>WNGH01004732.1_pt1 | contig 12959 bp, 12 predicted proteins | sample 5400631 | NCBI WGS metagenome assembly WNGH01 (sample SAMN13153373, study PRJNA577476) | soil metagenome | isolation source: 115 cm soil or saprolite under Garry oak tree replicate 1 | place: USA:California | collected 2016-06-15
GGCCCCGCAATACGCTGAAGAACCTCCATTGCATGGTGGGGAATGATCTCGATGTAGTCGAGGTCGCCAGTCGGCCGAGGAAGATGGTAACGGACCGCAACGACGAATCCACCAAGACAATGGAGTTCGACGGGGTCTGGAAGTAGCGCGTCCACCGCTGCGAGAAACTTATCCCAGGGCTGAGGCAGCTCAGGCGAAGCGGAGGGCATCAGCCGTCCAGTCGCTCAGGATGTTCCACCGCTTAGCTTCCGGAGACCTATGTTCCACCAGCCATCGCTGCTCTGCCTCGGGCAGCGATGCCTTACACAACGTGTCCTCGCGAGCAAGACGGCTTCGTTCGAGCACTGACTCGAACTCCTCCAACGTTCGAGCCCGAGGCCGATCTCCAGCACGCTCCGCGAGTCGGCGCGCCAGGGTGACGACAAGGCCAAGACGATTCTGAAGGTCTCGAAGCTTCGCTTCGCGTACCAGCCAATCGTGGTCCAGAGGCCAAAATTTCAGTACGAGCCAGGGGAGGGCCTCGACGAGACGAGACTCCAGATCTTCCCGAGCGAGAGCACTGAGGAGAACCTCGCCAGGGTTCTTGGGCTTCCAATTCCGGGGTCGCAGATATGCCAGTCCTGGGTACCCCAATGCAGCAAGATCGCCGGCCAGAGTTTCAGAAGCCGTTTGGTTGCTCGCGACGTTCAGTTCCGAAGGCGGCAGCGCGGTCGGAGCGAGATCGTAGACCCTCATCGCACGCCGAGCGAGTTCAGGCGTCAAGCGGCGGACGCCGCCCTCAAGCATCGCCAGGTAGGACTGCGACACCTTGAGGCGCCCCGCAGCCTCTATCTGACTCAGGCCTTTGGCCAGCCGTGCGGTCTTTAGATCCGTAGAGTTCATCACGCCCCGAATATTATCACAATATTTGTGATAATCAAGGTTGCTTTCTGCCCAAACAAAAATCGGGCACTACCTGGGCAAGAATAAGGGTTTACATGCACCGGACCTCGCATCGGCCGTTCTCGGGGAGACGCGGACGGCGCGGTTGCGTCGTCCGCGCGGAGCAATCGAACGGCGTGTCGAGCCCCCTCTCCCCCCGGGAACACCGGCGCGGCTCCGTCCCCGGTCTCTCGCCTGACCCACGACTCCGGCATCGGCCTGTCCCTGATCCCGACCGGTGCCCCGTACCCGTTGACAGGCCGATTTTTCTTAGCTCAGCGCCGCCCCAACCGCGTTCACGTACAGCGCATAGATCGACGTGCTGCCGGTCATGAACAACCGATTGCGCTTCGTGCCGCCGAAGCAAAGATTGGAAATGACTTCCGGCGTATGGAGGAACGCCACCTGTTCGCCGTTTGGTGCATGGACGCGCACGCCGTTGGTCTCGACGCCGCCCCAGCCCCAGCCGCACCAGACGTTGCCGTCGGTATCGCAGCGGATGCCGTCCGTGAACCCCGGCCTGAAGTCGGCGAACTCCTTGCCGCCGCTCACGCCGGTCCCGTTGTTCACCACGTCGAACACCATGATATTGGCGGGGAACTGCGGCCCGTCGGTCGCGCCGGTATCCACGACGTAGAGTCGCTCGAAGTCGGGCGAGAAGCAGATACCGTTCGGGCGCTTCATCGACTCGACCATCACCGTCGCCTTGCCGCTGGGATCGAGGCGATACACGCGGGTGGGCAGTTCGAATTCAGCCTTGTGCCCTTCGTACGGTCCGAGGATGCCGTAGCCCGGATCGGTGAACCAGATCGAGCCGTCGGGATGGACGGCGGCATCGTTGGGCGCATTGAGCTTCTTGCCCTCGTACTTGTCGATCAGCACTGTCCAGGTGCCGTCGTACTCGCGGCGGCGAACCCGGCGTGTGTCGTGCTCCATCGCAATCAGCCGACCCTGGTTATCGCGCGTATGCCCGTTCGAGTATCCGGACTCGGTCTGGTACGCGCTCACGTGGCCATCATCCTCGGACCAGCGCAGCGTGCGATGGTTCGGGATGTCACTCCAGACGAGACAGCCCCAGTCACCCATCCACACCGGGCCTTCGCACCAGAGCGCGCGATCGTTGCCCATGCCGTGCCAGATGCGCTGCAGCGTTGCGTTGCCCTGCCGTCCGGTGAAGCGCTTGTCCGTGACCTCAAACGCCGGCTCCGGGTAGGTGACCGGAGTCTCGCCGGTCCAGTCGCGGTCGCGGCCGAACTTATCCGCCGCCGATGCCAGAGATGCCGTTGCCGCGGTCGCAGCTGCGACGCCGGCCGTAGCGAGGAAGTTGCGTCTGTTCATTTCCATGTTCTTTCCTCCTCCACCTGCCCGTTCTGTGCATTCGCGTGGGTGGCACCCATCTCAGGGACATCCTGCCGGCATCGCCCCGATTCTCGTCTCACTCCCCCCGTTTGCCGTCCCTCTCGCTCAGGTGGGATGCCACGTGAGTCGCTCGATGCGCCCGAGGATCTGTCCAGACAGGGGCCGTGTCAAGTGGCTTCCAGCCAGCTGCAGGATGAGGTACCGGGGCCACGCGCCGTGGCAACTGGTCCCTAAGTACGCTCGACGCTGTGGTGTAGGATGGCGCCGATGGGCAAGAAGCTGACCGAGGCGCAAATCGAGCGCTACCACCGCGACGGCTTCGTCTACCCGATCGACGCGTTCGCCGCTGAGGAGGCGCGGCGGTACCGGCGCGCCATGGAGGAGTTCGAGGCGGCCCAGGGCAGAGAACTCACCAAAGGGCACAATTTCAAGCCGCATCTCCTGTTCACCTGGGTCGACGAGATCGTCCACCATCCAGCCATCCTCGACGCCGTCGAGGACATCATCGGTCCGGATATCCGTCTGTTCCATCTCTCGGTCTGGCCCAAGAACGCTGGCGACGCGGCCTATGTGAGCTGGCACCAGGATGCGACCTACTTCGGCCTCGAGCCGCCCCTGCAGGTGACCGCCTGGGTCGCGCTCACCGACGCCTCGATCGAGGCCGGCTGCATGGAGGTGATTCCGGGCTCGCACAAGCTCGGCCAACTCCATCACGCCGAGCACAGCGAGGCCACACACAATCTACTGTCGCGCGGCCAAACCATCACGGCCGAGCTCGACACGAGCCGCACGGAATTCATGCCGGTGCGCGCCGGCCAGTTCTCGCTGCATCACACCCATCTGGTGCACAACTCGCGCCCGAACCTCTCCGCCGACCGGCGCATCGGTCTCGGCCTCAGCTACATCCCGACCAACGTGCGCTGCACCAGCCGCACACGACTGACCGCTATGCTGGTGCGGGGCACCGACCGCTACGGGCATTTCGACGACGAGCCGCGGCCGCGCGTTGATGTCGGCGCGGCCGAGCGGACCGTCCACGCCGACGCGGTCGCACGCTTCCGTGCCTCCAATGCCGAGCAGATGAACCGCTACGCGTCGGCGGTGCGATAGAGAGTTAGAGCTGGATCTCGACTTGTCGTTTCAAGGAGACACGATGCCCCACCACCGCGTCGTCGTGATCAGCATCGACGGCTTCGCAGCCTTCTACTGGGGCGATCCGCAGGCGCGGCTGCCCACGCTGCGGAGCCTGGCCGACCGCGGCGCCGTCGCGGCCGGTGTGGAGACGGTGTTTCCCAGCACCACGTGGCCCACGCACGCGAGCCTGGTGACCGGGGTGAGCCCGAGCGCGCACGGCGTGGTCGCGAACTACGTCTGGAATCGGCGGACGCGTATGCACGAAGATCTCACCGGCGATCCCATCTACGACGCGCCGGATCTGCTTCGCGCACCGACGGTGTACGATAGCGCGCACGCCGCGGGGATGCGTACGGCCGCGATCGACTGGCCCGCCACGCGCAACGCGCGCACACTCCACTTCAACCTGCCCTTTTTCAAGGACCAGCACGTGTTCGAGAGGTGGACGGCGCGCGCCGTGTGGGACGAGCTGACGGCCCTCGGCTATCCCATGGGTCGTCAGGGCGAGTGGGCGCAGCTGCCAAAGCGCTTCCTCAAGGACGCAATGGTGGCGAGCGTCGCAGCGCACGTCGTGCACCGCCACGCGCCCGATCTCCTGCTCATGCACTTCCTCTGCGTCGACAGCCTCCAACACCTCCACGGTCCACGCTCCCCGGAGGCGTACTGGGCGCTCGAATACGTGGACGGCCTGATCGGACGATTTCTCGGCGGGCTGTCGGGCGAGACGACGGTGTTCGTCGTGTCGGACCACGGCTTCCTGCCGTCGACGCGCGAGATTCGCCCGAACGTTCGACTGCGCGTCCTCGGCGCGTCACGCGAGGCGCGGTTCGTCACGAACCACGGTGCGGGCGCGCTCTACGCGTTGGATGGCGACGCCGGCAGCATCGGCCAGCTCACGGCCGAGATCGCGAAGATGGAGGGCGTGAGTGGGGCGTGGACTGCGTCAAACTTCGAGGCGCTCGGATTGCCAACCCCCGCGGAGAACGCGCTGATGGGCGACGCGATGTTCGAGGCGGCGCCGGGCTACGCGTTCGGCGATCTCGCGGACGGTGTAGAGGAGCACGGCCCGCCGAAGTATCTTGGCAACCACGGCCAGCGCGCGTTCTACCCGGACAACCACGCGCTGTTCGTTGCGGCGGGACCGACGATTCGCCGCGGCGTGCAGCTGCCGGTCATTCGCAGCCGCGATATCGCGCCGACGGTGGCGGTAGCGCTCGGCGTCGGCATGGAAGGCGTCGAGGGGCGCAGGCTCGACTCGATCCTTGCGTAGCTCGATCCCTGGCGCCAAGCCCGTCCTCGACGAGTGCAGCCCGACCTCGTTGCCATAGCTGCCGGACGAATCCAGCCTGGGTGCTCGATATTCGAGGTATAGTGCCCGCGTTCTCGGTCGGCAGAACGGAGGGCCGTCGAGCGCTTTGCACACACGTCGAGAACGGAGGCCGACAATGCGCGTCAAAGGACGCTGGCATGTCACGAGCAAACTCCTCGTGCTGATCGGCGCGACTGTCCTCGCGTCGTCGCAGCTCATTGGCACATCGGCCAGGGCGGCGGACCCGATCAAGGTCGGCTGGGTTGGCCCGCTCTCGCCGCCGGGCGGCTATGCGGAGGGCGCGCTCATGAAACAGGCCGCCGAGGTCGCGGCCGACGAACTCAACGCCAAGGGCGGCGTGCTCGGAAGGCCGATTAAGGTGATCTTCGTCGACACCCGCGGCAAGCCGGAGGAAGGCACTGCCGCGGCGGAGCGGCTGATCTCCCAGGAGAAGGTCGTGGCGATCACCGGAGAATTCCACAGCTCGGTGTTCCTCGCTGAGATGGAAGTCGCGCACAAGGCGGGCATCCCGATCATCGCCGTCGACGTGTGGGCGCTCAAGATCACCGCGAAGGGGTACCCGGAGGTGTTCCGGGTTGCGCCCAATCAAGCGCTGATCGCGGCGAAATACGGCGACTGGATGGCGGCCGCGGGATTCAAGAACGTCGCCGTCATGTTCGAGAAGACCGACGGCGGGCAGAGTGGGCGCGACGTCCTGCTGCCCGTGCTGGATAAACACGGCATCAAATACGAGGTGGTCGGCGCCGATCCGAGCGCGACGGAGTTCACGGCGCAGATCGAGCGGTTCAAGAGTCACCAGCCGCCCTTCGACTTCTTCATGACGTTTTATAGCGAGGCCGGCGCCTATCCGTTGGTCAGTCAATCGCATACGCTCGGCTTCGCGCCGACGGCCCGCACGGGCATGGCGAATTCCGGCGGCCCGGCGGTCGATCCGACGTTCTGGAAGAACGTCGGCCAGGCCGGCAAATACCTGCTCACGGAGATCGTCGGCCTGCCCAAGAACGCGTGGAACGACAAGACCAAGGCGTTCGTGGCGGCCTTCAAGAAGAAGTACAACCAGACCCCGTCACCGCAGGCGATCGAGAACTACGACGCGATGCTGGTGCTTGCCGACGCGATCCAGCGCGCGAAATCAACCGACGGCAAGGCGCTCATCGCTGCGCTCGAGAAGACCGACATCGTCCTCGGCCGCGGCCGGTACACGTTCTCGACCAGTCACGAGCCGGACTGGGCCTATCACCAGTTCATGAGCGCGCCGGTCGCGCTGGTGCAATACGACAAGGTCGACCAGGAGGCTGAGGACGCTCCGATCATCTGGCCGCGCGACATCGCGGACGTCAAGTACATGTATCTGAGGCCGGGCCAGTGAGTCGCCGCTCGGACGCGTGAGGCGCGCGCGCAGGGAGACCGTGCGCTGACGCCGGCGCCTGGTCTCCCCGGCCGCGGTTCTGAGGGGGCGCTCACGAGGTGATGAGCTGGGATTACCTTCTTGTCCAGGTCACGAACGGGGCCGTCATCGGCGTGATCTACGCCTTGATCGCCGTCGGCGTGACCCTCATCTTCTCCATCCTGAAGATCGTCAACTTCGCGCACGGCGACCTGTACATGCTCGGGGGCTACTGCGCGTACTACGTCATCGAGTATGGGGGCGTTCCGCCGCTGGCGGCGATGGTCGTGGCGATGGCGGCGCTGTTCCTGGGGGCGATGATCCTCGAGCGCCTGATGCTGACGCCGCTCTACAGCGACGCCACCGAGCGTAAGGACGAATACGGGCTCATCGTCACGTTCGGCCTCGCGTATTTCCTGCGGAACACCGCGGTCATCGCCTTCGGTCCCTTTCCGCTGAAGCCGCCGTCCTTCATCCCGGGCGTCCAGCGCATCGGCAATGTGATCGTGACCAACGACCGCTTGGTCGCCGGAGGCGTCGGCGTCGCCCTGATCGTAGGTCTCCTCTACTTCATGAAGCGCACGATCTGGGGACAGGCGCTGGATGCGGTCAGCCAATCGCGGGATGCCGCGGCGATCGTCGGCATCAACGCGCAGCGGTTCAACTCGTTCGCCTTCGGCTTCGGGGCGGCGCTCGCCGCCGCCGCCGGCGCCCTCGTGGCGCCAATTTTCTCGCTGGCGCCCGACATGGGCGTGCTGCCGAACATCCATGCCTACGTCATCGTGATCCTCGGCGGCATGGGCTCGGTGGGCGGCAGCATCATCGCGGGCCTCCTGCTCGGCGAGTCCGAGAATCTCTTCACGGCCTTCTTCCCGGATCCGACACGAGCGTTCGCCTACACGAACGCGTTCGGCGTGTTGGTGTTGATGGTGTTCCTGATCTTCCGGCCGCAGGGCCTCTTCGGTCGTCGCCATCTGCGCATGGAGTGAGCCGCGTGCGGGGGCTGCCGATCGCCATCGTGCTCGCCGCCGCCGCGCTGGCGCTGGCCAATGCGGGCCGGCTCAACCCGTACTGGACGCACGTCGCCATCATCGCGATGTATTACGGGATCCTCGCCGCGAGCTGGTCGTTGCTGGCCGGCTATGTCGGTCTGTTTTCGCTGAGCCACATGGCGTTCGCGTCGATCGGCGGCTACACCTCGGCCTTGCTGATCCAGTGGTTCCGTCTTCCGATTCCTCTGGGCATAGTCGCCGGTGTCGTCATGTGCTGCGCAGTCGGCGGCGCCATCGGCTGGGTTTGCCTGCGCATGAGCGGCCCCTACCTGGCGATCTTCACGCTCGGGTTCTCGGAGATCGTCCGCATCACGATCTCGACCGAGGACGAGGTGACCGCGGGGATGGCCGGGCTGCACACCCACTCGCTCCTCGCAAGCGCCACGCGGCTGCCCTATCTCTATGTCGCCTTCGCGTTGCTCGCTCTGTCACTGTTGCTCATGGGCCTGCTCGTGCGCTCGCGCTGGGGGCTCTTCTTCCGTGCCATCCGCGAGGACGAGCAGGCGGCCGCCGCCTCGGGCGTGGCCGTGGCGCGCTGCCGCATCGTCGCCTTCGCGGTCGCGAGCGGCTTCGCCGGGCTCGCCGGCGGTTTCTACGCGCACTACATCGGCATCATGACCCCGAGCGTCGGCGACCTCGACGAGATGGCCAAGCTGCTCGTCATGACCGTGATCGGCGGCATGGAGCGCCTGCCGACGGCGGTCGGCGGCGCCTTCGTCGTGGAGTTCCTGCTGGAGTGGCTCCGCGAGTACGGCCAGTGGCGGCTGCCGGTCTTCGGCATCGTCCTCCTGCTCACCATGCGCTTCGCCCGCAATGGCCTCGTCACGCCCTTCTGGCTGCAGTTCCTCCGGCTGGGGGAGGCGCGCGTCAGTCCGCTGTCCGCCGCGCCCACCGTGCCGGACAAGGAATCCGGCACGTGAGCGGGCGCGCCGAGCTCGTGCGGGGCGTGGGCCTCGTCAAGCGGTTCGGGGGCATCGTCGCCAACGACGCCGTGGACTTCGTCGTCGCCGAGGGTGACCTCCTCGGGCTGATCGGCCCGAATGGCTCCGGCAAGACGACGCTCATCAATATGCTGACCGGCCATCTCGAGCCCGATGGCGGAGACGTGCTGGTCCGCGGGCAGCGGATGAGCGGCCGCCCACCGAACGTCTATGCCGCGATGGGCGTCGCGCGGACGTTCCAGCAGACACAACTCTTCGGCCGCATGACCGTGCTCGAGAACATGCTCGTCCCGGGCCTGGCGCGTTCGCATTCGACCTGGGACGAGGTCGCCCGGCGCGCGCGCCGCTACCTAGACTTCCTGTCGCTCTCCGACGTCGAGCAGCTGCCGGCGAAGAACCTTTCGGGCGGGCAACAGAAGCTGCTGGAGCTCGGGCGCTGCCTGATGCTGGAGCCCGCAGTGTTGTTCCTGGACGAGCCGTTCGCGGGCGTGCATCCGCGGCTGCGTGACAAGCTCCTCGACCGGATTCGCGAGCTCCACCAGGGCGGCCGGACGTTCGTCGTCGTCGATCACGACATGGAGTCCATCTTGCGCATCTCGCGGCGCCTCGTCGTCATGGCGCGCGGGAGCAAGATCGCCGACGGTGAGCCGGACGCGGTGCGGGCGGATCAGGCCGTGCTGGCCGCCTATGCGGGGCTCTGACATGACGAGCGAGCCCCTCACCACGGCCTCCCGGCTCGTCGCGCGAGGCCTGGTGGCGGGCTACCTGCGGGGCGTCGACATTCTCCGGGGCGTCTCGGTCGAGGCGCCGCGCGGGCAGGTGCGATGCGTGCTCGGCCCCAATGGCACCGGCAAATCGACGTTACTGAAGGTGCTCTTCGGCTTTCTGCCGCCGCGGGACGGAGAGATCCGTTTGGACGGGCAACCGTTGCGGTCCGTCGGGGCGCACGAGATGGGGCGGCACCGCGTCGTCTATCTGCCGCAGCGCCCGAGCATCTTTCCGTATCTCAGCGTCGAGGTGAACTTGCGGCTGGGCGCCTGGCGCTACCGCGGCGAGCGCCGACGCGTTGACGAGCTGGTCAGCCGAGCCTGCGAACAATTCCCGGTGCTGCGTGACCGGCGCCGGCAACCTGCTGGCACGCTGAGCGGCGGACAGCAGCGCCAGCTTGAGATCGCCCGCAGCCTGATGCACGATCCCGCCGTCCTGCTCATCGACGAGCCCACCGCTGGCGTCGAGCCACGCGTCGCGGCCGTCATCTACGAGACGATCAAAAGCCTGGCGGCGCAGGGCAAGGCGGTCCTGTTGGTGGACCAGAACATCAAACGGGCGCTTGAGATCGCCGACTATGTTTACGTCATGCGGACCGGCACGGTGCTGTCGGAAGGCTCGCGGGAGGTCTTCGGCGACGATACCAAGGCGCTCGTCTCCCGCTGGCTATACAAGTCGTGATCCCGGCGCGTTGAGCCTCGTCGCCTTGACGGCGCGCGGCGGATCGGCGAGCATGCGTTGGTCCTATACAAGCCCAACACCCAGTTCGGGTCCTGCCCGGGAGGGAAACGCGATGAAATTCGCCATGAGACGATTTGGACTCGTGGCCCTTGCCGCGGGCTTCCTGACGCTGGGGCTGTCGAGCGATGCCTCGGCGCAACGCAAGCTCAGCTTCGCCTACGACCAGCCGGTGACGACGGCCTACGGCATCGCTGCCAACATATTCGACGAAAAGCTGAAGGCGTTGAGTGGCGGCAAGCTCAGCATCAATCAGTTCCCCGGCGCGCAATTGGGGACCGAGCCGCAGACGCTGCAGAAGCTGCGCGCGGGTGACATCGACTTCGTCATCACGGCAACCGCAAACGCAGCCAGCGTGGCGCCGCAAGCCGGCGTGTTCTCGCTGCACTTCATCTTCCGCGACGAGGACCATCTGGCCCGGGCGCTGGCCGACAAGGCCGTGTCCGACGCGTTCCGCGCCATGATCAAGGACTCGACGCAGGGCGCCCAGGTCCTCGGCCTGATCACCATGGGCTTCCGCAACATGTACAGCAAGAAAGAGATCAGCAAGGTCGACGACATCAAGGGCTTGAAGGTGCGCGTGCAGGCGACCAAGACCGAGGACACGCACTTCCCGGCCTATGGCGCGCAGACCGTGCACATGCCCTTCGGCGAGGTCTACACGTCGCTCCAGACCGGCGTGGTGAACGTGGCCGAGAACGGCGTCAACGTGTACGAGCAGAATAAGCACTACGAAGTGGCGCCGGTGCTGAACATGACCCAGCACGAAGCCAACAACAACTGCCTCTGGGTCAGCGACAAGGCCTGGAACAGCTTCAGCGCCGACGAGAAGAAGTGGGTCCAGGAGGCGGCCGACGAGGTGAGCCGGCGCGAGCCCGCCATGGCCTTCAAGCTCGAGGCCGATTCGGCCACGAAGCTTCAGAAGATCGGCGTGAAGATCAACTCCAATGTCGACAAGTCCGGCTTCATGAAGGCCGCCGCGCCCATCCAGGACGAGTTGGCCAAGGAGCTCGGGCCCCATGCGGTCAAGATCCTGGGTCTCGTCCGCGCGGTGAAGTAGTCCCACCGATGTGACGCGAGGCGGCGGCGCACGTGGCAGGCGTTACCGATTTTGCCGCAAATAGAGCGCCGATCCTCCAGCGCCACCGCCATCTGAAATGGAAACGACTGGACCCGCTGGAGGCCGGGTTGATGGTCCTGTGCGGGGTCTGCATCGGCGGCTTTACCCTGTGCGTCTTCCTCGACGTCGTGACCCGTACGATCGGCCATCCCTGGCTGTGGCTGCAACAGGCGACCACCGCATTCTTCGCCTGGGGGGTGTTCGTCGGCATCGCCGCGGCCACGCGGCGCAACGACCACATTTACCTGGCCGAGATCACCAAGCGCATGACCGGCACCAGGCGCTGGGCGATCGAGACCTTCAACCGGCTGGTCGTGCTGGTCGTCGCCGGATTCATGGTCTGGTTCGGCTACAAGAACGCGATGCTCGACCTCGGCAGCTTCCGCATGCCCTGGCTCATTCCCCTGACCGTCTATACCGGCGTCGTGCCCATCTCGGGCGCCCTGGTGATGCTCTTTTGCGTCGAGCAGATGGTCAATGGATGGCTGAACGGCTTCGAGGGTCCCGAGGACGATGAGTTCCTGCCGGAGCCCGTGGAATGAGCTCCGGCATGCTGCTGGTCGTGATGGGAGGCTTGTTCCTGCTGTTGGGGTACATGGGTGTGCCGGTGGCGTTCGCGATCATAGCGGGCGTGCTGGTGGCGACGGCGTTCACACCGGTCAGCTTCCAGTCGATGATCGGCCAGCTGTTCCACGGCATCGACTCAGAGACGATGCTGGCCATCCCCTTCTTCCTCCTCGTCGGCGAGCTGATGTCGTCGGCGAACGTGGTCTATCGCATGATCGCTCTCGCGCAGACTCTGGTGGGGCACCTGCGCGGGGGGCTGGCCCAGGTCGTCACCCTGTTCAGCATGTTCTTCGCCGGCATTTCGGGCTCCTCGGCCGCCGACGTCGCGGTGCTGACCCGCACCGTGGCGCCCGAGATGGACAAGGAGCGCTACGACCGCGCCTTCACCGCGGCGCTGATCGCCTCGGCCTCGACCATGGCCAACCTGATCCCGCCGTCGATCATGGCGGTGGTCTACGGCGCCACCGGCAACGTGTCGATCGGCGGATTGTTCCTGGCCGGCGTAGTGCCGGGGGTGATGATCGGCATCGGGCTGATGATCTACAGCTACTTTTTCGGCCCCGTCGGCACCATGAAGAAGCGCGCGGGCCTCGTGGACGTCTTCGTGGCGGCGCGCGGCTCGGCCCTGCCGATGGTGATCCCGGTCATCATCATGGGCGGCATCCTGACCGGCTGGTTCACGCCGACCGAGGCCGGCATGGTCGCGGCGGCCTACATCCTGCTGGTCCTCATTCCCGTGCTGAATCCGGGCCACATCCGCCGCCTGCCGGGCGACTTCATGTACACCGGCCTGCTGTACTCGCTGCCGCTGGCGGCGGTGGCCGCCGCCTCGGCCTTCGGCTGGATGCTCGCCTACCTGCGCGGCCCCGACACGGTGGCCGAATACATCAGCTACTACGCGGGCACCGACCCGAAGATGATCATGCTCTTCCTGGTCGTGCTGTTCGTGATCCTCGGCGACTTCATCGACGCGATCCCGGCCATCATCATCTTCATGCCCATCATCAATAAACTGACGCAGGTGGGTCACATCAATCCGGTGCACATGGGCGTGGTCATCATCACCACGCTGGTGTTCGGATTGATCACGCCGCCCTACGGGCTGTCGTTGCTGATCGCGTCGAAATTCGTCGGCGTGCCGTTCTCTCGCGCGATACTCCGGTCGCTCCCTCTCTACATCGTGTTCTTTTTCACCATCGCCTTCACCGCGCTGTTTCCCGATGTGGTGCTGTGGCTGCCGAAGCAGCTGCTGCCGCAATCGGTCGGCTGTTTCCCCAACCCCAGCGGAGCCGGCTGGATCTGCCCAAGATAGCGGGGGCTACTTCGACACGTCGTCTCGGGTGATCTCGCCGATCTCCTTGAACCGCTCGCCCTCCACCACGTTCAAGAAGATCACCGCGGCCCTGTTGTCGCCCTTGGTGTCCCATTCGACCGGCCGGGCGTACGCGATACCTTGGAACCGAAGGCCGCGCATCGCGGCCGCGACGTCGGCGGAATTGGCCGCGGAGTTTGCGATCGGCCCGTATGCCTTCGTGTACCGCTCCGCAAACTCCGCGGAGCCCGGCACCCGCCCGACGGCCGGGGCAGCCGAGAGCACGAGGACTCCTTGCCCCTGGGTCGCGGCGCCCGCTGCTGGCTGGAT
>WNGH01005704.1_pt1 | contig 12959 bp, 9 predicted proteins | sample 5400631 | NCBI WGS metagenome assembly WNGH01 (sample SAMN13153373, study PRJNA577476) | soil metagenome | isolation source: 115 cm soil or saprolite under Garry oak tree replicate 1 | place: USA:California | collected 2016-06-15
AATCCAAGGTGTGGGATGCAATTATCACGCCGCCGTTACCAGCGGCTTGAGCGAGTCGTCGGTTACCGTGCCTGGCGGTCTTGCTCCTTGCCTGCGTTTACGACTGCCTGCGCTTCATCGTCGGAGCGCTGATGCCCAACGATGAGATCGTTGGGTTGCGAGTCGCCTTCGCTCGATTTCTAGGGAGTTGAATCCATGGCTTCGAGTGGACATGGCTTGATAGAAAACGGAACCCGGTCGAGCCTGCGCGCAGGTGCAACCTGAATAAGACATTTCCACGATGATTGACTATCTGAAGAACTTTCGCGTCTGATGTGCAAAGGTCCAGGCTGACCCACCGGCCAAAATATTGGCTTCGACTGCTCAGTGTTTGCTTAGTCGCTCAACCTCGCTCGTCGGAACTCGAGGACGCCAACCAAAGCGCCAACCAAAGCGCCAACCAGCGCCAGCGCGGCTAACGTGCGCATACGGACGGCCCGAGACGACCGCCGCCGAGTTACATCGTCTGCCTTCAAAACTCCCCACACCCATGGCCGCAGCTCTTCCACTCCCGCTCGCTCGAAAATCTCACTGACTTTCTGCGAGAGTTCGGGCGATGCTGGCCAAGGACGCAACTCGATAGTGTCGTCGGCGAGTAGGCGGGGCCGAACAGCGCCTAGCTCAACCAGCTCGCCCATTACCCGATTGACTCTCTCGCTCAACCGTTCACTCAGTGCAACGATTGGTTCTCGAGTTTCCTTGCGTTCGAGCGGGTCACGTGGTCGGCCGGCTCAAAACTCACTCGAAGGAATCGTTCGCGTATCGGCAGCAGGCAGAGCCTCAACTTTGCCGACATCGACCATAGTTTTGAGATGAGCGCGACTAACTCCTAAGCATTGCGATCCCTGCGGTTGACGCGACGGGTCAACGCCGACAGGCTGCTGCTAGTGCCTCCAGGGCCTCGCCCGCCAATCGGTTCATGATCTCGGCCGCTGGCAGCACCTCTCCGACGTTCCCACTTGGGGTCGCACAGGTGCTCGAGCGCGGTGGCTCGATGCCGGTCTCGATGGTGGCACCCTGGACTAGCCAGGCTTTTTGCGGCTGATCCCGCTTTGCCCCAAACCTTTGCTTCGCGCCGGGGAGTCCCGGTTCTCAGCGGATCATGGTCGGGAACAGGAACCGTCTTGGTCATCGGGCTAAGTCCTGAGGCCTTCTCATACTGATGACATGGCTACGTACTTGGTCAATGACCGCGCCATCGTGCACGCTCGCCGTCTAATCGACGCTCGCCAGTACGTGCTCGACAGCAACTGGGGCGAAGTTCAGCCTGGAGCGCACGATGAGAACGCGTTCCTTAAAGGACACACCTGGAATGAGTACGGCGAATGGCACCTCGGCCTTAACGAGGAAGCGACTGACGAGACCAAGAGCCGGTACGCGTTCGTCTATGGTGACTTTCGGCGGGTTCATCGAACCGGCCTGATCGCCTGTCAGTACCGGGCTGCGGAGTGGCGTCACAAGGAGATCGAGCTAGCCGCACACGAGCTGCTACAACGGCTCGACAAGGCGAGCGCCTGAGGCATGACGGCCATGGCGGCGAAATGCAGTTCACAGCCAGAGGGTAGGCGAGCTTTAGTGACGTTGGTGCGTCTTCCTCTAGGTGGAAGGACCAAGTTGCACTTCCTGATGGGCAGGGATTAACTTGAAGGGTTGCAGGCTGGGGTTAATGCTCACAAAGGGGGATTGTGAAATTGCTTGGTAGAGCCGTCTGGATTTTTGCCCTTTCGAGCGCACTCGCGCTCATCACGTCGAGCACAGCGCTGGCCGCCGGTCCGCCAGTGCTCATCAGCGGGCCGTCACCGTATGCGGCGGCCTGCTCGTCGCACGACAACTCGCTGACCGGCAGGACGTTCAACAACGCGGAGGTGGAACCGCAGGTGGCCGTCCACGGGAGCAACGCGATCGCCGCGTGGCACGAGGACCGGAAGTCGAACGGTGGCGCGCACGGGATCGGAATCGGCTTCTCGACCAACGGCGGCAACACGTGGAGCGAGACCACCATTTCGCTGAACGCATGTGGGCCTGCTCCCGTTGATCCGTCCCTTGCCGGCTACTTCAGGGCCTCGGACCCGTGGGTGTCCATCGGTCCTGACGGCACCGCCTACTTTTCGGCGCTCTCGTTCAACATCCAGGTGCCCAACGGGGCCAATGCCGTCGTGGCCGCGCGCTCCGTGGACGGAGGCGCCACCTGGGACCACATCCAGCGGATTCCCGGCGGGTTCTTCGACACCAACGACAAGAGCACCGACAAGAACTCGACCACGGCGGACCCCGTCAAGGCCGGCACCGCGTATACCACCTGGGACACGCTGCTCCTAGCGACCGACAACCCTGACGACAACCCCCACACGCAGGCCTACACCGGACCGGCGTACTTCTCCAAGACGACCGACGGTGGGAGGACGTGGAGCCAGGCCCAGATCATCATCGACACCAAGAACCGCACCCAGACGATCGGCAACATCATCGTCGTCGACCCGCGCAACGGCACGCTATACGACTTCACCGACCTGATCGTTTCGCCGAACACGCCGTTCCAGGGAACGCGCAGCAACGCGTTCCTCGCGTTCGTCAAGTCGACGGACGGCGGCGACACCTGGACGCAGCCGCAGGTCATCGCCCCGTTCAACAGCCTTGGCGTTCGCGACCCCAACACCGGGGAGCCCGCGCGGGTTGGTGACGGGCTGGAAGAGGTCGCCATCGATCCTTCGAACGGCAAGCTCTACGTGGTCTACGAGAGCTCCACGAACTACCAGAAGCAGCTGAAGCAGAGTAGCGGCGCATGGGATGACGAGATCCTTCTCACGAGCTCAAGCGATGGCGGCGCCACCTGGGCGAGCCCATCCGTGGTGCACAACCTCGCCTCGGGCCTGCCGACCTTTACGCCAACGTTGGCGGTGAACGGCGGCAAGGTCGCGGTGACCTACTACGACACCCGTAACCTGGCGCCGGGGGACACCGCCCACTGGCCGACCGATTACTGGGCGCAGGTTTCGAACGACGGAGGTGCGACATGGGGGCCCGAGCAGCACATCGCAGGCTCGTTCGACCTCCGAACCGCGCCGGTCGCGCGTGGTTTCTTCCTCGGCGACTACGAGGGCCTGCAGCCGAGCGGGACGGGCTTCCTGGCGGTCTTCGTCAAGACCAACTGCGACGCTCCCTACCCGACGAGCAATCCGCTGTGCGCTCCGGCGAGCAGCAACACCACGTCGACGAGCAACACGAATCCGACGGACGTTTTCAGCGCGTCGGTTTCTTAGGCGCAATCAAGGGCGGGCGGTAGTCGCCCGCCCTTTCATTCGATAACGTGGAGGACCTTTTCGGGCTCGTGGGGCTACCTCCTGACCTGCCTTCTTTTAGGTGTGCATGGGTGTAATCCCCACGTGGCCGGATTCGGCTACCGGCGGGGTTCGGGTCCGCCGTCGGCACCATAGAGGTCGCCCAACGAGCGCGACCTCTGATCCGACCACTCAGGTTCTTGCTGATGTGAAGCCGAGACTCTCGTACAGCGAGCGCGCCGCGATTGTCGTCCTCGCTGGTGCCATGGCTCGTGTGGCGGATCACATGGACCTTAGAAGAAGGTGATCGGTCCATCGTGCCCGCGTTCACCGTTGAGTACCCTCGGCAACTCAATTCGGGCGCACAAGCATGCTTGAGCACCGCCGAATGTGAGGCGCTAGCGACTGCTGCACGCCGAAGCGGCAACCGGCTGATCAGGTCCGTTCCATCAGCCGCTTTAAGGCAACGAGGTCTTTGCGATTCGCACGGCGCATGGCAGCCGCCATCAGCGGAGCGCTGACCTTTGAGAATCCGCTTGGCTCGCCGCGGTTTCGAAGTGTCATCCGCGTGAAGCTATCGCCGACGTCCTCCCATGTGTACGTCGTTTCCATTGGAAATGGCCCTTGTGCGGTGCGCATTACGAGTCGCTCACCAGGAACTAAGTCGATGATTTCGTATGTGTAGGCCAAGCGGCGCCCAAGAAATCGGGCGACAAATGCCATCCGCGAACCGACCTGGACGAGAGGTGCAGTCTTCCATTCGACCGAATCGATGTTCACGTACCACTCTGGCGCGTTAGTCGGATTAGCCGCGTAAACGGCGACTACGTCTCGCGGGCGGTTTATCACGATTTCCGTCAGCACGTCTACAGCCAAAGTTGTTCTGAGCCTCCTCGTGTCTCGTGATGTTCCAACAGCTGGATCATCGAGCGGCTGCAGCGAGCAAGCAGCCGGACAAGCGATCGAGCATTGCTCCCCAGCCGTCCCGATGGGAAGTCGCGACCGATTCAGGCAGGTCGGTGTGGATGATGCGGAGGTTGGTAGCCATCGGGCCGTCCGGCTCTAGTTCAACCGTGACAAGGCTGGGGTCCGGGCCGGTGAAGGGCGATGCCCAGGTGAACACCAGACGCCGCGGCGGTTCGATCTCGAGGTACTTACCGAGGTGTTCGATCACGGTGCCTTCGTGCCTCATCACGATTCGCAAAGCTCCTCCGACCCGCAGGTCCACCTCGGCTTCTACCGCGCCGACCGGCGACATCCACTGCCGTAACCGATCGGCGTCCGTCCACCATTCGAAGACCTCAGCCGCTCCTGCCGGCAACTTGCGCCGGATTTCCAGCGCGCCTGGGCCACTCATGGTCTTCCCTCAGATCGCAATTTGGCCTCCAGAAGGTCCAGCCTGGTCTCCCAAAAGCTTCGATAACGGTCCAGCCAGGTGGCTGCGCCTATCAAGGGAGTAGGTTCCAGCGCCAGCTGATGTTCCCGACCATGGATTGTTCGTCGCACCAGCCCCGCTGATTCCAGAACGCGAATGTGCTTCGAAACAGCTTCCAGCGAGATGGCGAACGGGACAGCGAGCTCGGTTACCCGCGCCTCCCGGAGCCGGAGGTGCTCAAGCAAAGTGCGTCGAACGCGATGCGCAAGGGCTGCATACACCCCGTCAAGCCGCTCAGGCGGATATTCAACCATTTGGTTGAGCTTACAGGGCGGCGAACCTGGTGGTCAATCCCTCCTCGACCTTGCGCAAACGGGCGGGAAGTTATCCGGGTCAGGTGAGCGTGCCAGTGGCTTGACCGACCTCGATCAGGTGGCCGTCGGGGTCCCGGACATACGCGCGGATCTCGCGTTCATGTTTCTTCGGCTCGGTGAGGAACTCGGCGCCCTTCGCCGACCATTCCTTGTAGATCTTGTCGATATCAGCGACGCGAATGTTGAGGAATGCGCTTGTGCGGTTTGGGTCGGGCGGGGTGGCGAGAGTGACGGTGGGCTTGTCGTCCGTAGGGCCGCCGCCCACATTGAGGATCAGCCACGTGTTGGCCACCTTCATGATCACCGGGTCGCGCTCCAGCAGAACCTGCCCTTCGAATAGCGTCCGATAGAAATCTCGTGATCGGTCCTGATCGGAAACGACTAGAAAATGGGTGATGACGAAACCTACCTTCGGCGCGGGAAAGTCCTCTGCGTTCATCTGCAACCTCCATCTTCTTTGTTAGTGAGCCGGCTAAATGCACGGCCTCGAAACGTCAGTCGCGCGGCCCGTCGTCTGAGCGAGCGAGTCAGTACTTGCTTGGCGCTTTGGTGCTGAAGTTCGAGACCAGCTGCTGCCCCCGCGACCTGCCGCATTCGGGGCACTTTGGCGGCCGTTTCTTCAGTCGGTCGTGTTCACTGATCGGGACGCTTACCTCAAAGTGCTTGCCGCACGCCTTGCACTCGAACTCGTAGACAGACATGACTTTCCACCTCCGAAATCTCCCACCTCCGCTAGGGCCCGGGCCTTTTGGGCCCTGCGGCCGACGATGCCCCTAAAGGCGGGGCATCCCACATCCGCCAGTCTGATCGCATCTGTGACGGTCGGGCTACTTATTGTCGGTCGGACGCACTGAACAACGAGGCGTATGGTGGCCATAGCGGACCGCTCCCCAGCCCGTTACATCTTTGAGCTGAATTGGCGGAAATGCCGAGCGGCCCGCTTACTTCGCGCAGCCGACTGGTAGGCATCCCCGGCATTGGTTCACACTCTCTCGCTTCAGCCACGTTTCGAACGTGACCGCGCGTGACCGCTTCGCCGAGGGGAAGGTCACGTCAGGCCGCCTAGGTTGAACAGCGCACGAGATGTCGCGACAGTCGCGGCTCATCTTGGGCGCATCTTCCGAGCACCATAAACCAGCTCGGCCGGTGTTCGGCCGAGATTGCGTCGGCCGGTGTGGGCGCGCTCGTAGTTGTAGTAACTGAGGTAGGCGTCAAGGTCGCGCTTGAGGGCGGTGTAGCGAGGCACCAAGGCGCGTGCGAAGGAAGGCCTCCAACACTCTTCGAGGATGGTGCGATGGACTCGCTCCACAGCGCCATTGGTTTGAGGTCGACCGGCGCGAATGAAGCGCTGCTTAGCGCCGACAGCAGCCACGGAGCGTGCAAATGGCTCGGCGCGGAACTCGCCGCCGTTGTCGGTGCTCACCGCCTTCAGCTTCCAGCCCGCCGCTGCGAGGTCGTCGGCGACGCGACGGACCAGAGTTGAGCAGTGCTTGGTGTCGGGGTTGACCTCGCTGACCTGGACACTGCCCCAGACATAAGAGCTGGCGACGTCGATGGCAGTGTATTGCCAGGTCCGACCGCGAGTCCCACTCAACCGCCCAATGTAGAAGCAGTCGACCTGAACCAGATCGCCGGGCCGTTCAACCTCCAGGTGCAGAGGCTCGGCCTGGGGCGGCGCTTCCCGTTCCGGCTTGGCTGCGTAGCCGGCGACCAAGCCCAGGCGCTGAATGCGAGTGCCCAGGCCATGCCGACGCAGGACCTTGAGCACACCGCTGGCGGAGACCACGACGCCACCCCACATCGGCAGGGCGAGCTGAGCTGCAACGCGACGCGGACCAAGGCCGGGATGGCCAAGCGCGAAGCTGATGACTCGCTCCTCAATCCAGGGCGGCAGCTGGTTGGGCATCCGCGGCGCTCGCCGCTCTCGCGGGCGCAGCATCTCGAGGCCCTGGCTCTCCACCACCGGCTTCCAGCGGTAGTACCAGGAGCGGTGATAGCCGAGCTCCCTACAGGCTTGGCTAACTCCCACCTGGCCGGCCCGGGCAAAGAGCAGTAAGCGGTGGCGGTGGAGCAGGTCATCATTAGTCACGGCGGCACCTCCTCATGGGCGTGAAGCACCCACAGGATGGGCCGCCGCTTCTACATCTGGGAAGCCCCCAGGTGTCTACAGATCTTGTGAGCCGTTCAGCCTAGGTGCTGGCGACAAGAGAGCCATCGACGGCCACTGTTCACGGCCGGCGCGAGATCGAATTCCAGGCTTGGCGCTGGCTTGCAGATCTTGCACAGCGTCGGCCTTAGCATTTCACCGGATGGCCATTTCAGGTGCTGACGATCGAGCGCGTGGAACAGGAGTCAGCGAGCGACGCCCGATTACGGTTCTGTTTGCCGACATCGCGGGGTCGACCTCAATCGCGGAGAGGCTCGATCCCGAGGACTGGACGACACTCGTTGGCGAGGCTTTCCAGCGCATGAACGGGACCATCGAGCGCTACGGCGGCACCATTGCCCGCCTCATGGGCGACGGAGTCCTGGCCTTCTTCGGAGCCCCCACCGCCCACGAGGACGACCCCGAGCGCGCCGTGCGTTGCGGCCTCGACCTGGTTCGCGCCATCGACGAGCTCGACGCGAGCAAGCACGTTTCAGAGGCTGACAAGCTTCGGGTGAGGGTTGGCATCAACACCGGCCCGGTTGTGGTTGGCATCGTTGGCACCGAGACAGCCTCCGAGTACACCGCGATGGGTGACACGGTCAACGTGGCCGCCCGCATGCAGGCCTCCGCGCGCCCCGGCAGCGTTCTCATCACCGCGGCCACCCACCGCTTCGTCAGCGGGCTCGTCGAGGCCGTCGACGTCGGTCAACTCGAGCTCAAGGGCAAATCGGCAACTGTCCGTGCCTACCAGATCACCAGCCTGAAGGAGGGCGCGGTGCACACCCGCGGCCTCGCCGGTGTCAGCTCGCCGATGGTCGGCCGCGACTCGCAACTTCGCCAGCTCGAGAAGCTGTTCCAGGTAGTCAAGGCCGGGCAGGGTCGCGTCGCCTGCATCCTCGGTGAGCCTGGGATGGGGAAGAGCCGCCTACTGGCCGAGCTCCGCATGAGCCTAGAGGGCCAAGACAATCCCCCACGCTGGATCGAGGGCCGCTGCCTCTCGTACGGCGAGACCATGCCCTACCACCTGCTGCTGGACCTCGTCCGCTCCCTCATCGGCGTGACCGAGTCCACGGACGAGCCCCAGGTGGCCGACGCGCTCGAATCCTTCCTACAGTCCAATGCCGCTGAGGACTGGCGCGAGCACTTTGCCTACCTCGGCCACCTGCTCTCCTTGAAGCTCACCCCCGACGCGCGAGGCCGCATCTCCAACCTCGAGGTCGAGACCATCAAGCGCTACAATGCGGCCGCCATCCAGATCGTCCGCGGGGCCGCCTCGTCCGGCCCAGTGGCAATCGTGTGCGACGACCTGCACTGGGCCGACTCCGCCTCCACCGACTCGCTCCTCACCCTGCTGCCCACGGTGGCCGGCCTCCCGATCCTCTTCATTTTGAGCTCGCGTCAGGAGCGCACCGCAGCCGGCTGGCGGCTCATCGCGGGCGCGCGCGAGATCTACGGCGACGCCCTCACTGAGATGCGCCTCGACCCCCTGTCCATCGACGACAGCCGCACCCTGGTCAGCAACCTGCTCACCATCGAATCGCTGGCCGATGAGACGCGCGACCTGATTCTCGCCAGGGCCGAGGGCAATCCCTTCTTCGTCGAGGAGGTCATCCGCATGCTGATCGACCGCGGCGCGATCGTCCGCGAGGGTGACCGCTGGGTCGCTACCGATAAAGTTGCCGGAATCGAAATCCCCGACACGCTCCACGGTCTGCTGCTTGCGCGCATCGACCGTCTGCCCGCCGAGAGCCGGCGTACTCTGCGCGTCGCCTCGGTGATCGGCCGCCAGTTCGGCGTCACAATCCTCGAAAGACTTCTACGATCGAAGATGCAATGAACGCGCGCGAGGACCTAAGCCGTCTGGAGGCTAGCGGCCTCATCCAGGTCGCCGCCCTGCAGCCCGAGCTCGAGTATCTTTTCCGCCACGCCCTCGTGCAGGAGGCCGCGTACGCCTCTCTGCTCAAGCAGGACCGCCGCGCCTTACACCGCGCCGCGGCGGAAGCCATCCTCGCACAGCATCCCGACCGCGAGCGCGAGCTGGCGAGCGTGCTCGCGCTGCACTTCGAGCATGCCGGCGAGAACGCCCGCACCGCGGAGTACCTGGTGATGGCGGGGGATCACGCACTCGAGCGCTTCGCCAACCGCGAGGCGATCGGCTTCTTCAGCCGCGCGAGCGGCCTGGCGGAGGAAACGCAGGGCGAGCTACGGCTGCGAGCGGCCATAGGCGGGGCCAAGGCTTCGTGGGGATTCAGGACGAGCGGGCGTGAGGTCGATGAGCTGGAGCTGGCGGTGGCTTCCGGCGAGAACGCCGAGCCCAAGCTCCTTGGCGAGGCCTACTTCTGGATCGCCTACCTCCGCCGCCAGCGCGGCGAGGTCCCCGAGACGAGCCCGGAGCTCGAGCGCGCGACGGAGCGCGCCATCACGATCGCAGGGTCACTAACGGACGCGCGGGCGTCGGCATTGCCGCGGGCGATGATGGGCGCCGGGGCCGCCTTTACAGGCCGGCTGCGCGAAGGGGCGCGCGAGATGCAGGCCGCGCTCAACGACATGGACCAGAACACCGATCCGCATTCGAATGCGATGATCGCCGACTTCCTCGCCATGACGTACGCGCGACTCGGCGAGTTCGATGCCGCCGAGGAGATCGTTGCCCGCGGCACGCAGCAGGCCGCTCGAGCCGATGAGATCTCGCGCGTCGACATCGACATCACGCAATCCGCCGTCAACTACGAACGCGGCGAGCTCGACAGAGCAGCGGAGCAGGCGTTCCAGTGCTCGGCGCGTGCCGAGGGCCTTGGCGCATATGCGTGCGTGGTCGCGGCCAACGTGATGTTCGGCTCGGCGACTATGGCAAAGGACGACGCCTCCTCGGCGAAACTCCCGCTCGAGCGCGGCGACGAACTCGCCATGGTGACCAACATGGCGCCGTTCCGCACGCTGACCAAAGGTCTCCTGGCTTCAAGCCACGCGCAGCTCGGAGATCTGCCCAGCGGCGTGGCCGGCTGGAACGAGGCCCTGAACGGCGCGCGTGGCATGAACGACCACTACGGCGAGGCGCGGGTGCTATGGACGCGCGGCCGTACCTTGGCGCTCCACTCGCCGCCGGACTGGGCGGCGGCCCTGGCGGACTTTGAGAACGCGGTCCGGCTCTTCGAAGAGATGGATGCACGGCCGGCGCTTGCTCGCGCACTGTGCGACCGGGCGAAGGCGTTGCGGGCGCTGGGCCGCACGGCTCAAGCCGTGGAAATCGAGGAGCGCGCACTCATGCTCGGCCGGCAACTCGGCCTCAAAGACGCCCCGTTTGCGTAAAGCCTCGCGAACTTCCAGAAACGAAGAAGAGAAGGGCGTGATCATTAGCCGCGATCGATGATCATCGACGCGAGGATGGCAATGAGCTCCGCCAGATCCGCGGCAGAGGTCGCGGGCATGTGCGAAGCGTCGATCACCAGTTTACGGCGACAAACAGTCCTGCCAATCCCACCGTCAAAACTGCCAGCCGCAGGCTCCGTCTCGTAAGCGTCTTCATTCGCGACTCCTCATACGGTTGTGACCGTGAACAGACGGCGGCGACTCCATCTCCAAGTAAGACGCGCCCACAACCCCTCCTGGTTCCCGATCGTTCGCGTTGTCGGGGTGATCCGGAAGGGCGAGCGAGGCGCCGCGATGCTCGCAGGGCCGATTACTGGAAGGCGTCCTCGGCTTCCGACCGGTGATGCAGCATGGCAAAGGCAAGGCTTGTAGCTAGGCAGACCAGAGCTTCGAGCAAGCGCTCATATACGCTGTCGTGTCTCCGTCACTGGATGAACATCTACGGCAGACAACTCGACTGCCATAGGCGCCACGTCTGAGAACGATAGGGACTGACGCCCCCTCCCCAATCCTCGTGTCTGACACGCGAACCGCGGCCCCGACGCCCGTCCCTGTCCCCTCCCCGTCCCCTTGCCGGCCAAGGTTAAGCCCAACCCTGTTAAGCGGCGACGACGATCCTTGTCATCTCAAACATTTCGACGGAATCTATACATCGTGAAACAGACCGCACCTATGAGGGAGCCAGTCGCCCATGGCCATCATCCAAGGCAACCTCTCGAGCCACAAGTTGCCTCGCGCGGCACGTCTACATTGGCTTAGCTTGTACACGACGCGTCAGCACACTTAGAGGGAGGTCAAACTTCTGGGGTTGGCTATCAGGAGCCTCGCATCGCGCGCGTCATCTTATTAGTGTGGCCAGCCGGTTGCTGGTGCGGCGGGCCGGCGTTTGGTGACGATAAGCCCCCGCTATCGATAACTACACCGAACTGCAGCACCGTGTAGAGGTCCACGATCACGTGGCGGAGCGTCCCGCAGAGGTCGTGGCACTGAGAACGTCTTCCGCGACCTCATCGAGGCGTCCTCCTTAGACACGAATCCCGGGGCCGGCGGTGACATCTGATCGCGGCCTCTCTAGATACATGAGCGCAGGTGGAGTACTGCGCACGGGAGTACCGACAAGCTCAATGACTGATTACGACGTCGGGCACTATCTGGGTGTCTTCGAACTCAGTCACGCTTGTCAGCGCCGGTGTGAAACTCCCCAGATAGCGCCGGTCTGAAATTCCCCACCCGAGCCCGGGTGTGCGAGGTTCCTGCTGAAGCAGTTACCGGACGCGACCGGAAGACGGTTCGCCGGCTGCTCCAAGGCGAAGCGCCGGCAGAGCGCAAACCTCGCCTGGTTACATCAAAGTTGGACCGCTTCCGCGAGTACCTGCTGGCGCGCATGCTGGGCGAGGATCCGGTGACCAACGCCGAGGTGCTCTTCGACGAGATTCGGGAGCAGGGCTATGAGGGCGGCCGCAGCATCCTCAAAGAGTTCATGGCGCCATTCCGTGAGGTGGCGGCGCACAAGACCACAGAACGATTCGAGACGCGACCGGGTCAACAGGCGCAGGTGGACTGGGGCATGTTCAAGAAGCCAGGCCGAAAGCGGGTGCAAGGCTTTGTCATGACGCTGGGCTGGTCGCGCACGATGTACCTCGACTTCACTGACACCCAAGCGCTGGCTTTTTTCCTCGCCTGTCATGAGCGTGCCTTCCATTACTACGGCGGCGTGCCAGAAGAAATCCTCTACGACCGGACCAAGACGGTGTGGCTTCGTGACGACGACCGCGGCGACCCCATCTTTCATCCTGGTCTGCTCGACTTCGCCAGCCACTACGGCTACCGACCCAGACTCTGCCATGCCTACCGACCACAGACCAAAGGCAAGACCGAGAACGGGGTCGGCTACGTGCGCAAGAACTTCTGGCCACGGGTACGCGACTACCGACTTGCACATGACCTGCTCGAGCTTCGCGGCCGTTGGCTGGATGAGACCTGCAACGTCCGAATCCATGGCACGACCGGCGAGCGTCCGGTCGACCGCCTGCCACGTGAAGGACTCCGTGCGGTGGCTGGCGTGCCCGCCTACCGCGCGTTGGTCCTCGAGCGCCGGCGGGTTGCCCGGGACTGTTTCGTGACCTACGCCGGCAGCTGGTACTCGGCGCCGGTCGAATACGCCGGAAGGGAAGTTTGGGTCCGGCAGACCGAAGACAAGCTGGTCATCAGCGACCAGGACCAGGTCCTCGCCGAGCACCCACTGGCTGAACGACCTTACGAACGCAAGGTCATCCGCGCCCACTTCGAATCGCTCGCTGCGCGCCGCGACCAGAGGTTGCACAGGGAGGCGCAGCTGGCCATGGCTCGAGCGAGCGCCCACCTGCCGGTGCTGC
>WNGH01010108.1_pt1 | contig 12959 bp, 10 predicted proteins | sample 5400631 | NCBI WGS metagenome assembly WNGH01 (sample SAMN13153373, study PRJNA577476) | soil metagenome | isolation source: 115 cm soil or saprolite under Garry oak tree replicate 1 | place: USA:California | collected 2016-06-15
ATGAGCGCCTCGCTGCTGCCGGGGCGGAACTGGTCCTGACCCCGGAACTGGCCATTCCCGGATACCCGCCGCAGGATCTCGTCTTCAAATCGCGTTTTGTTCCGGAGAATCTCCAAGTCCTCGAGAAACTTCAGTCCCGCGTTGGGAACGTGCCTTTGCTTGTTGGTTTCGTTGACCGAAATGAGGGACGCGGCAAGCCGTTTCACAATGCGGCCGCGTTACTTGAGCGCGGCAAACCGATCCGTAAAGCGCACAAGTCGCTTTTACCGACCTACGACGTGTTCGATGAAGATCGTTATTTCGAACCGGCCTGCCGAGTCGAACCATTTGATCTGTGCGGCAAGAAAATTGGCGTGACCATTTGCGAAGATATTTGGACAGAACATTATCTGCCGCGGCCGCTTTATGATGTCGAGCCGGTGCGCGGCCTGATCGAGCAGGGCGCGGAGATTATCGTTAATTTGAGCTCTTCGCCGTTCACCTTGCATAAGCCAGCGATCCGTTACGAGATGGTAGGCGCGCTGGCGCGAGCCTATCAACGGCCAATCTGTTATTGCAATGTCGTAGGCGGCAACGATCAGCTTGTGTTCGACGGCAATTCCATCGCCGTGAATCCCGCGGGCAACTTGATCGCGCAACTGGCAGCATTTCGTGAGGACGAGAAAGTCGTCGATACGGATTCCACCGCTACGATCGAATTCCGCGAAGGCAAAACGCCGGAGGTCCTCTTTGCCGCGCTTTCTCTGGGGGTTCGCGATTATTTCCGCAAGTGCAACTTTCGTTCCGCGGTAATCGGCCTTAGCGGCGGAGTCGATTCCGCGGTCACTGCCGTCATCGCAGTCGATGCGCTGGGAGCAGAGAATGTGACCGGAGTTTCCATGCCAAGCCCGTATTCATCGCGCGGTAGCATTGACGACGCTCGCGCGCTCGCGCGCAATCTCGGGATCAAATTTCTCGAAATTCCGATCACCGAAGCGTTCAGGGATTTCAAAGCGCAATTCAAAGAAATTTTTAAGGGACGGCCAGAGAACGAGACGGAAGAAAACATGCAGCCGCGCTTGCGCGCGATGACGCTGATGGCGCTTTCAAACAAATTCGGTCATCTGTTGCTCACGACCGGAAATAAGAGCGAACTTGCAGTCGGCTATTGCACCATTTACGGCGATATGGCTGGCGGCCTTGCCGTAATCAGCGATGTGCCGAAAATGATGGTTTACGAGCTGGCACGCTGGATCAACTCGGACTATTCGGTGCAGAGTGGTCGCAAAGGCGACCCGCCTTCGCCAGGCTCCGGCGCGGCAGGGATCATTCCGAGATCGATAATCGAAAAGCCGCCAAGCGCCGAGCTAAAGCCAGATCAAAAGGATCAGGACACGCTTCCGCCCTATGAAATTCTCGATGAGATCCTCCGCCTTTACGTGGAAGAAAACTTAAGCGCGCGCGACATTATCGCGCACGGATTTGACGAGAAAACGGTGCGCTGGGTGCAGCGACGCGTTGATCTAAACGAGTACAAACGTGAGCAGGCCGCGCCCGGATTGAAGGTAACCAGTCGCGCTTTCGGCGTCGGCCGGCGCATGCCGATCGCGCAAAAATATGTCGATTAGTTGAAAGTTCTGCACCGTGCAGGAATCGAACCTGCAACCCAGTGATTAAGAGTCACTTGCTCTGCCAATTGAGCTAACGGTGCGTTTTAGTCGAATCGAACCCAGATTTATGCTTGCGTATGGCGCGCAGAAATCTCTCGTTGAAATTCTACTTCGTTGCTGGCGCCTGCGCGGCCTGAAAGGCCTGCCAGGCATTCCAAGCGCGTTCCCAATTTTGTTTCCCGGCCCAACATTGCGCTTCCAAGAAATGAAAATAGGCTGGTGAGTTCGGCCGTTCGCTAAAATGACGGGCGGTGAGAAGCGCATCATCGACTCGACCGTTCTGCATCTGCGCGCGATAAAGTTCGTACCCAACGCCGTAGTTATCGGGCGCGGCGTGAAAGCGCTTTTCCAGATCTTGAAGAGAGAAATTAGTGGCGACTCGCGGAAGCGCGACCGGTTCGCCGTATCGCTGGGTCAACTCGTAGGCGGCGCGAAAATCATTCTTGCTGGCCTTGTATTTCGCCATGCCAAGCCAGGCATAACGAAGCCAGTCGGGATGCTGTTCAACGGCCCGGGAAATCTCCTCGGCGTCGCCACGTTCGGACCAAAACGCGAAGAGCACGAGTTTTTCTGTTTCACTGAACGACTGTAAGTTCGGATCATCTCTCAACAATTGCGCGAGAGCGCGATTGAAAGGCGCGCCGGAAATACGGCTGAGATAGGGCAGCGCTAAATCGTGCTCGCTAAGTCCAATCGCCTCCAGAATCGAGCTGACTTCTGGACTCCTGAGCGAAGCGTCGCTCAGCATGCTTGCGTAGACTTCCGGCCGCAGAGGTCCGGCTCTGCGTAGCGCCTCACGCCACGCTGTCACGGCCAAGACGGGACGGGACGGCAGCCAGGCGTTTCCTTCGGCCAGCGCAACTTCATAAGCGATCGGCTCCAAAAAGCGCGCCCGGCGGAAATCATCGACTGCGTTTGTCGTCTGTTTGAGTTCGACCTCCGCGATGGCGCGCGCAGAGTAAAGTTGCCAATCGAGCGGCGCCCATCGAAGCGCGCGAGTTGTCAGTGCGACTGTTTCACTAAAATTGCCCTCGGTATCGGCTACCGCCGATAATTGCTTCGCGCTGGAAACACCGACAGAGCCGGGAAGGAGTTTCTCACCGCGCGCGGCGACAACCAATGACAGGCCCGCCACAAGTAATACCAACCCAACAAAGCGAAATAAGATCGGCATCCACTGGCTAGTTTTCAAAGAGAGCGGCCGGCGCTGTGAGAGCCCAAGCAAAAATACTGCCACAAACGCCGTACCCACCTGGTGTCCTGAAACATCGATAATTCCATGGATCGCAAACAAGAGCGCGGCGATAAGCGCGGCGAGACGATAGCCTTGGTTGGTTCCCTCTCGCAGCGGAAAAACTCGACTGACAAGCAGCGCGATACCGAGGATCGTGAGCACCACCCCCGGCCAACCGAGTTCCGTCCAAAGCCAAAGCCAGTCGCTTTCCGGATGTAAGACTCGCGGGTCGCTGAGAGAACCATCACGAAAAATTGCGAAGATCGATTCGAAATTTCCAAAACCAATCCCGCACCAGGGCGAATCACGAATGAGTCGAAACGTGTCATGAAAAATTCGCCACCGGAAATCCGTTGAGATGCCGGCACTGCCGAAATCGCGAAGATTAAATCTCTCGAATGTTTGCCCTCCGAAAAGCAGCAGGGCCGTGAGTAGCAGAAGAAGAAACGAGACTCCAAGCGCGAGTCGCGAGGGAGGGCGCTGTCGGAACGCGAACGCACCAAGCCAAAATGCACTGCCCGCGACGAGGATCCCGATTCCAGAGCGCGAAAAATTCAAAATGGTCGCTGCCACGATCAGGACCAGCGCGAGAATCCAGACGATCCACCGTTTTCTTCGCTTGCGAAGATCGTCCTGACCCCAGGCAAGAATCATGATCGCGGTGAGCCCGAAAAGATCTCCGGTTTGATTCCGATTTGGAAATGGACCGAAATTTCGCTCGTTGTGCCAAAATGGGAGCGTGGTGTGTGCCAGGTAAAACGCGATGCAGGTTGTAGCTAGGAGCGCAGTTCCACTGGTAAATAAGCGCAGTTGAAAGCGAGCCTCGCGAAGCTCCAGGTCTTGCGTGGAGACGACATAGAGCCAGCTCAGTCCAGCAGCGAAGCTAACCAGATAGCTCAGCGTGATCCACGGCTGCGGAGTGAGTGTCGATGGAAGCTGAATTCCGAAGGTATTTACAAATGCCGCATGCCACTCCGGTTGGAAAAACCAGCGGGCGGGGAGAAAGGCGACTGCCGCCAAGATAAAGAGGGTGAGAAGAACGAGGTTCGTGAGCGCGCCGAGGGAAAACCGAGGCGGTCGCACCAGCAGGCAGAGCGCGAGAAGCGTGATGACAAGTCCCTCCTCCCATTTTTGAGTGGCGCCGCCCAGGAAACAGGCCAGCACGGGGAGCAACGCGATTGTCGCGTTAACTATCCAACGCGTGGTGGCATTTTGGTTCTCATGGGATCGAGAGGGCTGCATGGAATTTCGCATCAGCCAAGGCAAACCGTCATGGTATGGGAATCGCTACTAGATTCGATATCATCCACGATGGTCTGACCGACACACCGCGGCCCTGTTCGAACTATAACGTGACGTGTCATTTTTGCAGTGTCGGAGCGTGCAATTGACTTTGAATCAAATGCCGCTTTTAGGGCGGACCGCGGGACCGGTGTTGAGTTCGACTCAGATGCCGAAACGATCAGTAGTTCGCCAACGTATAAGCACTGGGGCAGCCCAATCTCTTTACCACTCTTTGAAATCCGCCCGCGTGCTCGTGCGTCTCGATTACGGCGCCGGATTGATCGAAGAGGCGGATGATCGCGGGCTGCGAACGCGAGAAGAATTTCGCGTAACTGACCGCCTCACCGAATGCGTCCGGTCCTTCAAACCACAGTAGACCTAACGGCAGCCGGTCGCCAATTAGGTCAAACCCACGCCGATCTTTGCGCGGTCGAATTTCGTAAACATCTTGTGAGCTGTTCATCGCTGCGGTGGGTTTGATTCCAATCGAGTAACGCTGTCAGCAGGTAAATCTCCTCGGTTGAGTGGATTGAAAGGCATGAAAGCTTACCATATGCCAACGCTCATTTGAGTTGACGCTACGTAATTACAAGGCGCTTGTAATAAGCATCTTAACTTGGAGCGATTTTTGTGAGGACTATCCTAACATGCGTTTTTAACGAGGCTGGAATCGTAAATTGTTCCGACGTTCACCGGCAGTGCGAAGTGAATGAGTATACGTAACAACAACGGGAGATGGAGGTTACAACGCACATAGAAAAACGTACAGACTTCCGACGAACCAAGTTGAAAGATTGTGCGGTGTGGGAAATTCCGAGAAATACTATCAAAAGCGCTACTGACTTTGACTGTTGTGCAGCCAACACGCTAGATTGGATAGCCGATTCGTTTCAAGAACGCCCAACAGCAACTTTGACCTTTCCAACACGGTTTACTTGTTTACGCTCCGTTGAGAAAGCGTTTGGAATGAGGTCCGCCCGCGCGAACCAGCATGAACAGCCAATCTCCCGTTGTTTACAATTTTCATCTGCCGCGTTTCCCCGCGCGATTGATCGCCAGTGTTGTCATCGTCATTCTTCTGGTGATTTTGATATGGACAGCGTGCTACACGGTGCAGGCTGAATCGGAAGGAGTCGTCCTTCGCTTTGGCAAGTTTTTGAAAACGGTCGAGCCAGGGTTGCATTTCAAGCTGCCCTTTGGGATCGATGAAGTAACTGTCCTGCCGACGCGGCGGCAATTGAAACTTGAGTTCGGCTTCATCACTCCTGGATACACAAATCCCGATCAACCGGCGAAAGATGCGGAGGAAGAAAGGTCAATGGTCACAGGTGATTTGAACGCGGCACTTGTCGAATGGGTCGTGCAATACCGCATCGACGATCCCAAGCAATATCTGTTCGACGTTCGTAATCCTGCCCAGACGTTGCGCGATTTATCGGAAGCGGCGATGCGCGAAGTCATCGGCGACCGAACGGTAGACGAAGTTATTACGATCGGCCGCCAAGACATCGAGGTCTCGGCGCTTGCGCGAATGCAGGAACTGGCGAAACGCTACATGCTCGGCGTCCGCGTCGATCAGGTGCAACTGAAGAACGTCAACCCCCCTGCCGAGGTCCAGGCCTCCTTCAATGAAGTCAACAAAGCGCAACAAGACCGCGAAAACGCCATTAACATCGCGAACGGCGATTACAATGAAGCGGTGCCTAGAGCGAAGGGGCAGGCCGACCAGGCGATTCGCGCGGCCGAAGGCTACCGATTCAAGCGCGTGAACGAAGCGCAGGGCGACGTCGCATCATTCAATGCCATGCTCGAGCAATACGTCAAGGCGCCGGAAATCACGCGCACGCGGCTTTATCTCGAAACCATGGGCGACGTGCTCTCTGCGACCGGGGAGAAAATCATTATCGACGATTCGATGCGAAATCTGTTGCCGATCCTGCCGCTCACCGGAAAACCCTTGGAGAAGAAATGAGCAAGCGCGGTTGTCTTTGGCTCGTGTCGATCGTCCTCGCGGTCGTCTTATTGCGCGCGTTGCAAGGATGTTTCTTCGCGGTTCACCAGACGGAGCAAGTAATCATTACGCAATTCGGCAAACCGGTTGGAGAACCAATCAGGGACCCGGGATTGCATTTTAAGCTTCCCATCATTCAAGAAGTCAACCGGATCGATAAGCGATTTCTCGAATGGGACGGCGCGCCCGTTGCCATCCCCACTCGGGACAAGACTTATATTCATGTCGATACATTTGCCCGCTGGCGAATCAACGACGCCAAGACCTATTTCGTCCGGCTGCGCGATGAGCGAAGCGCGCAATCGCGGTTGGAAGACATTCTTGGAAGCGAAACACGCAACGCTGTAGCCAAACATGACCTGATCGAGATCGTTCGCATCGATAAGAATCGCAAACCGCTGCGCGATGAAAATCTAAAAAATGTGCCAACAGGCCTGGGAACCATTGGAGTCCTGCCGCCGATCGAGTACGGGCGATTGAAAATTGAGGACGAGATTAAGACGAAAGCGGCAGGGAAATTGTCGGAGTTTGGCATCGAGCTGCTCGACCTCCGACTCAAACGCGTGAATTACAATCCCGATGTGCTCGGTCGAATCTACCAGCGAATGATGAGCGAACGCGGGCAGATTGCGCAGCGGTTTCGCTCGGAGGGCGAAGGGGAAGCAGCACGCATCGCCGGACAAAAAGAACGCGACTTAAATGAAATTCAATCGAGCGCTTACCGGCAGGTGCAACAGATCCGCGGCGAATCTGACGCGAAAGCAACCGAGATTTATGCGCACGCTTATACCCAGAATCCGCAAGCCGCCGAATTCTACAATTTCCTCAAGAGCATGGACACATACCGGAAAGTTCTCACGAAAGATACGACCCTCGTCTTTTCGACTGACAGCGATCTGTTCGGATTGCTGAAACGCGCAAGCGCAAAGCCCCAAACCTTGCCGCCGGCACGCTAAGTACTCAAACCAAATCTTCTGACCGAGCCGCAGAAGTTGCCTCGACAATCGTAGCAGTAGCGACCACTGCCAGGTGTGAGAATAGGGCCGCCACATAATAATTTGCCCTCTGACGCGGTTTAATAAAGCACGAGCAGTACCAGATCCGGGATCATCCGGCGATTTCACCGATTCCCTTGCCGTTTTTTCGGCTCCTAAAAGTATAGGACTAAAGTCCAATATACGGCTGTCCGGAGTGCTGGTAAATTCGTCTTCGATTACGTCACCCGACGTTTCAACGCATCTTCGGCCGGCTAAAGAAGCTCGCGGGCTGGACCTACGCTAGGAGCGCCGCTTAGCGCGATCTCCACATCCAACTGGAGCCCCGAGTCAGCCAAAGTGAGGCCGCTGTTCAAAGCGCCTCGTGAGGATGGTTCCTAGTTCCGCGCGGAACTGGATTGCGGTTAATGCAGTTCAACAGTTCAGCCTCAACAAAAAAGAAAACAAAAACAATGACAATTCTACACTTAAGAAAATCAATCGGACTGTCGCCAAGCTTAATAAAAATTCTCCCTCAAATGATTTCACAACTCTCTTTAATCAAAAGACCCTGGTTAGCGACTTGCGTCGCTGTTTTTGCCGTCGTCCTGCCGGTTGCCTCATTTGCGCAGCTGCCGAGCTTCAAAAGTCAAAATGTCACGGGCAGCCTGACGTCGGCAGGGACAGTTAATGTTAAAGAACTAGCCGACGCGAGTACTCCGGCAGCGTCCGTTTCGGCGAGCGCTGCCGAGGCGAATCATGTTCGCCCGGTTCTTCGGCCGCCAGTCCAAAACACTGGGCTAGTCGTTGATCGCGTGCCGTCCACTTCCCGTGCTGAATCACTCGCAGCGACTGCACAGCTTAATTTTCGTGGCTTTAATGGCTTGACCCACCTCGATCAACGCTTAGCCAGAAACGGCAATCAGTTTTCCACCGAGCCGCCGGATCAAGGACTCGCCTTGGGCAATGGTTTTGTTTTAGAAGCCGTAAACTCTGCGTTAAACATTTACGACGTTAATGGGATTCAGCTGCTTCCGCGACCAGTGGCTCTTTCCCAGTTCTTTGGCTTGCCGCCCGGGATTAACCGCACCACCGGCGCGCAAGGCGTATTCCCCGGCGACCCGAGTGCAGCATTTGATCCGGAAACGCAGCGCTGGTTCGTCATAGCCTGGGCGCAGCTGAACACGAGCGCGGGCGCTCTGCTGCTGCAGAGTCGACTTTACATCGCCGTGAGTCAGACTTCTGATCCTACTGGCACCTACACGATTTATACCTTGAATACCACCGCTGCGCGCGATCCTGATGGAGCCGGGGCGAGAATACCAGACTTCCCGCACTTCGCTGTTGATCATTACGGTGTATATATCAGCACCAACGAATTCCGTATCGACCCGAACACCGGTATACCGGACGGCTTTATCACCGCCGCCATTACGGCAATTTCGAAGCAAGCTCTACTGACAGGAAGCGGCGGCGCTGCACCCCCTGTTGTCCGCTTTCCCCTACCGTTTATTTCCGGCTACGAATTTACCGTTTTTCCCGCTTATCCATCACCCGATACAGGTCCGGTTCTAGCCAATGGCGGAACCCAGTACTTCGTAAGTTCACACTTTGTCATGACTACGGAGCACAGCCTGGCTGTGTGGGCGCTAACAAACACTAGGTCCTTGAACAGCGAGAATCCGATGCTCAATCTACAGGCAGTCGCGGTAGAGACGCAGGCCTTTCACTTTCCCACCACAGCCGCCGTTCAAAAGCCTGGCTTCCATCCTTTGGGGGAGTCGCTTGGGCAGCCTGTGGAAAAGCTGGACCCGGGTGATTTTCGAATTGTCTCTGTGAACTATTCAGGGGGCCGCTTATGGGCTACTCTCGACTCGGAGGTGACCGACTCACAGGGCGTCCGACGACATGCAGCCGACTTCTTTGCTATCTCTCCGCAAATACAAGGCAGCTTTTTAAGTGCCACACTTATTACTCAGGGAAGCATCTCTGAAACTGGCGCTAACCTACTTTACCCCGCGATCGCTGTGAACGCGCACCAGAAGGGCGCCATGGTATTCACCCTCGCTGGACGAAACGATTACCCGAGCTCAGCCTTCGTCCCCATTAACAACAGAACTGCTGGACCGATCCAGATTTCACGCGCCGGCAATGAACCCGAGGATGGATTTACCGGCTATCCCCCGTTTAGCAATGGTGTCGCGCGATGGGGTGATTACTCTGCTGCTGCGGTCGACAGCGATGGCTCCATTTGGATGGCGACCGAGTACACGCCAGACCTTGCCCGCACATCTCAGGCGAATTGGAGCACTTACATCACTCGCTATCAGCCCTGATTTAGAAAACGCCCGCCATGGGTCTTCTGTCCAAGACTAATGGACATACCCCTGCGGCTGTTGATCGGTCTCCGCAGGCCGCGCGACCTGCGCACACTGCATGCAACGCCTGGTGGCGGGTTCGCTCAATCGTGTGTCAGATGATTTGGCTACGTGCTAACCAAAAACGATGGGTGAGTTTTTGTGTTCACCCGTCAGGGGCGTCTGGAGTCTCTTTAGCCAGTTCCGCATCGATCAGATCGGACAGGCGTGGATTGCGATGCGGGAACGATCTTCATCGCTGATGCACATCGCGACGAAAATCAACGCTTCATTGTGCGCGCGGACGAAGAATTGACTGCGTTTCTGAACCTGGAACCTGCGCGGCGTGGCTGCAAACTTGCAATCCCTCGGCCTGATCAAGGCTTGCGGTTTCATCTTGGAAAACTCCGGTGACATAACCGAATCGAATTTCAGCCCCATCCTTCAACTCCGCGTCAGTAATAGAAACGCCATCGATCTGTGTCCCGTTTGTTGACCCCAAGTCTTTGAGGCGATACCCACTCGGCGATTTCGTCAGCACAGCGTGCTGCCCTGATACCGTCGGATGGTCAATGACTACGTCGCTCGACGGAGTACGGCCAATTGTAATAACGTTGCCAATAAAATCATGCGTTATAACATCAATTCCGTCGCAATCCAGAACCAGGCGAGCCATTTCCTCTCAAATTTCCCCCAAAGGCGGCCTTGTGGATTTTAGCTGGGTGATGATCGCTTCCTGTGCCTTCGCTTTGCGGCCTTGCTCTCCGTTTTGCTGTGCTTCTGGGCGCGGGTCGATCTTCTGTCCCGGTTTTAGGTTCGCCAGGTGCTTCGCGATCTGAGCGTCTTGTTCGAGCACATCTTGAACGCCGGGGCCGTAATTGATTTCGAGTGACGGCTCTGGTTGGGCTGGTTGCAAGATGCGGCTCTCGGAAAATTCCTCCGGCCAACAGTGCGATAGCAGCCATGCGTGTGCGCGCCAGTCGTTTGACAGCGTGATTTTCTCAAGGAGCGAGACGCGCGCTTGGCCTCTCGCGCGGATGGTGTCCTCAACAAATTCGCGATACGGCTCGCGTCCTTCTTCGCCTTTCGCAATCCATGTGTGATAGGTGGCCTGAGTGATGCCAACCGCGTCACAGGTCGCGCCAACCGGGACGCCTTGCGAAAGCAGGTAGCAAATTTCGCGTTGCAGTTCCGCGTTGAGCAGCGTTTTCGTACCGGCCTTTTTCGTTGTCACGAAAATTATAGCCTGCTCGAATAGAGCTTCCTCCGCAAGCCTTCGAGTCCCACGAGGGCAATACCGAGCAGAGCAACCGCTGACCCGCCGTCTGGGACCCCCGCCCCGGTTGTGTCTGCGCTAAATGTAAAGCTAGCTTGGTGAATTCCACCTGCTGACTGCGCGCTGAAGGCCCAAGTTCCGGGGGTCGGGTCGAATCCAGCGCCGCTAAGTGTCCCGGTTCCAGTTATACTAAGCAGGTGGCTATTTTGAGTATCGATAGTCGCGGTGTCCAGGTCAAACGAGAAGCCGCCAACGCTCCAGAGGCCGGGGGTTGGCGTTGATGGATTAAAAATCCACGGCGCGGCCAAGGTAACGGCGCTACCAATAGGCACACCGACGAAGCTTCCGGTAGTTGTCCCCACGAAGGCAAACCAGGAATTAACTCGTGTGGCTGTGGCCAAGGAGGTTGTATTAAATGCGCTACCACCGGAGAAGCCAAGGTCTCCAGTTATCGGCGTCGCTTGAGCTTGCTCGGAAAAGAGCGCGCAACTGATAAAGCCGATCGCGAGCATCGCTAAGATTGTTTTTGTTTTCATTGGATTGTTTTTAGTTGTAACCTTCTAATTGAACGTCCGGTTAACTCATGAAGCGCCGCGCTATACCAAGCGCGCCGAGCCCTGCCCCGAGCAACATTACCGTGATGCCGCCGTCCGGAACCTGAGTAGTACCTGGGCCAAAGAGCGTCCACCCGGAAAGGCCATACTGCCCAAATCCGGTGGCAGGAATCGTGATGTTCCCACTTAAATTACCGACGAACCAAACTTCAACACCGCCATTTGGGCCGTCGTACTTCGCAAACAGATATGAATATAAACCGCTGCCAAGATCTATACTTGTGCCGGTACCGTTTAGAGCAAATACGGCAGGACTGGGCAAGGGACCAAAATCATTAAATGATCGCGTAACCAAGTTATCGTGAGGACCAATTATTACATGAGTTGAGCCGCCAAGGGACAAACCAATCATAGCGTTGACATAAGCTGTTCTGTCATCATCGCCGGATGGTATGCCGAAGAACACCGTGCCCAACTCCTGGTTGTCACCGATGGTGAGGGCAGTGGCATTGTGGCTGAATGCAAGCATCACGGCGCAAAAGGCCGCAGAAAGGATCGCCAATTTTTTTTTCGGAATTATGTTTATTTTCATATTGAGTTTCACGTTACGAGGTAAAGGGAGCACTACCTGTGCCAAGATGTAAAGCATTATTAAATAAATATTTCAAGTATCTATCTATTAACCGGTTACGTCATCATGTTCTCTCTCGACTTTGTGCTGCCTCTAGCACCGAATTGTAAAGTATTCCGACAATCCGCCGGTAAGCCCAAAGGAAATCGTGGCGTAACAACCACGGGCGAAGTAGATTACAGCGCGTACTTGGGAAAACGTAAGAATTTCCGACGGTTTTTCACTTTATGGCTATTTCCAGGGCTCCGAAAACCGCCAACAAGTTCGAATAAATTTGTAAGTCTAAGGGTTTTACGGCTCTTTGAAATGGCCCGCGTGCTCGTGCGTCTCGACCACGTTGCCAGCTTCATCGTAAACGCGAATTGCAGCATCATGTGAACGGCTGTAGAACCTTGTCGCCGCGTGGTCGAAATTTGTTCAAATGTGCAAATTTGTGCTTGCACGAACATCACATTTTCCCTTACGATCCGATTTGAATCGGTTTGGTGACACAGAGACAATCACGTTCCTTGCCCACTTCTCCAACTGTCGAGCAGCCCCAGAAAGAAAAACGTGAGAACGTTTTTTGTTTTAATTTGTAGCTTTGCACTGACGTGTGCGGCGCGGGTTGACCAAGCAAATAAAAACGAAACCGACGCGAAACCCTCTCACCATGCGGCGGCGCGTAGCAAACATACGCCAGGCAGTAGCGCACATGTCTCCCGTGCGACGCATGGCAAACGTCCGGCAGGCGGCAGCACGCATATCAAGCACATGCAAACGACTCAGCATGTTCCCACGGGACGGCATGCAGCGGGAGTCGGACGCGCTGCTCGCCAAAAGCCGGAGGTGACGCCAACTCCGAGCCCAACCGCGACGCCTACGCCATCCCCCACGGACGACTCCACCGCCACACCTAGCGGCGCGCAAACTTCCGGGTGATCAGTGACCGCGCGAGGATAGCTGCACATTCTTTTTGAATCGCCACAATTCGGAACCGTGTCGCACTG
>WNGH01007552.1_pt1 | contig 12955 bp, 12 predicted proteins | sample 5400631 | NCBI WGS metagenome assembly WNGH01 (sample SAMN13153373, study PRJNA577476) | soil metagenome | isolation source: 115 cm soil or saprolite under Garry oak tree replicate 1 | place: USA:California | collected 2016-06-15
TATCTTCTATTGGGCAACCCTGGTTTGTCGCATCTGTTCCGAGGGATACGTCGGTCGAAAGAGGGCAGAAAAGTGGTGCGTTGGACAGGATGGTATCCGGTTCAAGATCTAGTCACTCTTAGGGAGCTGATTGAGGCGGGAAAACTAAGGTCTGTTATCGATCGGCGATATCCGTTAGAGCAGACTGCCGAAGCTCACAGGTATGTCGACACAGGAGAAAAGCGGGGGAACGTTGTCATCAGCGTTCACTAAAAGCGAGTACACGTATAGGCGACACGACTCAGCGGCTGCCGACCGGCGACATCCGTATCACCGACCCGAAACCTTCCGCTGATCCTAACATTGTCACGGACCCTCAGCCGTTCCCAAGGCGTTTCCTAGGGACAATCAGGTCGATGACCCATACTATCTGCAATCAAGGGACATAGAGCGAAACGGTGCAACTGCTCTTCATGAGATCTTCCCAAACAGAGGTTTGCGTCGCGAGACTCAACTGCAATTGACAATTCCTCGACTGGTAACAGTAAATGGTAACAGAATTCGGCTTTACGTCAACAAAGCTTCCTGTCGCTAGGTGATAATGAACTGGCGTCGATCCTGATACCATCCTTAAGCTTCTCGTAATAGATTATTGGGACTCGAATCGACTCGGGAAGTCCGAGTTTGGACTTGTAGGTCTCGGGCTTTATGGAGACCTTCTCTTGTCCAATGTAGCCATCAATGCCTTTCGATTCTTCATCGGGCCGAGCGATTCGAAAGGTGGTTCTCTTCATTTTGGCTACGCGGCTCAAGATTGCCTGTTGAAAGTGAAGACCAGTGAATGACTTCGCGATAACCAAGTCTTCCACCCACGTCTTGATCATATTGTCGTCAATGAGTACGATTGCAGCCCTGAGATTGCCGACCATAGTCTTGATTCTCTGTGTGGCGTCAGCGATGGCGCTGGGTTTCCTGGAAAGGTACCACTGTCTCCATTCTTTGTAGGTCTTGTACGGGCATTCCTGAACAAGTTCACTCATTTGTCCCACAACAGACGGCCTCGTTCCTTGGGCGTTCTGGTTACAGAGGTTGAGGATTTGGGTGGTATATTTCGGAAAAATCTTTGTGTCTCCTACGAGCTCCTCAGCTATCTCTTCATTTGAGATTGTGAAGATGCTTGAGTCCTTCAATGTGGTCCTCCTTCGAGCTGAGAAGCTCTTAGGCAGAGAGAAATGACTTGCATGGCCAGGACGGGAGGGTTAGCTTACCGAAACGAGGACAGAGATTTGTCCCTCAAGTTCCGGGATCTTGATGTTACAAGAACGGTTGGGGCATCCTGAGCGGTCTCGTAAATTCTCAGCAAATAGTCTACTACTTCCTCCGGGTGCGGTGTGGAAAAGTCAACCTTCTGTTCAATGAGCGGTTTAAGGGACGCATTTAGCTCGTACCCGAGGCCCCTTCTCCCCAAGAGGCGAGCTACTTTCACGGTCGTCCCCGTTCCGAGAAAAGGGTCCAGAACAGTATCCCCGATGCAAGAAAACATCCGGATCAGGCGGTAGGCCAGCTCTTCCGGAAACGGAGCCGTCTCTGCGTGGTTCTGCCTTTCGCCCCGAAGATCCCAGGTTTGTGAGAACCACACATCTCTCTCTGCTTTCGAATACTGGCTTGCATATCTCAATGGGTCTTGGGGCGTGATGACCCGTTTGGGACCCTTGCGAAAGACAAGGATGTACTCACAGTCAAGGGTCACGTACGCGTTAGGAGGAAAGAAACCAGATCCAAGGAACGCGTTCGGCTTGTTAGTTGGTTTACGCCATAGGATGGGCACGAGCGATTGAAAACCAATCCGTTCGCAGTGCTCAGCTACTCTGGCGTGATTCAGATAGCATTGAAAGTTTCCATTGAGTGTTCGCGTGGCATCTCCAACGTTCACGCAAAGTATGCCTCCCTTGTCAAGCACCCTGTAGCATTCTGACCATACTCGATCCAGAAACTGATGGCTTAGTTCGAATGCATTCGTCTGGTGAGCGAACGATCCATTTGGGATGTTCAGAACCCGTTCGAACAGTCGATCCCACATCTCGATCATCGGATACGGCGGCGAGGTCACGACGAGTTGAGTTGAGTCTGCTTCTATCTCGTTCATCTGTTCAGCGGAACGGTAGAACGCCTTGGGAGTCAAGTCTCTGACCTCGAGAGCCGAGAGGACTTTCGAGCGATGTTCGGTCAGATATTCGACAGGTCCTTGCATCTCAGGGTTCCAGCCGGCCTAACTTCACCCTATCCTACATAAACTCGGTCGCTCTCAATGCCAATTTCTCAAAGGTTTCATGCACCTTCAAATTTCGCGTGTGCGATAATCGAGCGAAATATCGCCTGCGAGTGATAGTGCGCACCACGATGAATGTAACGGATCCACGTAATTCTTTACGCTACTCTGGTCCGATTAGGTCGATTATCCGTTAGTTACCTAGGCTTCTGACCTTCCAAGGCTGACTAAGATTTCCCTGTAAAGTTCGTCCCGCTTCTTGTCAGAATAGTTGCTGTAACATAACTCTAGGACCCTGTATCCTTTCTTTCGTAACAACGATCGTAGCTCTTCGTCCTTGACCATCTGGGTCCTTCCGAAATGGACCCGACCGTCAACAAACACCAGCAGAGGCCTAGGTTCTATTGGAAAGTAGAAGTCAGCTGTTGTTACCGGTATTTCGACTTGTGTATGGTAGCATATTCGGCCTTCTTGAAGCCTGATCGCTAGTTCTTGTTCCATCCGTGAGGGGTCGGCGTGTAGTCGTTCGCGCCAGTCGCTCCGCTGACTCGACATCTGTAGGGTTGAGCTATTGTTCGGCTATTGCTCAGACACGAGAACGAAACTGCCATACGCATGGAAGATAGGATTCTTGTACTCGATGAATAGTTAGCAATCCCAAACTCCGAATACTTTCACTCTCCCAAGCTACTGTAAGAACCCAAGGAATAGATTCTAGTGGTGAATAAACGAGTGAGCATGACAGTTTCACGCGCTTTTCGAAAGATTAATGCCCTTCCGATGCCACTTATGTGCTACAAAGGATGGCCCGACAACCGGAATTAGGGCGAAAACGAACCTTTCTTGCAAGCGTCGGTCTTAAACAACCATCCCTTGGGAGTTGATGAAGCGCATGAATCAGTTCACGCCAAAGTCACAGGTTTTCTCGCTAGGGGGGATCCTGAAGAGACTTGGATTTTTTGAACCACGACGTTTCAAAAAGGACTTCGAGCGGAGGCTGATAACTCAGAAGACCATCTACATTTTGCAAGCCTTCGGCTTGTACCTCGGATACTCGTTCAACTGGTATTTGCGAGGTCCTTACTCGCCAGGTCTGACACGAGATGCCTACTCGTTGGCCGAAATGTACCAATACATTCCCAGTGCAAGATTCCAGAATCCTAACGAAGAGAAGCGATTCGGAGAGTTTCAGAAGATGCTAGAAGAAATAGGCAAGAATAGCCGGTTTCTTGAGTTGATCGCCTCAACCCATTTCGTAAGGAGAGTCAATCCTGAACTGGACAGTGAGGGCCTGTTCAAGCAAATTGTGAATAGAAAACCGAGGACACGGCGTTCTGATTTTGATAGAGCGATCGAGCTTCTTGGAAAGTATCGAATATTGGAGTCGGAATAGTTGAGCGGCACTGAAACTGTACTTCTGGACAGCGCGACTTTCAAGAAGCCTCGGACCCTTCGTCAGAAAATCTCCGTCGCGGAGAAAATCACTTTGAAGCTCTCAGAGCAACAACTCGCCAAAGACCTGGAGGGAGTCGACTTCTTTTTCGTCCTCACGGATTTTCTGGAGGCGTTAAAGACGGAAGGCTTTGTTTCTCTTGCCCCGGACCCGGGCCGGGCGACGAGACCTATTGTGAAACTAGTTCAAGACAATGCGAAGTCAGTTTCCAAGGCTGACTTTCTTCGCGAGGTCCAAATGTATCTAACGACAAGAAAAGTCTCTTGGTTAGATACAGACCTGGTAATCTTCGAATGGTCGGATCTCCATTCGATAAGTTCGACTGATGTAATATCGAAGCTCCAAAGTGCGCCGATTTCGCGAGCATACATAGGAATGGAACGGGACGATGAAGGAACCGATTACCTCACCTACAATATTAGAGATTGATTCTCGTTACAACGTCGAGCGGATTTCCCTGCTCAAGTACGGCTTTGCAATAAAGAACATCGGGCTCAGCATCGCGAGCTGAAAGCTCAGGGTCACCTATCAACGCAGCATGGTTGAGGCCTTGACGGATCAGGAGCCAGCGATCAAAGCAGCCCTTCTTGAAGGCAACTCTCACCTTTTGTTTGCCGTCGTCTGAGGTTGGAAGAAACTTATCGACAATAATTCTGAACTTTCGAACTTCACGATCAAACTCTGGGAAGTTACCTGTTTGGGCATTAATCGGCCTCTCTTCATTATCAATCGAGTACACTAGAGTGGTATCAAGGTCGTAAACGAAGTTGCTAAAGCCTCGATCCGAAGCACCTATTACGCAATTGAATGCACACCATTCCCCGCACTGTTGGAAGAAGGAAACAATGTCATGTATATCTGCTGGCTTGAGATCTGCGAAATTCCTTCTCCTATCCACTCGGCCGAAATATATCAGTACAAGGTCTGAGTCTTCCCAGCCTTCGAAGGGCGTACAGTTAGTCTTTGTAGCGGTCGAACGGAGTTTGACTCCTTTCATTTTGAGAACCGAATAGTCACTCATTCCACAGAGGCGTCTTAGATTGTGAACGATGACCTCTCTTCTGACATAAGACGGGTTCCGGCTTCGCCTCTTGATTCCAATCACATGCTCGTCGAGCAAGAGTCGATAAAGGTCCCCTTGTGTCTCGGCTCGGCTCACTTGAGGAGGCGTGACGATTTTGAGAGAAGTGAATTGAGATGAGAGGAGGCTGTTGCATGCATCACGCAGTTTCGTAAGGTCGTCCGAGAAGACCTCTGTCACTCGCCCATCGAAGTCTATTGATGACGTTGATTCCTACGCCCTCCTTGATGTCTACCACGGTTTACTCGGACAGAGTAACGGACTGGTCCGACTCGGTCCGAACAGTTCTTCTGCTGGCCTAAATTTGGCCAATTAAAGAGAACTGTACTGATTCGTATAAAAATATGAAGTGCATGGTTGCAAGAATCGAAAGCCGTGCAGGTTCAGTGCATTTTGTACATGATCATGTCTAAGATGTCTGGCCATAGGCAAAGGCGCAAATTCGTGAGGGGTCGAACTCAGTTTCACGGTACTCTATGATTCTAGTGTGAACTAACTAAGATCAGCAACGCTTAATTGTCGGGATGTGGAATCTAGCGTGGAGTGCAAAAATGGCGAATCGAGGAGACGGTCTAAGAACGGTCGGAACATTGCTTGGAATCGCCGCGTCTGTCTTGGGCATCATCGGGTTCTTCGTTAGAACTACATGTTCATGCTGTAAATCCCAGTTGCCATTCTTCGGCGACACCGAGCTGCTCGGCACTCGCTATTGCCGAAACTGCGGGCATAATCATTAGGTGGAACTCTTGAGTCGTGTAGCTTCGGGTCTGTCTTCGCTCGTGAGTATTTTGTACGCCCCTATAGTATACGCGATTGTTCTTCAGGTTGTCTACCATACGGACCCAATTACAGTTCTGCTTGAAGGTCCCTCGGGATGGGCAAAATACACAATCGCCACCTTCCTCTCATTGATCGTTACGGCCTTAGCTGTTAGCGTGACAATGCGTGGTGGGAGACGTGCCTTCGGTCTTTGAATCCCAAGGTGCTTGCACTCATCCTCGGATTTGGCGCGTTCCTATTTGCGATGTTCGCAATCTCTGGACTAGTAAATTTTGGGACGACTCTAACTAGCCCGATCCGAGGAAGCCCTGCGCCAAACGGATCTGAGATAATCGCATCAGCTAGCGCGGCGGCAAGTGCGCTAGAAGTCGGGGTCGTCGGGTTTCTGATTCTCGGGGTTGCTGCATTGGTACTCTGGCGTTGGAAGGGACGACCCTAGCTCGCTGTCTCCCTCTCCTATGAGCGAACTCGTCATCAAAGAACTCTCACCTTCTCTGAGAGATGAGCTCCTGCTGTTCTTTGATCATGTTGCGTTTGCGGATAATCCTGATTGGTCTGATTGTTACTGTACTTCGCTTCTCGAGATCATCCAAGTTGGATAATCTCATCCTGAGGCTTCGAGAGCTCCTGGTACCCATTCGATGTCACAAGAACATCTTGCTCTAGGTTGCAGGTGCCGAACTTGCTGGTCACTGATGGCTCAATTGTGAAGACCATGTCCCGCTGAACTTGCTTCTCTCCCTGCTTACCATACCTGTTCGGCCATCTGGGACCCAGAAGAGGACCGATCTCATGAGTGCTCCTTCCAAGCACGTGGCCCAATGCGTGTTTGTATTCTGGATAGCGTCTCTTGACGATTAGGCTTCTCCCTGCCTGGTCGACCTTGTAGCCTGGGACTCCGGGCTTGAGAATGGCGAGAGCGGCATCGTTCGCATCGCGAGCAGTCTTGAACATCTGCTCCACCCCCTTCGGCACTCGCCCAGAGCCGACAAAATAGTTCCTCTGAATGTCGCTACAATACCCGTCATATTTCACGCCAAAGTCGAGTTTGACAAAGTCGCCGTCCCTGATCTTAGTACCATAGTAGCCCACGTGGGCCATTGGCGCGTTGCCAACCACCACGGAGGGACATCGATCATACGCCCATGCAGAATCCAGTTTTCTCTCAGTCAGAAGCTTGTGCGCAAACATGTGGACATCTTTGTCCTTCTTGCCCGGCTTGATCGCGGCCTCAACCGCATCGTAGACCTTCTCACACTCAGCAATCGACTTCTTCACTAGTTCGATCTCGGCTGGTATCAGCCTCGCCCGTAGAGCAATCGCGAGGTCCTCTCCGGAGACCAACAGCTTCGAGTAATCCTTCAACGCGGCTTTGAGATATCGTTCCATGCCCGAGGTGAGTCCATCAGCTGCACCCTCATCATAGCTCGTGTTTACGGCGATCTTCTTCGGCTTCCTCTTTCTAACAAACTCCCTCAGCTTTGGCGCAGCACCCTCGCTACCATAGCCAATTATTTCATCATAGAATTTCTGCTGCCTAACCGTCTCTTCCTCAAGACTCCCGACAATAGCTGTCTTCGTCCCGGTCCGTTCGATGATGGCGGCTGAACGCCATGTCAAGTCGCCGAATCTGAGATCCTGCACCAACGGGTCCTCATTGCCTTCCCGCGTGAACGTAATCCACATGTCAACCCCTTGCGCCTCCATTGTGTCCCTGACAAGCTTCAGCTTCTTCCTCAGGAACTCGATCTTCAGAGGCGAGCTAGCGAGTTTCATGCGTTGACTCCTCCAAAGAACCAACTTATCATTTTGCCTGCAACTCCTTCTCGACCCTGATGGGCTGATGGCCGGGCGGTTATCGGATCAGTCTTGCTGAATTGAGAATGAATACGAGCTCTGAGACCACATGAATGCCGGCGGCGAATAATGGATTAAGGAGGCCTTGGAAGGCAAGGCCGAGCCCGATTCCGTCCACAATTAGTGTGCCGTAGAAATTCTGCATGATCACACCGTAAGCCTGCTTACTAGCCTTGACGATCAGCGGAATCCTTCCGAGATTGTTCGTCATGAGCACAATGTCAGCTTCTTCGATTGCGATGTCTGTTCCTGCGCCCATCCCGATCCCAACGTTCGCGAGGGCCAGGGCTGGAGCGTCGTTCACACCATCCCCCACCATGACGATCCTTCGCCCTGAACCCGATAGCTGTTCGATGTAGGAGACCTTGTCGGCGGGCAGAAGCTCTGCGTGAACCTCGTCGATTCCGACTTGTTCCCCGACACTCTTTGAAGCGACCTTGTTGTCACCTGTGAGCATGATAGTCGACAGACCCATTCTTCCCAACTCCTTGACCGCTTCTCTGCTCTCGTCTCTGACCTTGTCGGAGATTCCAATCACCCCGCAGATTCGTCCTCCGTGAGCAACTAGGACGGTGGTTTTTCCTTCTGAGACCTTGCTAGTAATGGTTGCATCGACATCGTTCGATAATGCGATGTGTTGCTCGTTCATGAGAACGCTGTTTCCGACAAGGATCTGTTCTCCTTCATACCACGAGATTATTCCCTTCCCGGCCATGTAGTCCGATGAAATGCCTGACTCCGAGCTTATTCCAAGTGTCTGAGCCTTTGCCATTATCGCGTGCGCTAGTGGATGTTTGGAGAATCTCTCCGCCGCTGAGGCATATGTCAGGACCTGCTCTTCGGAGCATCCGTCAAGTCCTACAACATCAGTAACTTCAGGATCACCTAGCGTAAGCGTTCCTGTCTTATCGATCACGACAGTATCGACCTTGCTCATCTCCTGCACGTAGACCCCGCCCTTCACGATGACTCCTTTCTTTGCCAAACCTCCCATTACAGCAACAATCGCCAGAGGCGTGCCTGCAGCGACACCACAAGCACCAGCAACAACAATAACCGATATGGTTGAGATGAGGTTCCTCGTCACGAAAAAAGTAATCACGGCAAAGAAAATCGTAAACTCGACAAGCCAGGCGGCGAGTTTGTCAGATATCCGCTGGATGGGCGCCTTCCTACTCTCAGCTTCCTCAACCAGCCTGATGATCTGGCCGAAGACAGTCTCGTTTCCCACCTTCTCGGTCCGCACCTCGAACACACCCGACTGGTCAACAGACCCGGCGAACACTCTGCTGCCAACCAACTTCTCAACGGCAATTGCTTCTCCTGTTATGGCTGACTGGTTGACGAATCCCGAACCTTTGACGAGATTTCCGTCAACCGGAATCCGTTCTCCATCTCTAACGATAACCGTTTCACCAGGCTGAATGGATTCTACAACAGTCTCGATCTCTTTCCCGTCCCTTCTAACAAGGGCCCTTCTCGGAATCGACCTTTCCAGTTTGACGATCGTCGCCCTTCCCTTATCGACCGCGTAAGCCTCTATGAACTCTGAGAGTAGAACGAAGAAAGTTACTACAACCGCGGCCGTGAACTGGCCTACTAGGAGGGAGGCGACTATCGCTACGGTCATCGAGACCTCCATGTTTATCGAGCGGTGGCGGAGCGAGTGGAATGTTTCTGCAAAGACAGGATAGCCGCCTACAAGGGTAGCTCCAATGGCTACAAAGTCAATGGGTGAGAAGCTGCGCCAGAATCCTAGATAGCTGAAGAGGGCTGCGAGGCCCATCAGGGAGAGCCGGATCTCATCTTCTCTATTCTTAGGAGGTTCACGTACAAGCGAACCTTTCATCCCTTCGAGCACAGGGAGTTCATTTCTCGGAGTGCTCATGTGCTGCTTGCGACCACTTGTTTGAAGTGAGAGACCATTTCCTCGACAGTCCATTATATGCGTACTGTCTGGTTCTCTGCCCGGAACTCGGCTAGGAACTCGTTAATCCATAGCTCAGACCGGATTCATACTCTCGGTCTTCCTTATACGATCGGAAGATCGAATCTCTACTCATGGGCCGGACCGTTGAGATCGAAGTTCGAGAATTAGGACCGGATCTATTGCAAGACTATCTGCAATTCTTTGATCAGGCGTTTTCCGACTTTCCCCAATGGGCCAACTGCTACTGCGGCTTCTACGATACTTCTGAGGCTGATTGGGACGCGACATCCAAGGCTGGTCCGGAACATAGAGCCGCTCGGTCCGCGCTGATCAGCGCTAGCAAAGCACAGGGACTACTCGCTTACATTGATCATAGACCCGTAGGCTGGTGCAATGCACAGCCCCGAGCCAACTTTGTAAACATGCGATCGTATAGAATCGCGTTGACGAACCCGGGAGAGCCAGTCGGGTCCATAATGTGTTTCGTTGTATCACCCGGTTACAGAGGAAGGGGAGTCTGCACAGCACTTCTACGTGCCGCCTGTGACAAGTTTCGTCGAGATGGGCTACAGATAGCGGAAGGATATCCGACGACTAGTCCTCAGAAGAGATTTGGAGAGATTCCGTGGGCAGAGGCGAACTACAAAGGACCCTTAAACGCATACTTGAAGAACGGGTTCAAGATTCATCGGCAACTCGAAGTATTCGCGATCGTGAGGAAACAGCTCTGAGTCTCAAGTCCCCGCGCATGGATCTCGATAAATATCAAGCTTGATCGAGTCCTTACGTTTGCGAGGAGATGATCGACGGTTGAGCCAGACTAATAGGAAGGACGGAGGTGCTGAAGAGATCTTGGAGAAGGGTCTCATTGCAGTAGGGATAATTGTCGCTTCGACTCTGGCGGGTCCGGTATGGGCAGCCTTGACAATCAATGCGCCCACCTATAATCAGGACCTTCAGGCTACTCTCTTTGGCTTCCTTGGGCTTCCTTGTAGGTGTCATCCTCGTCTTGACTGCTCTACTTGCAAAGACGAAATGACAGCTTCAACGTTCTCGCTTTCTGTCGCGTGCTTCTCGGGTCCATTCGTGGCCGCTGCGGGGCGAGCTCCCAATGGCAATAGTGCCTGATGGACTTGCCGGGTAGGAAAGGAAACCCGTTCCCGATCAGAACAAGGTTATTCTCAGTGCCATTTGTGGAGGAGTGTCTCTGCTTCCTCCACTAGTTCTTTGATGATTGCTGCTACGGGTTTGATGTTCTTCACTCCGCTCACTGATTCTCCAGCCCAGTGGGGCATAGCCTTGAGGGTTCCAGTAGTCTCGCTGGTCATGGTGAAAGACTCTAGGGGTTTCACGGGGACCATTTCACCGGTTGAGATGAGTTTCTTGTGTCCCACGATGTCGCCTTTGAACTTCTGAGCTTCTTCTATGCAGAAGCGAAGGACTCTGTGGGGTGCGTTGGGCCAGCCTTCCGAGAAAGCCTCTGTAACAACGGTGTCCTCCGGCTCGCCCGCAATCAACGCCTTCACATATTCAGGATGAGCCCCCGCCTCCGTGGCCGCGATGAAGCGTGTCCCAACTCTTGCCCCGGAAGCTCCTGCTGCCAGGACCGCGGCCATGGCTCGGCCACTGCCTATGCTACCGGCTGCTAGCACGGGGACTTTGACAGAATCCAAGACCTGACTTAACAACGTCAGAAGGCTGACCTTTCCCCGAACGTGTCCACCGGCTTCAACTCCTTGCGCGACTATCATGTCGCAACCAGCCTCAGAAGCCGCGATCGCCTCCTCGTTCGAGCCGACTTGCCACGAAGCCAACGCACCTCCCTTGTGTACTAGATCCACCAGTGAAGGGTCCGGTTGGCGATAGAAGAATTCGACAACCTTCACGAGTTTGGCCGCCGTCTCCACCTGTTCGTGAATCTCGTTAAGATCGGAGACGAAGGCTTCTGGAATCAGAAAGTTGGCTCCAAAGACGCCAGACGTACGTCGCCGCATGTCCTCAAACACATCGGTCATTTGGTTGGGATCGAAGGATCCAGCGTAAACCATGCCCAAGCCTCCTGCCTCCGAGACCGCTGTTGCCAGTTGTGGACGGGCTAGACCGCCAATAGCGGCTTGTTGAATTGGTACCTTGCAACCAGTCAGATCGGTAAATCTCGTTCTGAGCATTGGGTCCGTTTCGACTAGGATGTGCTCTCTATCTTAGGATTTGTACGAGCAAAAGCCAGGTCTCCAATTGTTCGGTCGCCACCAACCCAAAGAAACAATTCGCCCAAATGATCGCTCCTCCCTAGTACGATATCGCTGTCAGAGACTATGCTGAAGACTATGACCGGAGAAACTATTCTCTGGCATGGCCAACCAAATTACCCTCGTTGGTACATTGTTCCAGTTCTCTACGTTGCTGCTTTCGTTTCTTGGATGTACCTTGATCCGTCTCAATTCAATAGCACCCTAACTTCGGCTGAGAACCTTCATGGAGGAATGTTCTTCACCGGTCTTCTCGCACTTTTCTGGCTTCGCATGGTTTTCAAGTACGGCGGAGTCCACTACTATGTTACTAACAGAAGAATCGTGCGAAAACAAGACCTTCCGATTCTGAGGACCGTCAAGGAAATCCCTCTGGAAGAAATTGCAGCAGTCAAGTCAAAGCGCCGCTTGGGCATGGGTTTCATTGTTTTCATGTCATCAAAGGCGTATCCCCTAGATTTCGACAATCTTAGCGACGACGCTAACAGTTTGCAACATTTGGTGGAGACAGCGAGACAAGGAAAGACTTGCTGAAGAAAAAGGGCTGAAGCAGATTCTGCTTAGCTTCGACCGTTACCGGACGACGGGTGAGTTTGCGACCAGCTCCATTTTGCGAGCCAACTCAACTAGTATATCGACTCGTCTCTCCAAGTTCGGATATGGGCTGAGAAGCCCGTGCCCACTACCTCCCACAAATAGTCCAGTAAGATTACCCGTTGTCGCACTGCTGGATCCAGAGTTGGCCTTAATGATCGCGGAGGCAAGCGCTAGGGGCTTTCCGGTGAATTCGACAGACGCTTTGTCGGCCCAGAGTTCGCGTTCCCTGTGAACCGCTGCTTCCACGAGCCTCAGCACGGGGTCGAATGGGAAAGCCACTCTCGCAAGTTTCGCGAGACCTTTGGCAGCGGAATCGCCGTTTTTGATGTGCGACAACTCATGAGCAAGGACAGCGTCAGTCTCATCGGAAGACAAGGACCCGGCGAGCTTCGGAGACATTGCAACCACTCCTTGACCGCTCAAGCTGATCGAGAAAGCACTACCGGACAACGCCTCCCGCAGAGAGACTCCCGACACTCCCATTTTACCAGAGAGAGCGCCGAAACCGGTGGCAATTCCGGAAAGTGAAATGGGTGCAGCCGTCATTCTCTCCAACATTCGTGAGAAAGTGTATCTGCGCGCAATGAACGTCATCAGGGTAGCAAATCCAAATGATACTAGCAACGAGCTTCCAAGCACTGTGCGAACCGTTAACTGAGGATAATCCCAATAGTTCTGGAGCAGTGCGGTGCACACTAAGAAACTCGTTCCTAGAAACGACCAGAAGAATAACGATGACACCAGCATCGGCTGCAATAGC
>WNGH01019152.1_pt1 | contig 12955 bp, 11 predicted proteins | sample 5400631 | NCBI WGS metagenome assembly WNGH01 (sample SAMN13153373, study PRJNA577476) | soil metagenome | isolation source: 115 cm soil or saprolite under Garry oak tree replicate 1 | place: USA:California | collected 2016-06-15
CTCGAGGTGGCGCTGATGATGCGCTGGCCGGCGGGGGTTGGATTGACTGGCGTGAGAGAGGAGCTCGTCAGCAACATCGACGTGCTGCCGACCCTTTTCGAGGCGGCAGGCATCGCCATCCCGCCAGGCGTTCAGGGTCGATCGTTGCTGGAGACAGACCCGCACCGCGAGGCGATCTTTGCCGAAAAGACCTTCCACAGCTACTACGACCCGATGCGCTGCATCCGCACGCGCCGGCACAAGTTCATCCGCAACTTCGAGACCGCCTTCCTGGTCGAGGTCCCCGGAGACATCCAGGCCGGCCCCATCTTCCGCGCCGACCCGACGCGATACTCGACGGACCGCCCGAGCCCAGTCGAGCTGTACGACCTCGAAGCCGATCCCCTCGAACAGCGAAATCTGGCCGGGACGAAAGAGGTTGCAGAGATCGAGGAGCATCTGAGCGGCGAGCTGTGGAGATGGATGCGCGAAACGGCCGACCCGTTGCTGAACGGACCCGTGCCCTCGCCGCGCTACCGGCAGGCGATGCAGTCCTAGGTCCGCATCCGATCCCAAACGAGCGTGAACGTGATGAACCCGACGAAGAGCAGGCCGAGAGAAATCCAGATGATCGACTGAGGCGCGTGGATCCAGTCCTCGATAGTGATCACGACCACGATCGCCGGCAGCCACAGGAACCCGAGCGATAGCCGCCACCATCGGTCGCCGCCCCGATAGCGCAGAAACGGCATCATCGCCGGGCCCGGCCGCTCATCGGGATCAGGCGGCGCATTCGCATCCTCGCCTTCGCCCCATCCTGCGTACCGGCCGAGATCGTCGGGTCTCTGGTCCTTGATCGAAACCAGTATGCGCGCCGAACGGCGGATCGTTCTGTCGCCGTGGGCGATCGCTGCCATCGCGGCGACGTTTCTGCTGATGGGCACCATCGTGTCGGCGTACGGCCCTCTGCTCGAGCACCTGACGCACCGGTTCGGCGTCAGCCTGCCGGTGGCCGGCGCAACGATCAGCGTCCACTTCGCCGGCTCGCTCCCAGGGGTGTTCCTGGCGATGTGGGCGATCCAGCGTGTGCGCGCACGGGACATCGTCATCGTCGCCGGCGGCGTCGTGGCCGTCGGCCTGGCGGCGATCGCGATGGCCCCCACGTGGCCTGTCTTTCTGGCCGCGGTGCTCGTGGTCGGGCTCGGGTTCGGCGCCCTCGTGCTGAGCCTGAACCAGCTCGTGGCCTACAGCGAGGGCCGGCGGCGATCGGCCCTGCTCAACGCGCTCAACGGCTGCTACTCGGCGGGCGCGGTGGCTGGGCCCATCCTGATCGCGGCATTCGCGCGGTCGCACTTCTCGGCGCTTTACCTGGCGGGCACTGTGGTCTGGCTCGTCCTGCTCCCCGGAGCGGTGGGCATCTCCGGCCGGCTGCCCGTGACGGCCGGCTCTCCGGCGCGACCGGGGCGGCTTGTGGTGATCTTCATCTGCGCATTCGTGCTCTACGTCGCGGTCGAGAACGGCACCGGTGGTTGGATGACCTCGCACCTCGAGTCGCTGGGTGTGCCCTCGAACCAGGCGGCGACGCTGACGTCGGGGTTCTGGCTGGCGCTCGTCACCGGCCGTCTGCTGATCACGCTGGTCCCTGCGCGCATCCCCGAGGCCACGATCGTGCTCGCGGGCTCGGCGATGGGGACGCTTGCGCTTCTGGCGGCGTCCATAGGCGCCCTCGCGCCGTTCGCCTACGTCGCGGCGGGCCTTGCGATCGCGCCGATCTTTCCCACGGGCATCGTCTGGCTGGCCAGGCTGAGGCCTGGCGACTCCCGCGCCACCTCCTGGCTCTACCCCGCGGCTTCCATCGGCGGCATTCTCGGTCCCGGCGCAATCGGGCTCGTCATCGCCCAGGCCGGCGTGGCCTGGGCGCCCGCCGTGCTGGCGCTGGTCGCGCTCGGGATGCTCGCCGCGTTCGTCGTCGCGTCCCGGCGCTAGCCAGACCGGAGGTACCAGCTCCGCGGCCGGTCGCCCTCCCGCCCGGACGTCGAGTCGTTGGCGTGCGCCACGCCGCCACACCAGGCGACGGCGTTGGCGATCACGCGCTGAACCTCGACCTGGTGGTAGACGGGGTATTCCTGGTCGCCCGGACTGAAGTAGAAGACCCTCCCCGCGCCGCGGTTGTAGCAACAACCGCCGCGAAAGACCTCGCCGCCCTCGAACGAGCTGATGAACACGAGCTCGTCGGGCGGCGGGATGTCGAAGAACTCGCCATACATCTCCTGGTGAGGTATGACGATCGGCTGCGGCACGCCGGCCGCGATCGGGTGGGCCGGGTTGACGGTCCAGATCATCTCGCGCTCACCACCCGGGTCCGAGCGCCAGATGAGCGAGCACGTCGTGCCCATGAGGCGCTTGAAGATCTTGGAGAAGTGGCCTGAGTGCAGGACCACGATGCCCATTCCGTCGAGCACTCGCGCGTGCACCCTGTCGACGACCGAGTCGGCGACCCTGTCGTGCGCCGCGTGGCCCCACCAGGTCAGTACGTCGGTGTCGGCGAGGACGTCGTCGGTGAGCCCGTGCTTCGGTTCATCCAGGGTCGCGACCCTGACCGTGACGTCGTTGCCGAGCTCACGCCGCAGGCCCTCGACGATCGGCGCGTGCATGCCGTCTTCCAGACGGTGACGTTGAGGTGGTGGCCTGCCGCCATGGCTATTGGGGCATTCAGATCGCCAGGGCTTCGCCGGTCCGGTAGATCGATACGGGCTCGTGCACGGCCGCCGACTCGACGGCGGCGGCCACGAACGCGATGGTGCCGAGGTTGTGGCGGCCCGAAGTCTCCGGCTCGCGCCCGGTGCGCACGCATTCGACGAACTCGGTGATCGTGCCCCACGGACCGGTCCGCGCCATCGGGCGCATCGAGGCCGAGTGGGGCCTGGCGCCGCGCCGCCGGATGACGACCCTGTCGTTCGCCATGTCGGCGTCGCGGTTGGTCCAGAAGACCTCCCCGTGCTCGAACTCGAGGCTCCACTGGCCGGCCCACGGCGTGATCGGCCCGGCGGCGATCCAGCTGCCCCTGTAGCCGACGACGACGCCCGGAAAGACGATCGACGCGACGGTCGCGGACGGGCCGTTGAACGCCGTCCATCTCGGGTTCCAGGCCTCGCAGTAGATGCGCTCGGGCTCACCGTTGAGGATCATGCGCATCAGGTCGAAGTGATGGATCGACATGTCCTGCAGCAGCGGCTGCTCCTCGAGGTGGTGGCGGCCGCGGCCGTTGGGCACGATCGGCGAGTAGCGGCGGAAGTCGATCGAGACCTCGTGCAGCTTGCCGAGCGACTCCTCACGCACGATCCGCGCGATCGCGCGGGGGGCGGGGAAGTGGCGGTAGTTCTGGCTGACCATCAGCACCAGTCCCGCGCGGGTGGCCACGTCGACCAGCTCCTGCGCGGCGCCGATGCTCGGGGCGAACGGCTTCTCGACCAGGACGTGGAGCCCGGCGTCCAGCGCGGCCCGGGTCACCGGTACGTGGCCCGGAAGCGCGGTGGTGTTGAGGACCGCCTCCGGGTGCGTCGCAGCGATGGCCTCACGCAGCGACTCAAAGACCATGTCCGACCGCGGGTTCAACTCCTGGCGCAGGGCGTCCAGCGCGTAAGGATTCGAGTCGACGTAGGCCACGGCCTCGATCTCTGTGATGTCCGGCAGCACCCGCTTCGCCCAGTTGCGCCCGTGCGCGCCGAGGCCGACCTGGGCGATGCGAAGCGGCTTCACGGCCGCAAATGATGCGTTAGCGCCAGGCGATTTCATCCCGGTTACAAACGAGAATCGCGGCGATGGGTTTCACGACGGTCGGCGAGCGGCCGTACGACGCCGACAAACCCACCTCCGTATACGCCGAGGGCTGGCGACACCTTCTCGGCCGACAGGCTCGCCCGAGCCCGACCCGTGCGGCGGCTTACGCGACATGTGCTGTCGAGCCGCGCGTGACCAGGTGCACCGGCAGCAGCGTCCTGCCGGGCTTCACGCTCGGGTCCGCGACCATGCCCAGCAGAATGCGCATCGCCTCGGCGCCGGTCTCGTAGAACGGCACGTGCACGGTCGTCAGCGGCGGCGTCGTGTGGGCCGCCATGTCGAGGTCGTCGCACGACACCAGCGAGCATTGCTCCGGCACGCGCCGTCCGGCCTCCCGCAGTGCGCGCATTGCGCCGAGCGCGCCGAGGTCGTGCTGGCAGAAGATCGCGGTGATGTCGGGCCGGCCCTCCAGCAGCCGCGCCGCCGCCGCGGTGCCGCCGGCCACCTTGTCTCCGCCTTCCTCTACCAGCTCTTCCGCGCTCTCGATCCCGGCCTCGTCGAGCGCCCGCCGGAAACCCCGCTGCCGGCTCTGCGTGAGGCGCCGGCCGCGCATGCCCGTCACCGAGCCGATGACGCGATGGCCGAGCTCGACGAGGTGCCGGCTCGCCAGGTAACCGGCCAGCTCGTCGTCGGGGCCGACGGTCGAGATCGGTCCGCCTGCGATGTGATGGATGCTGACGATGGGCAGCGTACGGTCGAGCACGTGGCTCAGCGCACGGTCTTCCTCCATCTGCGGCGCGGCGAGCAGGATCCCGTCGACGCGCCGCTCCATCATCGCGGGCAGCGCGTATTCGGTGCCTGAGCCCTCGGGCTCGATGCTGCTGATGACCACGCCGTAGCCCTGCCGCCGCGCCTCCTGCTCCGCCCCCGCGAGCGTGCGGCTGAGCCCTGGGTCGCTGAAATCACCGGTGATCAGGCCAACTGTCAGCGTGCGCCGCATGACGAGGCTCCGCGCCTGCAGGTTGGGGACGTAACCGAGGTCGCTCGCGGCGCGGATGATGCGCGTCCTCGTCGCGTCCGACACGGAGCCGCCCCCGTTCAGGACCTTGCTGGTCGTCTGGAAGCTGACCCCGGAGCGGGCCGCCACGTCCTTGACCGAGACGTGTCTCGCGGGCCTGCGCAACCCCCTCACGCTCCGGGTATTATGCGCGGGGAAAGCGAACGTTCGCCCCACTCCAGGGGTGCCCACGAAGTCACGGCGAGCGGCTCCGTCGCCCGCTCTGCGGCCGACATCGCCGGTCCTCGGACTTCGTGGCGTAAACGGAGGTTTCGCATGAGACCTAGACCTGATCACCCAAGGCCCAGCCTCCGGAGGGAGGAGTGGTCCAGCCTCGAAGGCGTGTGGGAGTTCGGAGCCGGCGACCGGCCGGTCTTCGACCGCGTGATCAACGTCCCGTTCTGCCCCGAATCAGAGCTGTCCGGCATCGGTGAGCGGGTGGGGGACGTCGTCTGGTACCGCCGCCGCTTCGATGCGCCGCGCTGCGAGCGCTTGCACCTTCACTTCGGCGCGGTCGACTACTGGGCGACGGTCTGGGTCAACGACGTCGAGGTCGCCCGGCACGAGGGCGGCCACAGCCCGTTCACAGCCGACATCTCCGCCGCCGCGCGGCCGGGCGAGAACGTCGTGGTCGTGCGCGCCGAGGACTCGCTCGTCGACAGGACGCTGCCTCGCGGCAAGCAGTACTGGACGGAGACGCCGGAGGGGATCTTCTACACGGCGACCACCGGTATCTGGCAGCCGGTATGGCTCGAGCCGCTGCCGGCGCGGCACGTCACGACCCTTCGCCTGGTGCCCGACCTGGACGAAGGCGCGGTGGAATTCGCGGTCGACGAGGGGGCCGTCGTCGTCGTCAGGGTGGACGGCGAGGTAGCCGGCAGCTCTTCCGGCGAGCCAAAAGGACGCATCGCCCTCGAGCACGTCGAACCGTGGCATCCCGACTCGCCACGGCTCTACGACGTCGAGGTCCGGCTGGGCGAAGACCGGGTCGAGTCGTATTTCGGCCTGCGCAAGGTCGAGGCCAATGGCGGTAGATGGCGTCTGAACGGCGAGCCGTTCATCCAGAGGCTGGTGCTCGACCAGGGCTACTTCCCCGGAGGCCTTCTCACTGCGCGCGACGGCGACGCGCTGCGCGCCGACATCGAGCTGGCGAAGGCGTTCGGCTTCAACGGCGCGCGCAAGCACCAGAAGGCGGAAGACCCGCGCTGGCTCTACTGGGCGGACACGCTGGGCTTCCTGGTGTGGTCGGAGATGCCGAGCTTCCACGAGTACTCGCCCGAGGCCGCGCGCCGCCTCACCACCGAGTGGACCGAGCTCGTCAAGCGCGACCGCGACCATCCGTCAGTCGTCAGCTGGGTGATCGCCAACGAGAGCTTCGGCCTCGACGGCATCCCGCCCGAGGCCCGCACCGAGCTTCTCTCCGGCCTGTACCGCCTGACCCATGAGCTCGACCCGACACGCACGGTCGTCTCCAACGACGGCTGGGAGCATGCGCTCAGCGACCTCTGCACGATCCACGACTACTCCCCGCCGGCCGACCTCGCGCGGCGCTACCGCCGCGTGCACACGGCGCTCGATGGCAGCGCCAACGGGCATCCCGTCTACGACGAAGGGTTCCGCTACCGGGACGAGCCGGTGATCGTCAGCGAGTTCGGCGGCCTCCGCGAAGCAAGCTCGGGCGGCTGGGGCTGGCTCGAGGTCAAGGACGACGCCGAGTTCGCCCGCGAGTACCGGGCGCTCATCGATCACGGACGTCGAGCAGGAGCAGAACGGACTGCTGACCGCCGAACGCAAGCCCAAGCTCGAGCCGTCATCCCTGCGCGCGGCCACCCAGACGCCCAAGCGCCGATGAGGGTCGAACGGCGACGGTCCGCATCGATCCCGCCACGGTGTCGTCGTAAGATCGCCCTTGACAGATCACCAGGACCCGAATACGATCGGATAAACCGCTTTACTAAAGCGGTTTACTAGTTGGGGGGCGGTTAATGGTTCCTGGAGCCTTCGTGGGTGTCCCGGGTCACCATCGCTGACGTGGCCAGCGCGGCCGGCGTCTCGAAAACGGCCGTGTCCTTCGCCTTCAACAACCCCGAGCGTCTCGGCCAGGCCACGCTCGCGCGCGTCCTGGGCGTCGCCCACGACCTCGGCTACACGCCGCACCCCGCCGCCCGCGCCCTGTCCATGCGTCGGAGCGGCACGATCGGCGTCCTCATCCCGCAGCGCCTTTCGACGGTCTTCGCCAACCCTTTCATGAGCGAGCTGATCCAGGGTCTCGGCGAGCTGTGCGAGGAGCACGACCTGACACTGCTGCTGGTTCCCCCGCTCGACGGCTCGCTCGAGGGCGCCATCCGCCAGGCTTCAGTCGACGGCTTCATCAGCCTCGGCCTTGTGCCGGACGACCGCGCGATCGAGGTCCTGGACGGCATCGGCGTGCCGACGGTGCTCATCGACTCCGAGGAATCGCCGAGCCACCCGGTGGTGAACGTCGACGACCGCGGCGGGGCGCAGGAGGCGGCCGCGCATCTGCTGGGCCTCGGACACAGGCAGCTCGCGATCGTCGTGCTGCCGCCCGCGCGCGCGGAGATGAGCCACACCCCGACGGCGACAAGGCGCCTGGCGGGCTACCACGCGGCCATCGAAGCGGCGGATGCGCCGGCGCCGCACCTTGTGACCGCCGGCATCTCGGTCGCGGCCGGGACGCGCGCGTTCGAGGCGCTGCCCGCCGGCCCGCGCCGGCCGACGGGCATACTGGTGATGAGCGACATGGCCGCCATCGGTGTGATCGCGGCGGCGCATGCGGCCGGCATGCGCGTGCCCGAAGACCTCTCGGTCGTGGGGTTCGACGACCTGCCCGTCTCGGCGTGGACCAACCCGCCGCTGACGACCGTGCGTCAGCCGATCGTGGAGAAGGGCCGCATCGCCGCTCGCATGCTGATCGAGCGTATGCAAGGCAGGGGCGTCGACTCGCCGGCGCCGCTCAGCACGACTCTCGTGATCCGAGCATCGACGTCGGAACCGCCTAAGGCCGATTTGCCAATTACACGGAGGTAAATAGAATTGTCTTGGGGCAGTGCACGCGTTAACGGCAATGGTGTGGTGAAGGGATAAAGAGATGGCATCTGTAACTTATGACCACGTAGTCAAGCGCTACACCGCGGACGTCACCGTCGTCAAGGACTTCAACGTCGAGATCAAGGACAAGGAGTTCATGGTCCTCGTCGGCCCGTCCGGGTGTGGCAAGTCGACCGCCCTGCGCATGCTGGCCGGGCTCGAGCAGATCAGCGAAGGCCGCATTCTGATCGGCGAACGCGTCGTCAACAACGTCGCGGCCAAAGACCGCGACATCGCCATGGTGTTCCAGTCCTACGCGCTCTATCCCCACATGAGCGTGTACGACAACATGGCCTTCCCGCTGCAGATGCAGCACATGAAGAAGACCGAGATCGACAAGCGCGTTCGGAACGCGTCGCGCATCCTGGGCCTCGACAACTTCCTGAAGCGCAAACCACGCGCTCTGTCCGGCGGCCAGCGCCAGCGCGTCGCCCTCGGCCGCGCGATCGTGCGCAGCCCGAAGGTGTTCTTGCTCGACGAGCCGCTCTCCAACCTCGACGCCAAGCTCCGCGGCCAGACGCGTGTCGAGCTGCAGAAGCTGCACCGCGACCTGCAGACCACGTTCATCTACGTCACCCACGACCAGGTCGAGGCGATGACGATGGGTGACCGCATCGCGATCATGAACGGGGGCATCCTGCAGCAGGTGGGCACCCCGGGCGAGATCTACGACCACCCCGCGAACCTCTTCGTCGCCGGCTTCATCGGCACGCCCACCATGAACTTCGTCCCCGCCTCCATCACCAACGGGTCGGCGAAGGCGTCCGGCTTCGAGGTCAAGCTGCCGAAGCCCGTGGCGGCGCAGAAGGGCACGCTGGGATTCCGGCCTGAGGCGGTCACCGACCGCGTCGCAGACGGCAGCCCGACCATGGACATGAAGGTCGACGTCGTCGAGCGGCTCGGGTCCGACCAGTTCCTGTACGGGACTGTCGGCGGGGACCAGGTCACGGCTCGCGTCGACCCGCGCATCAACGTCTCGCCGGGCGACAGGGTCAAGCTGGGTCTCGACACCCGCGGCATGCACTTCTTCGACGCCGAGTCAGAACTGGCGCTTTTGTAGGCCCATCTCTTCTTAGCCCACCGTGGGCGTAGAGCGCATACGCGCGATTCAGGACTTTGATTCCGCGCGTGCGCGCGCCTTCCGCCGCAACCTGCGTTCGATTCTGACCGGCCGGGTGCCCCGACTTCGCTCCATGCAGCCGATGCTCAAGGCGGCCGGCATCGAGGGCCGCGCGGCCGGTGGCGATCGTGAGATTCCGCTCGACAAGATCGTCGGCTCGGTCGCGCCCGACGCTAAGACCGGTGACTTCGACTCCGGTTTCCTGCCCATCAACCGGCGCATGCGCGAGCGTTGGACGCGCATCTACCAGGCGATGGTCGAAGGCGACGAGCTGCCGCCGATCGACGTTTACAAGGTCGACGACAACTACTACGTGATCGACGGCCACCACCGTGTTTCCGTGTCGCGCAACCTCGGCCGCCCGACGATCAACGCGCGTGTCATCAACGTCAGGACGCGCGCGCCGCTGCCGCCCGGGACCGACCCCGCGTCCCTGTTGCGCGAGGAGGAGTACGCGGCATTCCTCGATACGACTCAGCTGCACCGCACTCGGCCCGAGGCGCGGCTCGAGTGCAGCCGCCTCGGTCGCTACGACGAGATCCTCGACCACATCCTCGGCCACGCTTACTTCATGTCCCTGGAGCAGCACCGCCAGGTGCCGCTGCCCGAGGCGGCGGCCAGCTGGTACGACCACGTTTACCACCCGATCGCGCAGGCGATCCGCAAGCACAGGGTCCTCGAGCAGCTGCCCGGCTGGACCGAGGCCGACGTCTACGTCGAGGTGACCAGGCGCTGGCTCGAGCTCAGCAAGGAGGGCGAGACCGCCGGGCCGGATCCGGCGATCGAGGAGCTTCTCGCCGAGCACGCCCGCGGCTGGTGGCGCCGGCGGCGCAAGATCAGGCTCACTGCACCATGATCGGAATCATCTTCGGCCCGCCCGGCAGCGGCAAGGGCACCCAGGCCGCGCGCCTGGAGAAGGACCTCGGCATCCACCACCTCTCCACCGGCGACGTCCTCCGCGGCGAGGTGGCCAGGGGCACGCCGCTGGGCAAGGAGGTGGGCCGGATCATGGCCGCCGGCGATCTGGTGCCGGACGGCCTGATCGTCGGCGTGGTCAGGACCAGGCTGCCGGAGGCCGAGAAGGGCGTGGGGGCGCTGCTCGACGGCTTCCCGCGCACCGCCGCCCAGGCGCGGGCGCTCGACCAGATGCTGGCTGACGAGGGGCACCGGTTGGACTTCATCGTCGCCCTCGAGGTGCCGGAGCAGGCGCTGGTGGACCGGCTCCTGCACCGGGCCCAGCTCGAGGGGCGGACGGACGACACGCGCGAGGTCATCGCCGAGCGGATGCGGGAGTACCACAAGCTGACCGAGGCGGTGCTCGATCATTATCGAAAGCAAGGCGTGCGGATCCATAAGGTCGACGGCACGGAGACGCCGGACCAGGTGTTCGGGCGCATCCACTCCGCGATCAGCCAGATGGAGTCCCCGCGAAATCCAGGCGACGCGTCCGATTTCGTCGGGTAAAAGCGGCATATCCTCTCGTTAGAAGAGCCTATGGCCCGTAAAGCCCGCCCTGCCGACCTCGGTCGAGCCATGCCGTCCGCCACCAACGGCGACGGCCACATGCCGGTCACGGAGCCTGCTCCGTCGTTCGCCGAGCCGCGGGTCACGAGCCCATTCCCGCCCATCGCCGAGTACGCGTTCCTCTCCGACTGCGAGGTCAACTGCCTGATCGCGCCGTCGGGCCGCGTGGAGTGGATGTGCCTGCCGAGGCCCGACAGCCCGAGCGTGTTCGCGGCCATCCTCGACCGCGCCGCCGGGAGCTTCGCCTTCGGCCCGACCGGCGTCGGCGTGCCCGCGGGCCGGCGCTACCTGCCCGGCACCCTCGTCCTCGAGACGACCTGGCGCACCCGCACCGGGTGGCTGATCGTCCGCGACGCCATGTGCATCGGCCCCTGGTATCACAGCCAGCGCCGCTCCGGCACGTACCGCCGGCCCCCGTCCGACTACGAGGCGCAGCACATCCTGCTGCGCACCGCGCGGTGCGTCGTCGGACAGGTCGAGCTGACGCTCGACTGCCAGCCGGTGTTCGACTACGGCAAGACCGAGGCGAAGTGGGAGTACTCCGGCCCCGGCTACGGCGAGGGGCTTGCCACGGGCGGCGTGGACGAGGTGCCGATCAAGCTCGTCACCGACATGCGCGTGGGCTTCGAAGGCCCGGGCGCACACGCGACGATGACGCTGCGACAGGGAGAGCGCGCGTATGTCGCCATGGTCTGGACGCGCTCACGGCACTCGACCGGCAAGGAGTACTGGGCCGAGCATCCCGCGCCGGCCACGGTGGAAGAGGCGTTCGAGCGAGTCGAGAAGACAGCCGAGTTCTGGCGCGAGTGGATCAACCGCGGCGACTTTCCCGAGCACCCGTGGCAGAGCTACCTGCAGCGCAGCGCGCTGACCTTGAAGGGTCTGACCTACAGCCCGACCGGTGCGCTCCTGGCGGCGCCGACGACTTCGCTGCCCGAGACCATCGGCGGCGAGCGCAACTGGGACTACCGGTACACCTGGATCCGCGACGGCACCTTCATTCTCTGGGGCCTGTACACGCTCGGCTTTGCGCGCGAGGCGAACGACTTCTTCTACTTTGTCGCCGACGCGGCCGCAGGCAAGAAGGAGCTGCAGATCATGTACGGCATCGGCGGCGAGCAGCAGCTGGTCGAGAAGACGCTCGACCACCTGAGCGGGTATGAAAGCTCGCGCCCGGTGCGTGTCGGCAACGGCGCGTTCAACCAGACCCAGCACGACGTGTGGGGCGCTGTGCTCGACTCGGTGTACCTGCACACCAAGTCGCGCGACTATCTGCCCGAGGTCGTGTGGCCGATCCTCAAGCGCGCCGTCGAATGCGCGATCGAGAACTGGAAGCTGCCGGATCGCGGCATCTGGGAGGTGCGCGGCGAGCCGCAGCATTTCACGTCCTCGAAGCTCATGTGCTGGGTCGCGCTCGACCGCGGCGCCCGCCTCGCGGAGTTGCACGGCGACCTCGCGCTGTCAAAGACCTGGCAGTCCATCGCCGACGAGATCAAGTCGGACCTCTGCGAGCAGGGTGTCGACGAGCGCGGCGTCTTCGTCCAGCGCTACGGGGCCAGGGCGCTCGACGCTTCGGTGCTCCTGATCCCGCTCGTGAGGTTCTTGCCGCCGGACGACCCACGCGTGCGTGCGACGGTGCTCGCGATCGCCGACGAGCTGACCGTGGACGGGATGGTGCTCCGATACCGCACTGACCAGACCGACGACGGGTTGAGCGGTGAGGAGGGCACCTTCACCATCTGCTCTTTCTGGCTTGTCTCCGCGCTGGTCGAGATCGGCGAGCTCGACCGCGCCCGCGAGCTGTGCGAGAAGCTGCTTTCGTACGCCAGCCCGCTGCAGCTCTACGCGGAGGAGATCGACCCCCGCAGCGGCCGCCACCTCGGCAACTTCCCGCAGGCGTTTTCCCACCTGGCGCTGATCAACGCGGTCATGCACGTCATCCACGCCGAGACGGGGGCGACCCACCACTTCAGCGTCGGACCGCCCTCGCCCCAGCCGTAGAGGCCCGGCCGGGAAGGCCCTCGGCGGATCTTCGGCGCCCAATGCGGCCCACTCCCCCCGGAGGGGGCCCCAGTTGGTGATGTGCTGCGCGTCACCCCCCCGCAACCACGGCGCGGGGACCCCGGGGAGGTGTGCGCTCGCTCCGCTGCTCGTCGCTTCGCCCGGATCTGGGCCACCTGGATCGCCGAATCTCTCGCCGAGGTCTTCCGGCCGTGCCTCTAGACCCGATCGCACACCACCAGGCCGCCGCATGCGGTCTGGACCGGGATGCCGAGTGACAGCGCTTCGACGCCGGTGCCCACGAGCTTGGCCGACGCGACGGCCAGCACATGGCCCTCTTCGTCGACCACCGGCCCGCCGCTGTTGCCCGGGCTGATCGGCGCCGA
>WNGH01011745.1_pt1 | contig 12953 bp, 14 predicted proteins | sample 5400631 | NCBI WGS metagenome assembly WNGH01 (sample SAMN13153373, study PRJNA577476) | soil metagenome | isolation source: 115 cm soil or saprolite under Garry oak tree replicate 1 | place: USA:California | collected 2016-06-15
CGTATCTGCCGATACGGGCACTCCCTGCGTCCTTGCCAGGAACCGACCATCGCACCCCGGCGACGAGGCCCCATCATGAAAGAGGCTCTAATTCAACTCTCAGCCCCCGGCCGCCGATAGAACCACCGTGAACGCTGCGCTCGCCGCCTTCGCCCTTGCGCCGGGACTCGCCGTCGGCAGCTTCCTGAACGTGCTCGCCGTCCGAGTCCCGCTTCGCCGCTCGGTGATCAAGCCGCGCTCAGCGTGCATGAGCTGCGGTACCGAGCTCGCCTGGTATGACAACCTGCCGCTCGTCTCCTATGCGGTTCTGAAGGGCCGCTGTCGCACCTGTGGGACGGGAATCAGCCCGCTCTACCCGGCGGTCGAGCTGGCGACGGCGCTGCTCGTCGCCGCCAGCGCATGGAGGTTCGGCTTGACGGGCGAGGCCGCGGTCGCCGCGTTCTTCTGCGCCGTGCTCGTGGCGGTGACGGCAACCGACTTGACCCATCGGATCGTTCCGAACCGGATCGTCGTGCCGGCTGCGGCGATCGTGCTCGTGGCGCACACCGCGCTCGAGCCTCGGCCCGAATGGGCGCTGGCTGCTCTCGGTGCCTCGTTTTTCCTGTTCGCCGCTGCCCTCGCGTATCCGGCGGGAATGGGCATGGGCGACGTCAAGCTGGCCCTGCTGATGGGCGCGGCGCTCGGAAAGTCCGTCTCGATCGCCTTGTTCGCGGGCATGATCTTCGCGCTCGTACCAAGCGTCTTTCTGCTCGCCCGTCACGGCTCTTCGGCGCGCAAGATGGGCATTCCGTTCGCGCCCTTCCTGGCTCTCGGGAGCGTCGTAGCCCTCTTCGCCGGGGGGACGCTTTTGCACGCCTACTGGGCGTTTTTCACCCATTAGGTAGTAGCTCGAAGCGCGGAAAAACGCTCAGGGTTTCGGTCCCTGGCGCCGATACCTCATTCGAGGGATTGACGCATGAACCCTGAGGGCCCAACCCGCGCGTCCGAGCAGACGGACGAACAAGCCGCCACCGGCGGCGGGGCTCCGCATGTTTTCGACGGAGTCAATGTCAACGCCGAGCTCGTCGCCGACCTGCTTGCAGCGACAGGTCTTCTGCCCGATGACAAGCTGAACGCTCTCAGGGGCGTCGCTGGTCAGGGGTCCCTTGCCGAGGCGCTCGTCTCCGGGGGCTTTGCCGCGAGCGAAGGAGTGGCGCGAATGCTCGCCGCGCGGCACCACGTGCCGCTCACGGACCTCGCGCTCACCGGCGTCGACAAGAAGGCAACCGATCTGGTCCCGCTCCACGTGCTCGAGCGCCTCGTCGCGATCCCGTACGCGCTCGACGGCGACTCGCTTCGTGTCGCGATCGCCGACCCAGCCGACCTGCACGCAATCGACGAGCTCCGGCTCGCGACCCGCCACCAGCTGGAGCTGTCCGTCGCCGCCCGCGACGACATCCTCACCGAGCTTCGACGCCTCTCGCGTGCGTCGGAGGCCTTCGGCGCCCGCGCCGCACTCGCCGAGGAAGCGGCGCTGCTCGAGGAGGAAGAGGAGGACGTCGACGACCTCGACGTCGAAGACGGCATCTCGGAGGCGCCGCTCGTCCGGCTCGTCAACTCGATCATTTTCCAGGCGGCCGAGGATGGGGCCTCGGACGTCCACTTCGAGCCGCAGGAGGACGCCCTCGCCGTCCGGCTCCGCATCGACGGCGTCCTGCACGAGGTGCAGCGGATCCCCAAGCGAATGATGGCCGGGGTCACCACACGCCTGAAGGTGCTCGCCAAGCTGGACATCGCCGAGCGCCGAAAGCCGCAGGACGGCCGCATCTCGCTGAACGCCGCGGCCGCGGGCCGGATGCTCGACATCCGTGTTGCGACGCTGCCGACGGTCGAGGGTGAGTCCGTGGTCATGCGTCTGCTCGACAAGTCGAAGCGGCCGCCGACGCTCGAGGAGCTCGGACTCTCGGACGAGATGCGCAAGACGCTCGAGGAAGTCGTCTCGCGCCCGACCGGCGCGCTGCTCGTGACGGGGCCGACCGGCTCCGGTAAGTCGACGACGCTCTACGCCGCGCTGGCCGAGATCAACAACCCGGAGATCAACATCATCACGGTCGAGGACCCGGTCGAGTACCGCCTCGGCGGGATCAACCAGGTGCAGATCAACCAGCGCGCCGGTCTCACCTTTGCGGCCGCGCTGCGCTCGATCCTGCGCTCGGATCCCGACGTCGTGATGGTGGGTGAGATTCGCGACCCTGAGACGGCCAAGATCTCGATCGAGGCCGCCCTCACCGGTCACTTCGTGCTTTCGACGCTGCACACGAACGACGCCCCCGGCGCGCTGACGCGGCTGAACGAGATGGGCGTCGAGCCCTTCCTGACCGGTTCGGCCGTCACCGGCGTGCTCGCCCAGCGGCTGGCGCGCAAGCTCTGCACGCACTGCTGCGAGATGTACACGCCTTCGGTCGACGAGCTGATCAAGGCCCGTGTCTCACCCGACATCGCCGCCCAGGCCGACGGCATGGTCTTCTATCGGAAGAAGGGCTGCCCTCGCTGCAACCAGACGGGCTACAAGGGACGGGTCGGCGTCTTCCAGCTCCTGGCGATGAGCGAGAACCTCGAAACTCTCGCCGCGAGCAAAGCAAGCCGCGAGGAGCTCGAGCGGGCCGCGATGGAAGAGGGCATGCGGACGCTTTGGGACGACGGCATCGCCAAGGTCGCTGCCGGCCTGACGTCGATCGAAGAGCTCGCGCGCGTCACGATCTAGGGCCGCTCGAGCCCGCGGAGACATGGCCCGAAACCGGCGCTCGCTTCGGGGCCAAGTAACAGACTGTTACGAGGAACGACACGTCCCGGCTAGACGGTCGAGGAGTCGCGAGACCACATTTCGAGCCGTACCCCGACAAGTAACAGTCTGTTACTAACCCTCGCGGCCGATCAGGCGCCTCCGCGAGGCCTTCGGCGCCGCCGCTACTGCGCTTGGATGTCGCAGCCGAGGTACATCAGCGCTTCGACCGCCTCGGTTACGAAAGCCGTCGCCTGCTGCGAGTCGGCGAACGTATAGGGGCCGGGCTGCATCGGTTTCGAGTTGCGCGCGCCGACGGGGAACACCTCGGCCTCGACGACACAGGAGTCCCCATAGTCGACGGCAGTCAGCACCGCGACCGAGCGCCCGTCTTTCTTCGCATGACGAACGAAGAGTTCGCGCGCGTCCGCCGCGCCGGACTCCGGCAGTTTCACGTAGTGGGCGCTGCGTTGACGGCTGCTTGCTCGACCGTGCTGGCGTCGACGTAGCCGTTCAGCCGCACATAGAGCGCCTGCGGCTTTTGGAAGACGAGCACCGCGGGAGCGTCGAGCAGGCGGTTCTGAGCATCGGCGCTCGTCCCGAGCAGGGCCGAGAGTGCTTCGACCTGCGCGTTGTTGCCGACGTCGATCGTGGCAAAGCCTGCGTGAGCGTCGGCCGCGCCGGCCTTCGCCTCGGCGAGCGTGAGGCCGTCGACCTGCGAGTTCGGCGCGACGAGCGCGAGCACGACGACCGAGTGGCGCTTCAGCGCGTCCGCCAGCGGGGAAGGAACACCGGCAATGACGGCGGGGCGCCGGCCATGCGTCTTCCTCGACTTCGCCTTCGTCATCGTGACCTTCGGCGGCGCCAGGGCCACCTTTGCCTTTGCGTGCGGGTGGAAGGGCTTGATCTGATGAACGGACGCCGCCGAGGACGGCGAACTGTGGCTGATGAAGAAGAGGCCGCCCCCGACCACGAACAAGCCGGTCAGTGCGACGGCAGCGTAAATCCGAAACCGCTCGTTCATAGTTCATCTATCGGCAGCCGGCGACGATTTCTTGACGAATCGGACCAAAAGAAAGGGCGCGGTTTCCCGCGCCCTTTCGTGAGGCTTGAAGCAAGTCGAGTGATTAACAGCCGAGCGGGATGATGTCGCCGCCGGGGCCGCTCTTGTGGTAGAGGACGCCGGTCGGCTTCGTGTTCTCGATGCAGTACCCAGTCCCGTTCGCAGCCTTGATGGTGATGTTCTTGATGCCGGCGTCGTAGGTCTGGATCTTCCCGAGGGTCGCTCCGATGTAGAGCGTCTTCGCGTTGTCGGCCGCGTAGGCCTCCATGCCGGGGACCGCCGCGCGGACGTTGGCCTGGGCGGCCGACTTGTTCGCGCGCGTCCGGAAGCTGAGGTACGAGGGAATCGCGATCGCGAGCAGGATTCCCAGGATGATGATCACGACGAGAAGCTCGATCAGCGTGAAGCCGTGCTCCTCACGGGCGAGACGCTGCCGCAATGCATTAATCATTTGGTGCTCCCTTCGGTGGTTAACTGCGGTGGCTCAGACGGCTATCGGCTTCTGCTCCGGGAGATCGACCCCCGAACGGGGGAGCAAAAGAAGAGGCGCGGTCTCCCGCGCCCCTTTCAAGCTCTGATCGATTTGGGTGCTTAACAGCCGAGCGGGACGATGTCGCCGCCGGGGCCGCTCTTGTGGTAAAGGACACCGGTCGGCTTGGTGCTCTGGATGCAGTACCCAGTCCCGTTGGCAGCCTTGATCGTGATGTTCTTGATGCCGGCGTCGTAGGTCTGGATCTTCGCGAGGGTCGCTCCGATGTAGAGCGTCTTCGCGTTGTCGGCCGCGTAGGCCTCCATGCCGGGGACCGCCGCGCGGACGTTGGCCTGGGCGGCCGACTTGTTCGCGCGCGTCCGGAAGCTCAAGTACGAGGGAATCGCGATCGCGAGCAGGATTCCCAGGATGATGATCACGACGAGAAGCTCGATCAGCGTGAAGCCTTCGTCGCGCTTCGCCGGCGCCAGCCGGCTGGAAAGCTTGGAGAGCATTGGTTGATCCTCCTTGGGGGATGCGTCGGGTGGCTCGGGCTCGTTATCGGTCACCCGCGACTCGTCGGCGCACCCCCTGGTTGAGGGATAGCTCCCCGAGCTTTCAGGTGGGGTTAAGGAAGAGCCCCTCCGTGCCGATTAGCTCGACCGAGGGACAATGCCGGAGACCTTTCTCTCAATCGACGCTCTGCTCGAGCGCATGGTGGCGCGCAGTGCGTCAGACCTTCACGTCACGGTCGGCACGCCGCCGGCCATGCGCGTGAACGGAGCCCTCGAGCGCTACCAGGACGTCCCCGACCTCTCGCCCGAGGACACGCACCAGATGCTCTATCGCATCCTGTCCACGGAGCAGCAGAAGGTGCTCGAGATCAACCGCCAGATCGACTTCGCGCATTCGATCCCGGGTCTCGCGCGCTTCCGCGTCAATGTCTTCTTCCAGCGCGGCACGCTTGGCGCCGCCTTCCGGCTGATCCCGGCCGACATCAAGACTCTCGAAGAACTCGGCATCCCTACCGCTCTGCACGCGCTGACCGAGAAGCCGCGCGGCCTCGTTCTGGTCACCGGGCCTACCGGGTCCGGCAAGTCGACGACGCTGGCGGCCCTGATCGACGAGATCAACCGCAAGCGCTCCGAGCACATCCTGACAATCGAAGACCCGGTCGAGTTCGTTCACCGGCACAAGCGCTGCATCGTCAACCAGCGCGAGATCGGGCCTGACGCGTCGAGCTTCGCCGAAGCGCTGCGCGCTGCCCTGCGTGAGGACCCCGACGTGATCCTGCTCGGCGAGATGCGCGACCTCGAGACGATCTCGACCGCGATCACGGCGGCGGAGACGGGGCATCTCGTCTTCGCGACGCTACATACGCAGAGCGCGCCGAGCACGGTCGACCGGATCATCGACGCTTTCCCGGCAGCCCAGCAGGAGCAGGTGCGCGTGCAGCTCGCCGTCACGCTTCAAGGAATTTGCACCCAGGCGCTGCTGCCGACTCAGGGCGGCACGGGCCGGGTTCCCGCGCTCGAGATCCTGTTCCCAGACGACGCGGTCCGGAACCTGATCCGGCAGGGGAAGGTCGAGCAGGTCTACTCGGTCATGCAGACCGGTACGGCCAAGGGAATGCGGACGATGGAGCAGTCGCTCGCCGACCTCGTGATCCGGAAGGTGATCACGCTCGAGGATGCGCTGAGCCGCTCCAGCCGCCCCGAGCAGCTGTTCGGCCTGTTGGAACGGGCCGGGGTTGTTACCTCCTCGGAGGGCGTCGGCTCGGCGAGAGCGCCGCTCAGCGGCACGCTACGGGTCGCGGAGGCATAACGCGTGGTCGACTGGAACAAGGAAGTCAAGCTCTCCGATCTGATCGGCCGAAAGCAAAAAGAGGCCGAAGAGCTCACCTCTTCCGAGGAGCTCACGTCTCCCGCGCCGGAGGCGCCGATCCTCGGCGAGATTCAGCCTGCGGTGGAAACGTCCCCACCGCCTGTGTCGACGCCGGCGGCTCCGGTCGCGGTCTCTCCGGCTCCGCCCGTGCCGCCGGCGCCGGCGCAGGCAACCGCAGACCTCACGCCCGATCCTGAGCCTTCGTTCGATCCGGCACCAGAGCCCGAGGTCGAGGCACCGGCCGGCGAGAGCGTGCCGTGGTACAAGCGCGACCTCTCCTTCAGCAGGAAGCCGAAGGCCGCCAAGAAGCCGAAGGCCGAGAAGCCTGCGAAGCAGCCAAAGCAGAAAAAGCAGAAGCAGCCGAAGGAGGCGCGGGTTCCCTTCTACAAGCGCGAGCTCTCTTTCGGCGGCAAGAAAGCCGACGGGCCGAAAGCGACCAAACCGTCGAAGAGCAAGTCGCAGAAGGCCTCGACGTCTTCGAAGCAGTTGAAGCGCGTCACGGGATTGAAGATCGGCGGCTCCCAGCTCGCGGCGGCGCGGGTCCATAACAACGGCGTTCCCGAGCTCGTCCAGGTGGCGCGCCAGGAGCTCGAGCCCGGCATCATCGTCGGCGGAGAGCTTCGCGACCCTGACGCGCTCGTGTCTGCCTTGAAGGACTTCTTCAAGCGTCACAAGCTCCCGCGCCAGGGAGTGCGGCTCGGGATCGCGAACAACCGCATCGGCGTTCGGACCTTCGAGCTCAGCGGCATCGACGACGTCAAGCAGCTCGAGAACGCAATTCGCTTCCGCGCACACGAGGCGCTACCGATCCCGATCGAGGACGCCGTGATCGACTGGCAGATCCTCGATGAGTGGGAGAACGAGGAGGGAGGCCTGACGCGGCGCATCCTGCTCGTCGTCGCCTATCGCGACCTGCTCGACCGTTATGTCGACGCGTGCAAGAAGGCCGGCATCAAGCTCGTCGGGATCGATCTCGAAGCGTTCGCACTCCTGCGGGTGATCGCTGAGCCGCTACCCGCCGAAGCTGGACCCACGAGCGCAGCGATCGTCGTCGTCTCGGTCGGCCACGATCGGTCCACGTTCGCCGTGTCCGACGGTCGGGTCTGCGAGTTCACCCGCGTGCTCGACTGGGGCGGCGCGAACCTGAACATTGCGATCGCCCGCGAGCTCGACATCGCTCCCTCGGAGGCCGAGCCGATCAAACGCGCACTTTCGCTGATGCGGCCCGACACGCCCGAAGGCTTGACCGAAGACCAGGCACGTCGCGCACGAGACGGGATCCAGCGGCAGCTGCAGAGCTTTGCGCGCGAACTCGTCTCCTCGCTCCAGTTCTACCAAAAGCAGCCCAATTCGCTGGGCATCGGCGAGATCGTCCTGACGGGCGGCACGGCGCATCTGCACGGGCTTGCGGAAGAGCTTCAGACCCTGATCGGCGTCAGCGTCCGGCCGGGCGACCCGCTCACGCGGGTCAAGGTTGGCAAGAAGATCAAGGACGCCGAGCAGGTCGGTTCGCTCGCGACCGCAATCGGCCTCGGAATCGAGGACTGACGAATGCGAGCGGTCAACCTCGTTCCGAAAGACAGCCCCCGTCGCACAGGCCCCGCGGTCCCGCCCGTGGTCGCCGCCACGGTGATCGGCGGACTCGTGCTCGTCAGCCTGATGATCTCGGTTCTTCTGCTGAGCGCGCACGGCAAAGTCAAGTCCCGCCAGCTCGAACTGGCGCAGAAGCAGGCTGAGCTCGCGGCGATTCCCGTCCCGGCTCAGAGCCGGCTGCAGCAGCAGGACGCGCTCGTTGCGGACAAAACGGCGCGGGTGACCGCACTCAACTCGGCACTGTCGAAGCGGATTGCGTGGGATCGCCTGCTGCGCGAATTCGCGCTCGTACTCCCCGATGACGTCTGGCTGCTCAGCTTGTCGGCGCAGGCTCCGAGCTCGGCGACGGCAACAGCTGCTCCGACCACGAGCTCGACTTCGTCCATTCCAGCCCTGGGCGGCCAGCTCGGCTTCTCGATCGAGGGCTACACGTACTCCCACGACGCAGTTGCCCGTCTGCTGACCCGGCTCGCGGTCGTGCCCGACCTTCAACAGCTGACCCGGCTCGCGGTCGTGCCCGACCTTCAACAGGTTCAGCTTGTTACGAGTGAGCAGACCGAGCTCGGTGACCGCACGATCATCCACTTCAAGATCGCGGCCAACGTCCGCGCACCGGGGGCAAGCTCGTGAGCAAAAAGAAAATGCCCCAGTCCGCACAGATCGCGATCGCCGTGGCGGCGCTGCTCCTGCTTGCGGTGATCGGTTACTTCGCGCTCGTCAAGCCGCAGAAGAGCAAGGCGGCCAGTCTTACGACCGAGATCGCCGCGCAAGACAACCAGATCACCCAGGCACGGGCCCTGCTCGCGAAGGCGAAGAACGCGCAGAAGGTTCGCGTCGCGGATCTTTTCCGGCTGACCAAGGCGATGCCGGACCAGGGACGAGGCGGGGATCGTTCTGGAACTGACGAACGTCGCCCGGCAGAGCGGCATCGAGTTCGAGTCGATTGCGCCGCAGGCCTCGACACTGTTGAGCGGGTATCAGGTCGTCCCGATCACCGTCATCTTCGACGGCAACTTCTTCCAACTCACCGATTTTCTCTTCCGGCTGCGCAACCTCGTCGATGTCCGCCGGGGCGCACTGGCTGCTGACGGTCGTTTGTTCACGGTCGATAGCGTCCAGTTCAATCAGGGCAAGCTGAAGTTCCCGCAGGTGCAGGCCACCCTGACGGTCGACGCCTACATCTACGGCACAGGCGCGAGCGTGAGCGCGCCACCACAGACGCAGACCCAGACGACCACCGGGAGTTCGGGCACCGCGACTTCGGCGACGACGACCACGACGACGCCTTCTGCAACGACCACTTCGACGACTACGACGCCCTCGGCCAGCGCGACATCGAGCTCGACCGGAGGGACGAACTGATGGCAAAGAAGAAGTTCGACCCCAAGGCGAAGGCCAAACGGCAGAAGGTGATTCTCGCAGTCGGGAGCGTCCTGCTCCTTGCCGTGCTCGCTTTTCAGGTGCCGCGGACGATGAAGATGATGAAGTCACCGACCGCGAGCTCCTCGTCGAGCCCGTCTACGACGACGACCTCGGCAGCCGGCTCGACACCGCTCGCTCCGCCTTCCCTCGACGGATCGTCGACGGCGGCGACGAGCGGCTCGGGTGCTGCCTCGACGGCCTCGACATCGACCGACGGCGTCTCCGACCCCAGCAACCCGCTGCCGCCGAATAGCGGCCAGCTCGTCTCGTTCAGCAAGTTCAAGAGCAAGGATCCGTTTCACCAGCAGATCTCCGACTGCACGGCCGACTCGAGCGCCTCAGGCGCGAGCGGCTGCGGTTCGAGCACAACGTCCGCCTCGTCGAAACCGGCCTCGAGCCAGAAGCCGGGCTCCAGCAGCGCCCCGGCGAGCCTGGTGGTCACAGGCGGATCGAAGCCGATCGCCGGGAAGGTGACGCAGGCGAGGATCTCCGTCAACGGCATCGCCGGCACCGTCACCGCCGGCGGCTCGTTCCCGGCCTCTGCACCCGTCTTCACGCTCGTCTCGCTGACGAGGACCTCGGCGAAGATCGGTATCGCCGGGGGCTCGTACGAGAACGGTGCCGCGACCGTGACCCTGGTGAGGGGCAAGACGGTCACGCTGATGAACACCGCCGACGGGACGCGGTACACACTGCGGCTCGTCTCCGCCGCCTAGTCCCCGGCATCGCGCCGATACGCAATGCAGGAGCCGGGTTCAGTCCAACGCCCGTGCGTGCGAGTGTCGTTCCGTGCTTGGCCTGCGTGACGCGTCTCCGGCCGACCGCGGGCGTCCGGTGTTACCTTCGCGCTAGGTTAGGTGGTCGGGCAACCGGTCGCGTACGGGAGGGCCGTCGAGCAGTCGAACGTCGACATCTCGCGCGCGAGCACCTTGTTCGTACTGTTTCCGTCCCTGACGACCACCGTGACCTTTCGGAGAGACCGCGCCGAGGCGTGTGGGGCCCCGACGGGTTCCGTGTACGTGGTCGCCGGGTGCTCGTCGACGATGTAGGTGTCGATTCGGTATCGGTGGTGATCAGGCCCGGTCGTGGACTGGCTCGCGTTGCACTCGGGCGGTAGCGGTGTACTGCAACCGGTCGTCACCTGGGTCGACGACCACGCCGGATCCGAGGTATAGGGCGTCGTCGCCGGAATCGAGGTCGGATCGAGCGCGATCGAGCCGTAGGTCAGGGCCCTATAGAGCTCCATCTGCTTGTCGGCCAGGACGGTTGCCGTGGAGATCTGCCCGGAGCGGCGCAGCGCGACGGCGCCGGAATTGAACGCGCCCACAACGGCGAGGATCCCGATGTTCAGGATCGTCATCGCCATCAGCAGTTCGAGCAGGCCGAAACCGGCCTCTTGCCGCAAACGCTTGCGCACGACAGTCCTATCGGCATCCAAACCGATCCTCAAGACCCCCCTTTCCATTGCCGATAGCGCTTGTAATGGCGGCCTTTGCTTACAGCGCGATCGCTGCGGACGGTCTCGCTCAAGCCGGCGAGATCCATGCACCGAATCCGGACGCGGCGCGCGAGCAGCTCCGCATCCGCGGGCTGCTCGCGGAGCGCCTCGAAGAGCTGCCCGCAAGCGGAGAAGAGGGCGCTCGCACCGCCTTCAAGAAGGTCAAGTCCAAGACGCTCCAGATCTTCTCGCGCCAGTTCGCGACGATGATCGAGGCAGGCCTGAACGTCGTCAGCTCGCTCGTCATCCTCGAAGAGCAGACCGACGACGAGTACTTCGCCTCCGTCGTCAAGGAGATCCGCGCCGACGTCGAGGGGGGCCTGCTCCTCTCCCAGGCGCTCGCGCGCCATCCGAAGATCTTCAGCCGGCTCTACGTCTCGATGGTCGAGGCGGGAGAGGCCGCCGGTATTCTCGACCAGGTCCTCGATCGCGTCGCCTTACAGATCGAGAAGGACACACAGATCAGGCGTCGGGTCAAGGGCGCGATGATGTACCCGACGATGGTCCTGATCTTCGCGACCCTCGTCCTGGTCGGCCTGTTGATGTTCCTGGTGCCGGTCTTCGTGGGCATCTTCGCGTCGCTCGGCGGCAAGCTGCCGACGCTGACGCAGTACGTCGTCAATGCGTCGAACGTACTGCGGAGCGACTGGTACATCATCTTCCCGCTCTTCTTCCTGACGATTTGGGCCGTCCGCCGCTTCAAGCGCACCGAACAGGGCCGCCAGCTCTGGGACCGGACCAAGCTGAAGATCCCGATGAAGATCGGCGACGTCGTCCTCAAGGTGACGATGGCACGCTTCTCGCGGACGCTCTCGACCCTCGTCGCCGCAGGCGTCGACATCATCAAGGCGCTCGAGATCACCGGTCAGACGGCCGGCAACTGGGTGGTCGAGGAAGCGCTCGCCGGCGTTCGGTCGAAGGTGCACCAGGGCGTCCCGATCGCACAACCACTGATCGAGAACGACGTCTTCCCCCCGATGGTCAGTCAGATGGTCAAGATCGGCGAGGAGACCGGAGAGCTCGAGAAGATGCTCTCGAAGATCGCGGACTTCTACGAGGACGAGGTCGATTCGTCGATCGCGACGCTGACCTCGATCATCGAGCCGCTGATGATGATCATGGTCGGCGCCATGGTCGGCGTGATCGTGATCTCCATGTACCTGCCGATGTTCAAAATGCTCAGCCTCGTCAAATAGGGCCCGGCGGGCGGCCGAATCGGATTAAGGCGCCAACCGCTCCCGGTGCCAGCCCTCGCGCGCGCGCGAGTAATAGTGGCGGTCGTGCAGCCGGTTCTCCCGGTGCTCCCAAAACTCGATCGCGTCCGGCCGCAGCCTGAAGCCACCCCAGTCCGGCGGTCTCGGCACCTCCCGCCCGTCGTATTCGCGCTCGAGCTCGGCATAGCGGCGCTCGAGCTCCTTGCGGCTCTCCAGTGGCTGGCTCTGCTGCGACGCCCAGGCCGCCACCTGGCTGCCCCGCGGCCGCGTCGCGAAGTAGGCGGCCGATTCGGCTTCTGAGACCCGCTCGACACGCCCTTCGACCCGGACCTGCTTGCCGAGCGGCCGCCAGTAGAAGACCAGCGCCGCGCGCGGATTCTGCTCGAGCTCGCCGGCCTTGCGGCTTTCGTAGCCGCTGAAGAAGACGAAGCCATCGTCGTCGGCGCCCTTCAGCAGGACCATCCGCGCGGACGGGGCTCCGTCGGCAGTAGCCGTCGCGAGGGTCATCGCCTCGGGGACCTCGACGCCGGCTTGCTCGGCCTCGCGGAACCACTCCTGGAAACGTTCGATCGGGTCGTCCGTCACTAGCCGCGCCGCCATCCCGACTCGAGGAGCCCGCGCACTTCCTCGACGCCCGTTTGCCAGATACGCAGCATCTCTTCGTCGTCGCGCCGGTAGAGCCCGCCGAAGCTGCCGTCCCCGATCACATCGCGCAGCTGCTCCGGCCCCGCAACGAGGTAGGCGGCCTCGTCCAGCATCGGCTTCCGCTCGGCGGGCGCCTCAACACCCGGCAGGCGCGTCCACGGAAAGTTCTCGCCCCAGTTCGCGTGCGAGTACTCGGGGTCGATCGCCAGCGCGACCTCCCGCACCTTGGGCCCGGTCCACCAGGAGTGGAAGATCGCCTGCGCGGCGGGATGATCGGCCGCCCACTCGCGCGCGAGCGGCCCGGCAGGCGTGTTGCCGCCGTGGCCGTTGACGAGCAGGAAGCGGCGGAAGCCTTGGCTGTAGAGGGAGTCGAGCAGCTCGCGAAGCAGCGCGGCGTAGGTCTC
>WNGH01004738.1_pt1 | contig 12949 bp, 8 predicted proteins | sample 5400631 | NCBI WGS metagenome assembly WNGH01 (sample SAMN13153373, study PRJNA577476) | soil metagenome | isolation source: 115 cm soil or saprolite under Garry oak tree replicate 1 | place: USA:California | collected 2016-06-15
CTATATGCAGCACTCAACCATGTACAGTTCGGCAGTCAGGGGACAGTTAAAAAGCATCTCCTTGAATCCTGTGCTTTTAATGGCAATCATGCTAAGGCGTTTTGAGACTGCCTTGTCCTTAAATCTCTGTATGCCTCCTGCATGAGGGCAATTTAGTCAGCTGTATAACACAATGAAGTAAAGAAGAACCCGGCTTGGGTATTTTTCCGGGTTCATCTACTGAGCAGAAGTGAGACAAGCCTAAACCGACGCGTTCGATAAGCAGGAAGGTCGGTCCATTTAGTGCGTGGAATTCAATCAGAATCTACCCTGCTTAATGCTTCTTCCAACGTGGAAAGGTCGTTCCCGATCAGCCTGAGATAGGTGTCATCGGGAGCATCAGGGATGTGCTCCTTTGGGTCTAATGATATTAATGGATCGAGCATAATGTAGTATCCTGTCAATTTCTACAGGGGTAATCATCATGATACCCCCTTCAACTTCCTTTCATTCAATTTAACGAGGATGACTTTGCACTCATCTTTGAAATAGCACCTATAGACCTCCCTGGAAAGGGCAACTTCAATGTTCGTAAATAGCTGGTCGCCAGCGCTCCCGTTGTAAGGTTTTATTTGACACTTACAATCAAAAAGGGAGGCGCATTAACACTACCGAAGTGCCACAGGCGTCTCCCATTTTAATTCGATAAGGGACCGAACTTTAATTATCTTTTACGTCTACATCAGCACGTTCACTCGTGAATTAGAGGTCCCAACTTTATGGTGTAGTTCACGACATTTCTGTTCGGTTCACGACTTTATTGTACATGGACACTTGGACGATCACCCCTGAAAGGAAGGTCACGCCACCGATGACGCCGATGGCGAAGGCAACCCCGAAGAGGTCGGCCAGTACCCCGGAAAGCAGCGCCCCGATGGCGTATCCGCTGTCGCGCCAGAGCCGGTAGACGCCTACTGCTGACGCACGCCAGTCTGGGTGAGCGACATCGGCGATCGTCGCGAGGAGTGTTGGATAGACCAGAGCCGTCCCCAGCCCAAGCAGGCCCATCGTGAGTGCCCACCACCCAAACCCGTGGAGCAGCGGCAACAGCCCGAGAGCAAAGCCCTGAAGCAGCATCCCCCCGACAATCATGCCTTTGCGCCCAATGCGGTCTGAGAGCGCCCCGGTCAGCAACTGCGTCGTCCCCCACACGCCCGGATAGATGCCCGCCAGCAGCCCGATCTGCGCGAGAGGAAGACCGCCTGCGGCAAAAAAGAGCGGAAATACCCCCCCACGCTAGACCATCATTCAGGTTGTTCACCAACCCGGCCTGGCTGACTCCGAAGAGCGTCCGGCTCTTCCAGGAGGTCAGCCAGAAGATCTCCTTGAACGAGGGGGTAGCTGGCCTGTGATCTGGGCGCTGGACCTGCTCTGCTGATCCTTCCGTCTGCCCAGCAGCAGTAGCCAGCAAAGCCGCTTCGTGACGCGCATGCCCGTGCGACTCGCGCACGAATAGCAGCGACAGCAGCAGGCCTGCCAGGGCAAACCCGATGCCGAGCAAAAATGGCTGGGGCCGCAGTGCATACGTGGCGGCGAGGTAGCCAGCCGCGATAGCTGCCAGGGAGACCGCGATGTACCCTGCTGCTTCGTTGATGCCCATGGCCAATCCACGTCGCGCGGGCCCCACCAGGTCAATCTTCATAATGACGGTGGTGGACCAACACAAGCCCTGGTTGATGCCCAACAGCACATTGGCGAAGACCACCCATCCCCAGGACGGAGCAAAGATGATGAGGAACGGCACGGGCAGCCCAACCAGCCAGCCGACCACCAGCACCCCCTTGCGCCCGATGCGATCACTGAGTCGGCCCGCGAAGAGGTTGGCAGCCGCTTTCACGACGCCGAAGCTCACGATGAAGGAAAGGACCGCCGTCGTGGAAACCAGGCCGAAGACACGCTGCCCGCGCAGTGGCACGATGCTGCGCTCAAGGCCCACCATGCCGCCAACAAAGGCATTGACGATGACCAGCAGCGTGAACTGCTGCCAGTTGGCACGCAGACCAAGTTGCACAACTGATTGTGCCGCTTGAGGGGGCAGTCTCTTCTCGTCAGGAGATGGCATAGCGGTTTGCTCCTCTGTCCTGTTTCTTTCACATCGTAGACTTCCAAAGGCATCAAGGCTCGCTTTCGCCTGTGTCCCCTGCATCAGAGCAGACATCGGCACCCAAAATTGTAGTGGGCTTGATGGGGACTTCACAGGAGAGCGAGGCCCTGGCTGCATTCCATTCCTCCTCATGTGCCGCGCTTCTGCGCGCGAAAGTTGATGCCCTGTGTCCCGAATTCTGCGGCACTACTCGCTTGAGGAGCGCCACTGAAGATGTCCGCTTGCCAGGTGATCTCGAAATCAACGAAGCCGGCAGCCACGACCGTGGCTTTTCAGTTCTGCTTCCAGCAGAGCACCGGCAATTCAGCCCGTCCACAGATCGATCTGCTGTTTCGCGTCCGCTGGCACCGCCTGCTGCACCAGGATATCCCCGATCTGGAGGCGACCTGTGGGTTTGAGCACCCGAGCCATCTCTTGCAAGGCCGCGAGTTTGTCTGGCAGCAGGTTGAGGACGCCGTTGGAAATGACCACATCGGCCCAGCCGGAAGGCGCGGGTAACGACTCGGCCAGTCCTTCGCGGAACTCCACATGGTCTGCCCCGGCTTCGAGAGCACTCTTCCTCGCCATTTCGAGCATCGCCCTTGTCATATCGATTCCGATGACCTGTCCGGATGGACCGACCATCTTCGCCGCGATCAGGCTATCGAGGCCAGCACCACTGCCGATATCGACGACCCGCTCACCGGGCCGGAGTTGGCCGATGCGAAAGGGGTTGCCCGTACCGGCGAAAGACGCGATCGAGCCCTCGGGAAGACCTGCCAACCAGTCATCGTGGTAGCCAAGCAGGTTGGCGAGTGGACGGCCGGTGTGGAAGTGATAGCCGCGACCAGGATCTCGTGCAACCGCGGCGTATTCTTCCTGGATGGCTTGACGCAAGCGATCCAGGTCAAGACCGGGTTCTGCCGGTACATTGTCACTCATTGTGATCTCCTTCCAGTAGCGGTTCCTTGCTCTCCATTGTTCGTAGTGAGAAGGAAGGAATGTTCCATCAAGAGATGGCACAGCGGTTGGCTCCTGCTTCTAGCTCGGTGACATCGTGATCTGGCACCAGACCCGCTTCGTTGAGCGTGACGATCCGTTCGTAGTTGGGCGGGGTCGGAGGAATCCGTTGCAACAGGGTCTCGACAAACACCGTCCGCGTCGCGTGCAGGAGGCCGACCTGCTCGTCGATCTCGGCAAGCCGTGCGCCAATCGGCTCGCCATCGAATGGCACGGGCTGGCTCGCGTGCCCTGGCAGGACGAGCGTCTCCGATGGTAGCGCGAGGAGTTTGTGCAGGCTGTGGTTGTAAATCCCAACATTATTCTGGCGAAAATCCCACAATTATCCTGGTGAACAAGGGGTGCTAAAGTAGTTTGCTCACCAGGATAATTGTTGTAAAGAGACCAGTTTAATGTTGGGATCTACACCTGGAGCTAGAGCGGGACGACGGCAATGGCATCCATCTCCACAAGAAAATCCGGGTGTGCCAGCCCCCAGACGTAGATGCCAGTGATGGTGGGTGGGTCTGGCTGGTATCCCCAGAACTGCTGGAAGGCCGTAAAGCCCGCCTGCAATGATTGTCCCTGCACCAGGTAGACATTCCATTTGATGATATGCTCCGGCTTGGCGGAAGCTGCGGCGAGAGCATTGCGCAAGTTTATCAGGACCTGTTGCGTCTGAGCTGCTAGGTCTCCCTTCCCTACGATATTGCCATGGGCATCAAGAGCATCTTGCCCGCCAATGTAGATCGTTCTTGCCGGTCCTGTGACGTTGATCACCTGTGTAAAAGCAGGATTTTTATGCAGAGTCTCAGGGTTCAGATGTTGTACTGAGCCGTGGATCGGGACCTCTTCTGGGTTCCGGGTCATGTATGTTGCCTCCCGTTTCTGAATGCTATGTGTTGAATACCTCATTGCTTGCTTTATTATATGTCCTAAAGAGGGCAAGGTTGATCCTATTTTGCCTGTTGTAATCTTGCTCTTCCAGGTCATTTTTGCCACGATGGAGAGTGGGTCCCGACTTGCAGGGGTTGGAGTGGAAACCGTGCGCTTCTATGAGCGAGAGGGTTTACTTGACCAACCCACCCGTCCAGACTCCGGCTATTGGCACTATCCACTAGATGTCATCAAACGTATCCAGTTTATTCGGCGAGCCAAGGAAAGAGGATTTTTCCTCAAAGAGATCCATGAACTGCTCACGGATGCCGTGTGGAGCCGACATCGACCTGCGCTGATGTGAAAAGGCAAGCGGAAGCGAAGATAGATGAGATCGAACGCAAGATTGTAGATCCCAACATTAAACTGGTCCCTTTACAACAATTATCCTGGTGAGCAAACTACTTTAGCACCCCTTGTTCACCAGGATAATTGTGGGATTTTCGCCAGAATAATGTTGGGATTTACACCACTGCAGCAGGGCACTGCGGGTCAGTCCGCCCAACTGAGGGTGCCGCAGTAGCGCCCCCAGTTCGACGCTGGCTCGCTCGCGAACGCGAATCACCGGCCAGGTCAGCCGCGACAGCAACCACGAGAGGCCTTGCTGGTGCGAGATGCGTGCGTCGGTCATGAGGCACCTACCCAGTCCGGCATGGAGAGCGGCAGCATCGAGACCAGCTCCAGCGACCGTTTCACCATCTCCTCCACGAGGCGCTGCGCGAGATCGCCCTGCCCCATGAAGAGACAGTACTCGATGAGGCGCCGGAACTCCATGTGGCTGAACGAGCCAGAGGGGCATCTGCAGCAGGGTGTCCTGCAGGAAGGCTTGCCACCGAGCCGGGTAGTGCTGCTTGATCAGGTGCCACCGCTGCTCCGCCTCCCCCTGTCGGGACAGGTACCAGCTCCATCCGTTGCCCTCGATGTGGGCCTTGACCAGCCACGGGTACGCCTTTGCCTTCCCGTAGAGCGCGAGTGCCAGTGTGAAGAGCCGGTCGTAACACGCGAGATCGACGCCGCGCGCGTCTGCCTCGGCCAGGAGGCGGTACGCCTCCCTTTTTTGGCCGTGGGCTGCCCAATAGTCGATCCAGGCGGTAATGGGTCCGGGGAGATTTTCCAGAGAAGCATCCACCGCCGCTGGTGGGTACAGAGCCGGGTCGAATGCCGCTGCGCCGCCCCGGTCAGGCATGGGCTGATCGTCACTGGGCGTCGTCAAAGCGAATGCCGCTGTACCCAGGGAAGTTTGCTGGCCCGCCTGAACGTCCTGTGCGCCGACATCGCCTTGAGCCGCCCGGCGAGCGATGATATGGAGACTCCTCTGATCAATGGCGCTCATGGCCAGGGCATGGGCGAGTGGTTCTCGCAGATCGGCGCGTTCGAGAAAAGCGTGCAGAGTACTCAACGCCTGACGGTGCTCGCCCCGCTCGCACTGCCATAGGTAATAGGCCGCCAATTTTTCGGGTGCGACCAGTGCCAGCGTATCAGCGAGGTCTACCGGGAAATTTCTCGTCTCGTCGCCGTCGGTGTAACCCAGGATCGCAGCAACCGCCGGCGCGAGTTGCGCCAGCCAGGGCCAGCAGGTCGCTTGCACTGTCTCCTTCGCAGCCGCCTGGGCATATCGCTGAAGTGCGTCGAGCACGTGGTAGAAGAGCATATCCTTGTGGTAAGCGTGCGCGAGCAGGTGCTCTGCGCTGCGTGCGATCGTTCGCCGTGCCCCCTCCGTGGCACCGTGAAGAGCAGCGAGCGCGCTGAGCAGCGCATAGCGCCTGGCACGCTCGGCGCAGGGAACGATCGACACCCGTATGGACGTCTCCTGGTCATCGAGCAACCATTGCACCGCAGCGTCCTCCAGCAGGGAGCGTCGTCGGCGAACGGCATGCTGGAGGAAGGTGTCCACGTCGCAGTACGGTGAGGACAATGCCAGTGCTAGATCATCGCGGGTGATCGCGGGAACGCCTCCACTCGCCGCCCCGGCCATGATCAGCAGGTCTAGTCCGATGTCCACAGCCACCTCGCAGGCAGCTTTGTAGTAAGAGGAAGCAGCACGGTTCTCGTCCTCGTAGTCGGGAGGTGCGAGGCGGCTGAGGCTGACAAAGAAGGCCCCAAAGTCCATCGGCGCACAAGCGTGGATCCTGGCAGCCGCGATCGCTGCGTACGAGTTCAATTCCCGTAGAAAACGCAGTGCCCAGGTGTGCGGACCCGATGCACTCAGCCAGGCACCATTGCGCTCACCCAACCCATAGAGATGGTTGGCTAGGAAACCGAAGAACGCTTGCGAGAAGCACTCGCGCACCTCGAACGGATGCTCATAGGCTTCATGCCATGGCAAACCGAGCAGTTGGTGATCGGGCAAGGGAATCCTACCTGGTTGGTAATGCGGGAGATGCCGGATGGCGGCATAGAGCCCCGCGCACGGATCGCCGGAGGCCGCTCCGGACAGGAGTTCATCGACCTCCAGGCCCTCTTCCAGCGCAAGGAGAGCGGTATGGCGCCGCAGCAGCATAGCCTCTTCGAGCGTGAGGTGCGGTTCTTCCCGCGATGCCTGCTCTGCTCCTTGCCTCTCTGCGAGGGGCAAGGCCAGCAGCGTCCGCAGGTGATCGATGTTGCGCCAGATGCGTAACTGCTCAGTGTACAGGGATAGGATTTCCTGCGCGATTGTGGGATTCCCCCGGTTCCACGCTACAAAATCAAGGGTATGGTTCATGTCGCCCACGTCATCGCTCATCGCGGCCAGGGCCAGCTGTGGCTCGTGGCGCTCTTGCCAGGGGAAGGAGGAGCTGGCCTCCTGCTGCTCGATCGCGAGCAGCAAACGTGTCAACACCAGATGGCTACAGTGATTGAATGTCTGTCGGTCTCCCTGTGCCAGGGCATGCTCTGCCAGCAGGACAAGTTCGCCATCGGTCACATCGTCTAGTTTGGCGAATAACCATGCACGGAGATAGGAATCATCATCCAACTGCAGTTGCGCATAGAGTAACTGCTCGCGGATGTCGTGATAGAGCTCGCATGCCTGGACACTATAATCAAGCAGCAGCGCCAGCTCGACGAGGCGTGGCAGATCGGCATGATCCAGTGCCCTCTCCATACTGGAACGCAGCAGGTCGGTGATATCCCGGCTCGGCCTGCGCGCGGCGAGCGCATCAACGACCCACTGGCGGTCCGGGCCTTGATACAGCGGTGCGTCATTGCCGAGCGCGGCGTCGATCTCCCATGTGTACGCCCAACGCCAGTAGTCCGGTGCTTCCTGCCGCAGCCAGAGGAGAGCCTTCTGGAGGTGCGGCAGGCGATACTCCTGGTGCTCCGGTAGGTCCGTGACAAACGCGAAGATGCTGCTGTGGAATGGGCGCAGGCCCAGGTCGTCATGTACCAGCAGGTGCGCCACCTGCCGCAAATTGTCACGGATGTGCGCAATCTGCTGGCGCTGCGGATCCAGGCAGGCGACGATGCCCTGCGGTGGCCAGGGGAACTGGGTCGCAGCGAACAGGTGCATGATTTCCCGGCTACCTTCAAGCAGCGCGCGCCAGAGTTCTGCGTAGTACGAAGTGATACCTTCATGCGGGCATCCCGGTAATGCCTCGATCGTTTCTTCGGTGAAGGCCAGGGTGCGCTCCTGGATCGCCTTCAAGGTGTAGTGCAGGTACAATGGATGGCCGTGGCCCTTGCGGTACAACGCTCTGGTCAAGCGGTCAATGAACACGGCTGACTGCAGTTGCTCCGCTTGCGCTGGAAAGTCATGGACATGCTTGCGTACCCACTGCTCAACCGCGGACTGATCGAGCTGGGGCAACTCTATCCAGCGATCGCGCGGGGCATGACGGAGTAAGATGGGAGACAATTGTCGATCATCTATTGGCTGGGTCAGTTCCTCGATGGAACGTCGTTCGCGCCAGATATGATCCAGGCCATCCACCAGGACCGTCAGTGTCTTGCCTTCGCGCGCATAATAGGCGCCGCAGGCGGAGAGCCACGTGCGCAGGTCTTGAGGCCGAGGGTTTTTGTCTACAAAGGAACCGAGTGCCTGAGCGTGATCGCGCGCCAGGTCGTGCATCAGCGATGTGGCTGCGCGCAGGTGGTCCAAGCGGAAGCCAGGGGCGTGATCACTCATACCCAGGTCGTAATGGTGGCGCACAACGGGGATCTGCTTCTCCCGGAAACGCTGGTACAGGTAGCTGATGAAGGTACTTTTGCCGATGCCGGGGCTGCCGGACAGGACGATGCACTGTGCGTGGCCCTGCAACACATTCCGCGCGAAGCTTCGCATGAAGGTCTGCGGCAGCACATAATCGTCCGGAACGGCAAACTCCTGCGCTAATCCTTCCAGCTCATCCCAGAGCGCCGCGCGCCGCACATCTGCCAGGCGGATGTATCCGTCGGGCGCTGGCTGATTGCGATAGCACACCCAGGCACGAAGCTCGGCTTTCAGCGAGAGCCACCCACGGTGGGAGCCGCCAAGATTGAAGAACCGTCGCCTCAGCCCGTCTTCCAGATCTGGCAGGTGAGGTCGGTTGAAAAGGAAATGGAAGTGTTGCAAGAAGAGCAGGGCGCTTTCCTCGCCCCCCAATTGTGCAGTGATCTCCTCGCGCGCCTCTGAGGGTAGCCGTGCAAAGTCAAGCAGGATACCATCATCCTGCCTGGAGGCCTGGCGGATTTCGTAAGCAGCATCCCGGTTAGAATATAATTCTGCAACTACCGGCTGCCCTGGTGCCAGTAGTTGTTGCAGTGATGCCGCCCAATCCTGCAACAGCGAGGACAACTTCTTGCCCTTGGCTCCCGTTTCCTGTTTAAGGAATTTTTCCCATGTCCATGGATCACCAATATTGTCAGGATGCACGGCGAACTTGCCTTGACGGTAGATGGCGGTACCATCATGTTTGCGCGCGACAACGTCATCAAGCGCCCCAGCATCATCGGCCTCAACCCGTACCCATTCATACCGCTCGGAATGTTCGAGCCAGTCGACCAATATCTCAAGAGCAATCAAGTCCTGGTATTCATCGCCGAGGCGTCGCGCGCCGCTGCGAGTAATAGGGCTTCTTACGCGTTTCTGTGTTGGCACTGCTGTTCAGACCCCATAAAATTGATAGTAAGAGAGTAATACATGCATGAGTTGCTCCCAACTGCAGAGGAGCAAGTGTTTCGAGCAAGATATATTATCTCTTGCGTTCCGACTTTTTAGTTTGGGAGATGACTCAGCACTGCGAGTTTTCCTGGGCATGCTTCGTTCCCATGGCTTTGTGCCGATGCTCCTACACCTTCGTCCCCATGCGCGGTGGGTGGGATATAGATGGATCGGCAGGCGGTGGCTCCAATCGTGTTCGATACGGCTCCCCCGTCTCTATCGCCTGTGTCATCTTATCATAGATTTCCAAAATCACCCGCTTGATCCGGTACTCACTATACTGTTTCTCATCTTTGCGCTTCACAACTGGGAAAGTCTCCATAATGTAGTCCACATCGTTCCGCTCGATACCATACAAGTGAAAATAGGCTGCGTCAAGTTCGCAGCGCAGGAGGAAACGCCGCTCCTCATCCCAGCGGAACGGTGAGCCATCATAGCCACAGTCTTTAGCGAAGGGCTCCAGATCCCAGGCTGTGTAGATAAGTTCGAGAAGTCGAGGAAGTAGTATTTGCCGCACAGCGGGCGTAAAAGCATCAAGTGGCGGGCATGGTATTTGCTCAAAGGTACCTTGAGGTATACTCGGCTGACTAAGCGCATTTCGTAGCAGATAGTCGAAAGGAAAAGAATTAAAAGTTCCCAGAAGTAGGAGCAAATCGAGAGCATCAGGACCAAGTACAAGTATCCACCCATAAGAAGCAGCCCCCCAAGGAAGCATACTGGCAATACTTGTACGTTCATCAGTGTTTCGTGCAACGCGACGGAAGCCTAGTAGCCCAGTCTTGCATTTTGTTCGATACCGTTTCAGGTGTTGCTCGGCTTCAGTTATAGAGACCCAGTATTGTGGTTCAACGGAAAAGCCAGGATTCCCTAGCTGGTCAATAGTTACCTCGGACAGTCGTCCATTTGGTTGACTTGCGAACCGATGGTTAAACTGGTGGCCCAGCCGCCCTTCGTACAATGGCAAACATCTATCGCCCTTCTTGTAGAACGTATTGCCGATTAGATTCCAGCCATCTGCTTCCAGCTGCTCATGAGAGCGGAACAGATCAGCATCATTGGTTATGTGGAACATTGTAGAGAGCTTCACGTTCCATGGATTCTCCTCAGTAGGACTCTTTTTGATGAGAACCGGTAAACGGCGGTAGATAGACTTTGTCAAGTCTGCATCATGTTGTGAACGAAAGACGGGGCATGTACGGCTATTAGGACTAATGAGAGCGATATCGTCTGCAGAGAGTATAAAGCGGCGCTCATTTTCTAGCAATTCCTCAACAGCATGGAGGAAGAAGGCAAATTCGAAGCCGATTTTCACTAACCTGGCATTTCCAGCGAGGGTGAGTAAGCAAAACTTGTAGCTGCGATGGACACCAGGGAAAATTCCAGAAGCATTCTCAAAATCATATAAACTCACGAGAGCGTCTGTCTCAGCTACATCCTGAAAGAAGAGCTTATTTGTATCATCGGTTGCAATTCCAGACGGCAAAATGGTGCCAACACGCCCGGTAGAGCTAATAATGAGCCGCATAGTTTCGGCGAAAATAGCATAGGTGTTAATATCGCCTCTACCGCATAGCAGGTAACGACCGCTGTTACGTACCAGGTGGCTTTCGCCTGCCGATTGGCGCGCATCTTCCATAAAAGCAGCATACAATGCCTGGTCTTCATCTGCCAACGCAGCGATCATACGGCGACGCTGCGCGGCATTGGCAGTATTGGCAATATCAGGACGCTTTTCGGCAAACCACTCTTTTTCCTGAATCTTAATCTTCTCCCATGGAGGATTCCCCAGCACCACATCGAAGCCGCCGGACCAACCCGCCTGCCCATTTTCCGGTCGTTCGCCCTCTGCTGGTACGCAGAACACGTCAGGGAAGGCCAGATGCCAGTGGAAGAACTGGTACTGCTCGCGCAGACGGAGAATTTCGTCATGCAACCAGGATGAGATACTGTCAGGATTCTTCTCAATGGTGCGGAATACTTCTTCGGTGATGGGATAGGCAAACTCGTTATTCTTCTTCCAGACGAAGGCAGCACACCAGGCATCGGCCAGGAGACGATCAAAGAGATAGTCGTCGGATTGCACCAGCCTACTGTAATAGTCCTGCTTGCGATGGATATCCTCAACGGTATCATCTCCCATTTCTTCTAAGTGCATCATGCTGGTTGACAGGTTGCTCAGATGCTCCCACGGTGTGCCCACCGGGTCAAAGAGGGTGCGGTTTCCCTCTCGTTGCTCCCTGTTCTTCCTTTTGTATTCTCTGCAGATATTCCTGTCGTCGCCCTCAATGGGCTCAAAGGCGCTGTCTAGGATACCATCAGCCAGCAGATCAGGGGTGGTACCAAACAGACTGTTGCCGCATTGGATGTGCCGCTCGAGAAACGAAAGAGGTTTCCCCGGTTCAATCGCTTCCATCCACAAATTGACCTTGCATAGCTCGACAGACATGGGGTTGAGGTCAACACCGTAGATGCACCGACCAATGACGTCGCGCAGGGCCTTGCGCCGCGCTTCCGGTGTTGGCTCCTCTTCGCCTGTACGCACGCCGGCTAAGCGCTTGGCGATGCGATGGGCGGCGGCAATGAGGAAGTGTCCACTGCCGCAGGCGGGATCACAGACTTTGAGGTTGAGGATGGCTTTCTCTGGATCGGCCTTGCTGCAGGCTTCATCGAGGACGGGGTCAAGGGCGGAGTCGAGCAGGCAGGTGATCAGGCTGGTGGGCGTGTAGTAGCTGCCTGTCGTTTTGCGCTCGTGTCCACTGGCCGTGTCGAGTTTGAAGGTCGCGGTATCGATATGCAAGACAGGATGCAGTTCGAGCAGCGATTCGTAGACACTGCCCAGTTCCTCTGGGCCGAGATTGCGATAGTCCACGACGCGGCGTGTGTGCCCATCACTGGTGAAGGCGAGCGCGCGAATGGCATCGAGCAGGTCGCGATTGGGGATCTCGCCGTCGGTAAGGTCTGGAATGGCCGCTCGCGAGAAGAGGAAGCTATTCAGGGCGGGCAGACCGAGTTCAGGGTAGCCATCATCGTCGCCGAGCTTCTCCATGACGAGCCGCAGCCCGGAGAAGAGGTCGAAGTGGCGCGTACCAAGGCGCTGCTCGGCCAGCCGCCGCAGCCGGGACCCCGAGTAGTACAGCGTATAGCGAGTACGGTCGGCGGCGGCAGCCTCAGGATGGAAGAGCATGTCGCGATCCTCGGCAACGAAGAGCACGATCAGCCGGTAGACGATGCGCAAGACCTGGCGATAGTAGTCCTGCGTGCTGAGTTGCCCTCCGCGGAGCCGGTCACGGAGCTCGGCGTTGGCGGGATGGGCGAGGAAGCCGCTGCCGAGTGCGGCAATCGCCTGCTCGACACCGTCTCGCAGGTGGTCGAGCACACGCGTCCCTTCCTTTTGCGCCGTGCGCGACCACTTCTCTAACCAGCACTCCTCCGAAGGGTCGCCCTCCACCCGCGATTCGTGACAGAGCAGCCAGAGCAGCACAAAGTCGGCATAGGCTTCGCCGTCCATCATCTCTTCCAGGTCAAACTCGACGTAGGCCTGGCGCGTGATGCTCACGTTGTCGCGCAAAATACGTAGACGAAGGCCATTAGAGACAAAGCCCCACAGATAGCTGTCGGAGCGGTTCAACAGTTCCTGCACCAGGCTGTGCGGGCTGGTGCGGGCTGCCCCGGCAACCCCACGTGTCAAGTGATCCATCTCGACGCCGCAGCCGACGAGATGGATCGGCACCTGCTGCCAGAGATGGGAGATCGGGTAGCTCTTGCCATGTACTTCG
>WNGH01007895.1_pt1 | contig 12949 bp, 14 predicted proteins | sample 5400631 | NCBI WGS metagenome assembly WNGH01 (sample SAMN13153373, study PRJNA577476) | soil metagenome | isolation source: 115 cm soil or saprolite under Garry oak tree replicate 1 | place: USA:California | collected 2016-06-15
GCATGTTGTCGATCCAGCCTTCTGCTTACAAAGCAGATGACGTTCATCAACTGATTATTCTGCTTCTCCCGATCAATGCGATCATTGACATTCCGAAGCACCTGGCTTTGTCATCCGTTTCTGCAGGATGGGAAATCGCTTTCCACTCTGTCTTTAAACTCCCTCTTCACTTATCTTTCTCGGTGCTTCGAATTTAGCGCTCCCTTTCTCTCTCTTTCCAATTAATTCCGTCTGCTGGACTTAAAACCGTCCAGTATCCACGAACTTTTGTAACGCCACCGGTAGTGACTACCGCGTCGGTAATAAAAAAGGAGAGATGTTGGGGGGAACATGCGAAAAAGCATCATGCTGGCGTTTCCACTGCTGGTGGTTTTTAATTCGCCGTCACTAGGCCGTGCTCAGGTAGCCGAAGTCCAAGGACCCCTGAGCCTCTCCGAAGCCGTCGCTGAAGCTTTGAAAAACAATCCGGAGATTCAAGCAGCGAAGAACAAGCTTGAATCGGTTCGAGCGAGATCTAAACAGGCGACTTATTTGGAAGACCCCGAACTCAATGTTGAGGCTTGGGGTGTGCCGCTAAATCACCCCGTCAAATTCCGCAGTGCCAATCCCATCGTTTTGGGGTTGCGCCAGAAGTTTCCTTTTTTCGGCAAACTTGGACTCAAAGGCGAGATCGCTGCAGAAGAGGTAAAGATGGCGGCGGAGGAATTACGAGCCAAAGAGGTCGAGATCGTCGCCAAAGTCAAAAATGCTTATGCGGATTACTTCTTGGCGGGAAAAAGTATTGAGATTGCCAAAGGACACTTGGAGCTGATCCGTCAGGTGAGTCTGACGGCTGAGAATCTGTACAAAGTGGGAAAGGCTCCCCAACAGGATGTCATCAAGGCGTTGTTGGAACAGACCGATCTTCTCAACAGATTAAATATGGCGGAACGAGAGCTGGAGACCACGAAAGCACGACTGAATACGCTGCTCAACCTCCATCCCGGCACTCAGCTCGGTCCTCCGGCAGAAGCAAGCCTAATACGGCTGCTTCTCTCATTTGACGATTTGGAGAGGCTCGCTGTCGAAAATAATCCCGAATTGCAAGGTATGGAACAAAACGTCAAGAGATCGGAAAAAGTTATCGAACTCGCGCAGAGAAACCAAAAATATCCCGACTTCATGCTGGGGTTACAGTATTGGGTTGCTCCCGACCAAAAGCAAAAGCACATGTACACCCCGATGGTGTCTCTGACAATTCCATTCTCACCCTGGACTAAAGGCAAACATGATTATGAGGTTGAAGAAGCGATGGCCGAGCGTCAGGCGACGAAGTCGCAACACGAAGCCATGAAGAACGCTGCATTGCTTGCGGTGCGGGAGATGTTTACCAGAGCGCGCGCGGCGGAGAAGTCCGTATCGTTTTATCAGGACGGCCTGCTGCCGCAAGCGCAGCAGGCTTTCGAGGCAACTGTGGCTGCTTACCAAACCGGTCAAGTCAACTTTGTTACGATGTTGGACGCGCAGAGAACTATCCGCGAGGCAAGACTCGGTTATTACAAAGCGCTGGTCGAGCATGAACAGAGCATAGTGGACATAGAAAAGGCCGTAGGATTGACCCTCCCGCGGCAGGTGAAGAACTGAACAACGAAGGGAGATGCAAATGGCATCATCAAACACTTTTAAAATTCTTGGCGTGATCCTACTCAGCGGCGCGATATTCGCCGCCGGCTATTTCTGGGGCCAAAGCAAAGTCCATCAAGAGGTGGTCAGCAAGCAGCCTTCGGCGAGCAGCGATATGGGCAGCATGAAAGGCATGAGCGACATGCCGGGAATGGCGGGCATGAACATAGCGCCTGGCACAGCCATGGTGAGCCCACAGATGCAACAGCTCATGGGAGTGCGGACCGCAATAGTCGAAGCGAAAACGTTGAGTAAAACTATTCGCGCCGTTGGCACCGTCGCTTATGACGAGAGCAGAGTGAAACATGTGCATAGCAAAGTGGACGGCTGGGTTGACAAGCTTTACATCAATTCGACTGGCGCGTTCGTTTCAAAAGGACAGCCCCTGTTTTCCATTTACAGCCCCGATCTTGTCGCTACGCAGAACGAATATTTGATGGCGAAAAAGAATTACGAAAGCCTGGCGACAAGCTCCATTCCAGAGGTGAAAACCGGCGCATCTTCGTTAGTCGCGGCAAGTAGAACCAGGCTTGCGCTTTGGGACATCTCCGAACAGCAACTGCGCGATCTGGAACAAAAGGGTGAGGCACAGAAGACTCTGACGCTCTATTCTCCTTACAGCGGCTTTGTCATCAAGAAAGACATCAATGAAGGAATGAAGGTGATGGGCGACAAAGAGCTTTACACGATCGCCGATTTGTCCAGCGTTTGGGTCAACGCGGACGTGTACGAGAGCGATATTCCGTTCATCAAAGTGGGCCAGCGGGCCGACATCTCACTTTCCTATTCTCCCGGCGAACCGTTAAAGGGACGCGTCTCTTACATTTATCCCTATCTGGATGAAAAGACGCGCACCGTGAAGGTGCGTCTGGAGCATCCGAATCCCGGCTACAAGCTCAAACCTGAAATGTACGTAAACGCGGAGATCAAGATTCCAGGCGAAACACGGCTGAGCATTCCGGAAGAGGCAGTACTGGACTCCGGAACGAGAAAAATCGTGTTTCTCGATAAGGGCGACGGCCACTTCGAAGCTAAAGAAGTAGGGCTCGGGCCAAAGATGGAGGGTTTTTATCAAGTGACGTCCGGCCTTAAAGAAGGCGAAAAGATCGCCGCTAGCTCGGCGTTTCTATTAGATTCAGAGAGCCGGTTGAGCGAGGCCATGGGGGCCATGGCCGGCATGCCTGGAATGTCGATGGAAGGCATGAAGATGGACACTCCTACGAAAGCCGGCCCGATAGAAAAGAAGGCGGGAGATTTGACGCTAACGCTCTCGACTCAACCGGAGAAGACCAAGGCAGGTGAGAATACTTTGCGCCTTAAGATTATGGATAAGAGCGGCAAACCTGTGACCGACGCTCAAGTGTCGTTTCAGTACACGATGGTGATGCCGGGCATGGTGCTTTCCAAAGCGGAAGCCAAACACTCCAAAAATGGCCTGTACAATAGCGAAACCCGATGATCGAAAAAATTATCGAAGGAAGCGCGAGAAACAAATTTCTCGTCTTTCTCATGGTTATTTTTCTCGGCGCCTGGGGATTGTGGGCGCTGAAAAACACGCCTCTGGATGCCATACCCGATCTCTCCGACGTTCAGGTGATCATCTACACGCCATGGATGGGGAGAAACCCGACCATCATCGAAGATCAGGTAACTTATCCGATCGTGACCACCATGATTTCCGCTCCCAGAGTAAAATCCGTGCGCGGCTTTTCCGACTTCGGCTACTCTTACGTTTACATTATTTTTGAAGACGGCACCGATATTTACTGGGCCAGAAGCCGCGTTCTCGAATATTTGAATCAGGCGAGCGGTCGCCTGCCGTCTGGCGTAACCCCGACACTTGGACCAGATGCCAGCGGCGTCGGCTGGGTCTTTCAGTACGCGCTCATCGATGAATCGAGGAAATATGATCTGGCCCAGTTGCGCAGCCTTCAGGATTGGTATCTGCGCTATCAGATCGGCAGCGTCGAAGGCGTGGCGGAAGTTGCCAGCGTCGGCGGGTTCGTGCGCCAGTACCAAGTCAATCTGGATCCGAACAAGTTGGCAGCCTACCGTTTGCCGGTGAAGAGCGTCATCGACGCGATTCGCATGAGCAATAACGACGTAGGCGGCCGTTCCGTCGAGCTGAGCGGCGCGGAATACATGGTGCGCGGTCGCGGCTATATCAGATCCATCAAAGACATCGAGACGGTCACCGTCGGCGGCGACAGAGGCACGCCGATTCTGGTGCGCGACATCGCCTCGGTGAGTTTAGGGCCGGACATGAGGCGCGGCATCGCGGAGTTGGATGGTAAAGGCGAAGTAGTGGGCAGCATTGTAGTCATGCGCCACGGCGAAAACGCTCTTAATTTAATTGATCGTGTCAAGCAAAAAATCAAGGAGATCGAGCCGGCACTCCCCTCCGGCGTTAAGATCGTGAGCACCTACGACCGCTCGGATCTTATACTTAGATCGATCGCGACTCTGAAAGAAAAACTGATCGAGGAGAGCTTAATTGTTAGTCTTGTCATCGTCATTTTTCTTTTCCACGTGCGTAGCGCGTTGGTCGTCATCATCACGCTTCCTATTGCGATCATTCTGTCTTTTATTGCGATCTATTATCTCAATCTCACTTCCAACATAATGTCGCTCGGTGGGATCGCCATTGCCATCGGCGCGATGGTCGACGCTGCCATCGTGATGGTGGAAAACGCGCACAAGCGACTTGAACATTGGGAGGAAGCCGGCCGTCCGGGAGATCGCACTCAGGTTCTCATCGATTCCGCCAAAGAAGTAGGAAAGCCGCTTTTTTTCTCTCTGCTTATTATCACGGTTTCTTTTCTGCCGATCTTTACGCTTGAGGCCCAGGAAGGAAGACTCTTTCAACCGCTGGCCTTTACCAAGACCTTCGCTATGTTTTTTGCGGCATTTCTCTCGATCACACTGGCGCCAGTCTTAATGGTTCTACTGATCCGTGGTCGCATTCGACCGGAAACCAGAAACCCGGTGAACCGGCTCCTGATCGCCTTGTATGCGCCCGTCGTGCGAGGCGTGCTGCGGTTTCAAAAAACCACCATAGCGCTGGCTGTGATCGCGTTGATACTTACCTATCCGGCCTTTGCGAGGCTCGGCTCGGAATTTATGCCGCCGCTCAACGAGGGAATGATTTTTTACATGCCCACTACCCTGCCAGGAATTTCCGTAACTCAGTCAGCAAGACTCCTGCAGATTCAGGATCGCATGCTCAAAACGTTTCCCGAGGTCCAGTGGGTTTTTGGTAAAGCTGGCCGGGCCGAGACTTCCACAGACCCGGCGCCTTTCAGCATGGGAGAGACGACGGTTATGCTGAAGCCGGAGTCTCAGTGGCGTCCCGGCATGACGTGGGAAAAATTAGTCGAAGAGATGGACAAGAAGATCCGCCTGCCCGGTGTGGCGAACGCTTGGACCATGCCAATTAAGAATCGCATTGACATGCTGTCCACCGGCATTCGTACGCCTGTCGGCATTAAGATCTTCGGTCCGGATCTGACCAAAATTGAGCAGATCGGCCGACAGCTCGAAACCATTCTCAATTTGGTTCCTGGCACTCGTTCGGTTTTTGCCGAGCGCGTGACCGGTGGCTACTATCTCGACTTTGATCTCAAGCGCGAAGAGATTGCCCGTTATGGGTTGATGATCGAAGACATTCAAATGATCATCGAGTCCGCCATTGGCGGGGAGAGCATCACGACTACGGTGGAGGGACGAGAGCGTTATCCGGTAAGCGTGCGCTATGCGCGCGAGTTGCGCGATGACCCGGAGAAATTGAAACGGATATTGATTCCAACAATAAACGGCGCACAGGTGCCACTCGGACAGTTAGCGGAGCTTCGTTTAGCTACCGGCCCCGCCATGATCCGCGACGAAGATGCCCAACTAGCTGGTTACGTCTTTATAGATATGGCTGGCAGAGATATCGGCAGCTACGTCGATGAGGCGAAAAGGAAGGTCGCGGAACAGGTACAACTCCCGACCGGCTATACGCTTTCATGGAGCGGCCAATATGAATTCATACAACGGGCCAAAGAGAAGCTGATGTATGTCGTGCCTCTTACGTTGCTCATTATATTTATCTTCCTTTACACCAATCTTCGGTCTGCGACAAAGTGCGCTATCGTGCTCCTGGCAATTCCTTTTTCCATGATCGGAGCCATCTGGTTCGTCTATCTCTTGGGATACAACATGAGCGTGGCTGTGTGGGTCGGCATTATTGCATTGGCTGGAGTGGACGCTGAAACGGGCGTCATTATGCTTCTTTACTTAGATCAGGCGTATGAGAAATGGCGCCATGAAGGGCGGATGCGGACGGCGCAAGATCTTCGCGAAGCAATCACAGAAGGCGCGGTGAAGCGCATCCGGCCGAAAATGATGACCGTCATGGCGATTCTCTTCGGGTTGTTGCCGATTATGTGGAGCCACGGCGCCGGCGCCGACGTAATGAAACGGATCGCTGCGCCGATGATCGGCGGGGTTATCAGCTCATTTCTCCTTGAGCTGATGGTCTACCCGGCGATTTACGAGGTCTGGCGGGGTTGGGAGATGAGACGGTCGGCTCAGAGAGCCGAAGGTGTAGGAGAAATTTCTACTGGCTGATATTTGTTCAATTGAAGCAGCGATGAAAAAGAGTGGTTTTTATCTTGAAATTGACGTAACCGTCCCTCACCGATGGCGGCCCAGCTAGAGCATAAAAACGTGGGTTGCAAATCAAAAAATGAGTCACTACGAGAATTGACAAGCCTTTGCGAAATGTCTATCGTTTTAGAGTGAAGCCCGAGAATCGAGCATGCTAAAGAAGCTTTCCGCCGTAGCGGCGTTGATCGTAGCATTCGCGTTCGTTACCGTTTCGATCGCGCACGCCTGCTCCGGCTTGACTCCCATGAATCTGGCTGTACAACAAAGCCCGATGAACATGGGTGGGGGCAATCCCCCATGCAGCAAGGAAAAAGGGGATCTCTGTCAGTCCGTTCGCGACAGCATTTTGTCTGTCAAACCCTCGATCTCTGCGGCAAGTAATCCTCAGCAAACGCTTCCCCCGCTAGAGTTTTCCCTGGAAAGTCCAACTCTACTTGTTTCCTCGCCCGCAGCTCACATCATTGGAGTCTCATTCCATCCGGTTTTCAAACTTCCGTTGACAGTTTCTTACCTGGTTCTTCGCATCTAAGAATCTCTTCTGGGCATACTGTCGTGCCCGTCATTGCGATAATAAAACTTGGTTCGCCGAGATGGGCAAAGTTATGAGCATTTTTCCGAACATAGAAGGAGAATTTTATGAAAACCAAAGTTTTTACATTGGCAATCGCATTGAACCTCTTCGCAGTGGCACCCATGTGGGCCCAACAGAAGAGTCCAGATGCGAATCTTTTGGTTCAGCTCTTTGCGGGCGAGTCTTCGAGGCTAGTACGCGCAAAACTCTGACTAAAAAAGCAGCAAGCGATGCCGTAAGATTTGGCAGTATGAAAAGATTTTTCGAGATGGGAATTAACATTAAAGGAGATAGTTATGAAGAAAATAGCGTTGACTCTATTGGCGGTTTTTTTGACGTTGTCTGGAATAACCTTGGCGCAACAGGCAGGAGATGAAAAAAAGGGTTCATCTATGCAGGACATGATGCAGCAGATGATGAAGCAAAAACAAAGCGGTGAAGGCAGCGCGGAAGGCATGGGTGGAATGATGGGAATGATGAACATGATGGAGCAGTGCAGCGACATGATGAAGTCTTCGCAGCACCAAAGTGAGAAGGCCAAGGAAACTCAAAAGCAGTGAAGCCCATTTGAGCAGGGGCTCAGAACCCCTGCTCCGTAATCTGGAGTGTGAACCATGATGATGAACGGCGGGAGCATGATGGGCATGATGATTTTTATGTTTCTTTTCGGATTGCTTCTCATCGGGCTCTTTGTACTAATTGTTGTTGCTGTCGTGAAATGGCTCTCGGGTTCAAAGATGCCGTTCTCGGTCAGCGACCGAGAGAATGCGTTGGAGATTCTCAAAAAACGTTACGCGAAAGGCGAGATCGGTAAAGAGGAGTTCGAAAGGATGAGAAGAGATATCGAGTAACGGTGAGGCTGTAATCACGACGAGTAAACTTGAGTTGAGTGCTGATCGAGAACAAAAAGGAAGAGTATATGGCAGACAATGTCCGGTTAGAAGAAAAACAGCTAACTTCGCTAAATCCATCAGGCGCTGCAGTCGGAACCGATACGGACACAGCCAGCTGTAAAATGCATGGCAAGGGGCGGCTCAGAGGCGGGCTCACTATGGCGATATGCTGCGCGGCGCCTCTTCTCCTCATAGCTGCGTTTTCTTTGTTTGGGATTTCGCTCGGCGCTCTGGCCAGTGGTTTCTTGAGCTTTGCCGCGCTACTGGCCTGTCCTGTAGGCATGTATCTCATGATGCGGATGATGATGAAAGACAAACAATAGAGCATATGTTCTGCGGGCAATGGATCAGGTTAGGTTTTGTCATTGCTATCTTGGCAGGAATTGCTGGGCTTTTGGCTTACGGCTTTACCAGAGACGCGCGTTACATTCAGTCCCCTTTGGTCGCCAAAGAGGCTCCCTCTTTTACACTGACGCTGTTCGATGGACGGCCGCTCACGTTGAAAGATCTTCGCGGGAAAGCCGTGCTCGTTAATTTTTGGGCTTCGTGGTGCGTTCCCTGCCGGGCAGAAGCCCGTGCGATTGAAAGCGCCTGGCAGAAATACAAAGACCGAGGCGTAGTTTTTCTGGGAGTGAACATCCAGGACAAAGAAGAGGACGCTCGCGCTTTCATGAAAGAGTTCGGGATTACCTATTTGAACGGGCGTGATGCGAGCGGAAAGATTGCCGTTGATTACGGCGTGTGGGGCATTCCCGAAACTTTCTTCGTCGATGCGCAAGGTAGGATCACATATAAGCACGCCGGTGAACTCAAAACCCCAACGATCACATCGAAACTGGACGCCGCGCTGCGGGGTATTGTGAGCGCTGAACAAGGTAAAAGCGAGTATCCATCGGTGCGTTAAAATATAGGAAATGTTATACAGACCAACAATGCCAGTGAACTTTACCTCTCGAGAGTTATCCGAGAAGTATGACCGATTCGCGCCGTGGTACGATTGGGTCGAGGGCGTTCCCGATCTATTGGGAGTGAGAAGGCTACGGCGTCGATTGCTGCGCCAGGCGTCAGGCAAAGTGCTCGAAGTTGCTGTGGGCACGGGTAAGAACGTCCAATATTATCCTCGAGGTTGCCGGATTATCGGCATAGATGTCAGCCGTGAGATGCTAAACGTCGCCCGAGAACGTGCAGCGAAGTTGTCCATGGAGGGTTCCCCTTTGTTGGCGGACGCCGAGGCTCTTCCCTTTTCCAACCAGATCTTTGACACTGTTGTTTCTTCGCTTAGCACTTGCACGTTTCCAAATCCCGTCGCTGCGCTTGGAGAGATGGCGCGGGTTTGTAAACCGGCGGGCCGAATTCTCTTGGTTGAGCACGGCCGGAGCAATCGGGAGTGGCTTGCTCGGTGGCAAGATAGCCACGCGGATCAGTTTGCAAAACCACTCGGCTGTCACTGGAACAGGGAACCGCTGGAGCTTGCGCGCAAAGCGGGTTTAAAAGTTGTTGAGAGGCAGCGCTGCTTTTTCGGAATTTTTCATCGAATCAAAGCCGAGCCTAGATCGGATTAACCTGACGCTCGTATGGGCTTTTGTTTTTCCTGGTATCGGAAAGCACGGAATGATAATTTAATAGTTATGGACGCTTGTTGCGAAGCCAAGTCAGAAGAGATCGAGAAGTTAAAAGCCGACCACAAGAAGGTTCTTAAAATCGTTCTGACAATTAACGTATTGCTCTTTATCGTGGAAGTGACGGCTGGCTTTGTGGCACATTCAACGGCTTTGCTCGCCGACTCTCTGGACATGTTTGGCGACGCGCTCGTGTACGGATTTAGTCTCTATGTCCTCTGGCGAACCACGGAATCGAAAGCGATGGCGGCAATGTTGAAAGGCGCTATTATGGTTGTCTTTGGGATAGCAGTGCTAGGCGAAGCGATCTACAAGATGGTAGCTGGAATCGTTCCCGCTGCGGAGACAATGGGGATCATTGGCGCACTGGTTTTGCTCGGCAACGGCTTATGTTTTCTTTTGCTCTTTCGCCATCGCTCCGACGATCTCAACATGCGCTCCACTTGGCTTTGCTCGCGGAACGACATCATGGCCAACCTTTCGGTTTTGGTTGCGGCCGGAGGCGTTTCTTATTTCAGGGCGGTTTGGCCAGACGTTGTAGTGGGCGGAGCCATCGCCGTACTGTTTTTCCGGACCGGGCTCGTGGTCTTAAGAGAGTCGGTCCACGAGTATCAAGAGCTCCGGCGTAGCGCCGAAGCATCGCTTTGAAAAGGGTGTCATTACAGTGTCTGGAATTTTGCCTCATTCGCACCAGCATGTATCTGCCGCGGCTTTGACGGAAAGCGGCATCCGGACGCTCAAGGTCTCGCTCTTAGTCCTGAGTCTGACCGCCGCCACTGAGGCACTGGTCGTGTGGCTGAGCGGAAGCGTGGCCTTGCTCGCTGACACGGTTCATAATTTTTCCGACGCTTTGGTTGCTCTGCCGTTGTGGTTTGCCTTTGCCATTTCCAAAAAGAAAGCAACGGCCCGCTATCCGTACGGGTTTCACCGCGTCGAGGACTTGGTTGGTCTGGGAGTCGTCTCGACTATTGGCGCGAGCGGTCTCTGGACGGGTTACGAGTCGATCCAGCGGCTGATCTACCCAAGCATGCCGAAGAATATTGCATTGGCAATAGCAGCAGGGATGATTGGAGGACTAGGCAATGAATTAGTTGCGCGTTATCGGTTAAAGGTGGGGAGAGAAATCCATAGTCATGCGTTGATGGCGGAAGGACATCACGCCAGGGTCGATGCCCTGACTTCGTTGGGTGTCGTGGTCGGGTTGGTTTTTGTCGCGTTGGGATGGCCGCTTGCCGATGCGTTGGCGGGACTGGTGGTCAGCATTCTCATTTTTTCCATTGTCTTTGAAGTAGGAGGGGATCTCTTTACCCGTATTGTCGGCAGGACCGAAGATCACGAGCTAGAGGAGATCAGGACAATCGCAAGTAGAGTGGAAGGTGTGAAAGAAATCGGTTCCATAAAACTCCAGTGGCTGGGTCATCGGTGTTTCGCGGAAATGTGTGTCGCGGTGTCTCCCCTGATATCCGTGACCGAGGCTCACAAGATAACCGAAGATGTCCGTCATGAGTTATTGCACCATGTTTCCGCGCTGGTAGACGTAACGATTCATGCCGATCCCTATACAGCCGGGACCGCCGATCCATTCCACGCTCTAACCGCCCATCATTTTTAGAATTTTCGATTTGATTGAAGCGCAGCCATAAGGTGGTTTTGCGGAAGGGAAACAGGAATGGATAGACAGGATGATAAAATTCACCATTTGACGAGGACGCCTGAGCTGACGGGGCGAAGGGCCTTTTTAGCGACGGGCGCCATTGGGCTGGCAACTCTCGTGTTAAGTCCAGTGCTCCGCCGTATTACGTTTGCCGCCGCTAAGCATCGGTACAAGCTCGCTCCCGAATCGCTTCTTTCCGCCGATATCCGGCGGGCGCCGGATGAGGTCCGCGAAGCGTACCGCTTCGCTCTCGCGAATAGGGATACGCTTCGCTACATCCCTTGTTACTGCGGTTGCGGGGAACAAGGGCACACGAGCAATGCGTCTTGTTACTTCCAGGACAACTCAACACCGGAAAAACCCGTGTTCGACCGAATGAGCCTCGCCTGAAGCATCTGCATCGGCATCACGCGTGACGTGATGAAAATGATGGATCAAGGTCAAACTCTCAAAGAAATGCGAGCGCAGATCGACAAAACATATAGCAAGTACGGTCCGCCGACCCCAACGCCTCCGGTTCCGTAATGGGCCCTGCGACGAACACTCAATCCTGCTAAGCCGTTGGCCGAGTCATGGAGCGTTCGATAATGGGGCAGACTTCATGTTTGTGTGGTCGGCTGACTTTACGCTGCAGCAATGTGCGAAGCTCATCGCGAAGCGCTTGCAGTTCACGGATTTTGTCATTGACTTCCGCTAAATGACGCCGCGCTAATTGCTTCACATGGCTGCAAGGCTTGTCGCCCCGAGAAGCCAAATTGAGAAGCGGCTTTATTTCGCTTAGCGTTATCCCAAGCGATTGCGCCCGCTTCACAAACGAAAGTACCTTCACGGCATCGTCGCTGTAGATTCTATAACCATTCGGCCGGCGAGCGGCGGGCCGAAGAATTCCTTGCGTCTCATAGTATCGGAGAGCCGATGGCCGAACTCCAACCCGGCGGGCAACATTACCTATCGTTAACATTTTCTTGAATCCCCCTTGACCTTAAACCCTGCTTTAACGTGTATCAGTCTACCAAAGGAGGTGAAGTTTATGAAATCAATTAAAGTTACACTCTGTCCTGCTTGCGGGGCCTGTCCGGCCGTAGTGATTACAGACGAAGGCGTTACTATCGGTGAGGATGAGAATACAGTAAGGCTCACACACGAGCAGTGGAATGATCTCGTGGCGCGGATCCGCCGCGGCGAGCTCGCGGCGGTTTAAATGGATTGGGCTAGCCGTGCCACTGCATACCCGCAGTGGTTCGGCCCCGGCCCGAAGACCTTTACCAAGGAGGAGTTATGGCATTACAAAAAGGCGAGAAGTATCGTTGCCCCGACATAGACTGTGGCTGTGAGATTGAAGTGACTAAAGGAGCCGTCCCTGGCAAAGGTGGCGATCAAGCACCGCGCTGCTGTTGTGGTAAGGCAATGCAGAAGGTGAAATGAGGTTCACTTTTGCAAAGCCCGTATCCAACGCGAACTCCCGAGCGGATGGATGTTGTCAGACTGGGCTCTGGGGGTCTGCTGTTTTACACCGGTCTTGCTTGGGCTAGTGGGACTGGCGTCCCTCAGAGCGTACGTAGATTATTGTGTGCTTCTCCCCTTGATGATCATTTTTTGCTTCTTGGAGTCTACGGATGGATTCGGAGCGGACGGATCATTAGACGTAACTGATTTTGTTGCCCGCAACATCTCTCTACGTTCGGTTGCCGGCCGCAGAAGGAGAAGTCAGATTAGGAGTCTGTGCGAGCTTGCGATAGCCAGTAGATTTTTGTATGGAGGTCCAAAGCCTCCGTCCCTATTCGCGGAGCCTCATTTGAAAGAAGGGCGTGGCTCTGGTATAGGTCACAAAAATGAAGTGCCAGCCTGTAAGATCGTGTGGGATATTTGTTTTGTCCCTTCTCTTTCTTCATTCTGCCGT
>WNGH01004742.1_pt1 | contig 12946 bp, 11 predicted proteins | sample 5400631 | NCBI WGS metagenome assembly WNGH01 (sample SAMN13153373, study PRJNA577476) | soil metagenome | isolation source: 115 cm soil or saprolite under Garry oak tree replicate 1 | place: USA:California | collected 2016-06-15
GATATACCCCAATTCCGCCGCCTTGAAGGGGTTGGCGAAAGTGCGGCGGTACTCGGCTACCAGCCGCTCGCGTTCGGCCTGCAGGTCCGCAGCCTTCTCGATAGCAGTGCGGAAGATGATGTTTACTGCCCCCTCCGGACCCATCACGGCAATCTCACCAGTAGGGTAGGCGAGGTTGACGTCTCCACGAATAGCCTTGCTCGACATGACCACGTACGCGCCGCCATAAGCCTTGCGCGTAATAACGGAGATTTTGGGGACCGTCGCTTCGCAATAGGCATAGAGTAACTTGGCCCCATGCTTGATGATGCCGCCGTACTCTTGGACGGTGCCGGGCAGGAACCCGGGCACATCAACGAAGGTCACAAGCGGAATGTTAAAGCAGTCGCAAAAGCGAACGAAGCGCCCTCCTTTGACCGAGGCATCGATGTCGAGAACGCCAGCCAGATAGGCGGGCTGGTTGGCGACGATGCCTACTGGGCGACCACCGAGCCGGGCGAAGCCGACGACCATATTGCGGGCAAAATCCTTGTGGACCTCCAGGAAATAGTTTTCGTCCACCACTGTCTTGATAATGTCCTTAATATCGTACGGCTTGGCGGGGTTATCCGGAACGACGGTGTTCAGCTTCTCATCGCGGCGATTGGGATCATCGCTGGTCGGCCGGAACGGCGGGTCTTCCATGTTGTTGCTAGGCAGGAAGCTCAAGAGTTCACGAATAGTGTACAGACTCTCACGCTCGCTTGCTGAGGAGAAGTGGGCGACCCCACTGCGGCTATTGTGGGTTTCGGCTCCACCGAGTTCCTGCATCGTCACCTCTTCGTGGGTGGCGGCACGGATCACCTCGGGGCCGGTGAGGAACATGTAACTGGAGTTTTCCACCATGAAAACAAAGTCCGTTATGGCCGGTGAGTAGACCGCGCCGCCGGCGCACGGCCCCATGATCGCCGAGATCTGCGGCACCACTCCCGAGGCAAGCACGTTACGCAGGAAGATATCGCCGTAGCCAGCCAGGCTGACCACCCCTTCCTGGACGCGGGCGCCGCCGCCATCATTGATGCCGATAACCGGGCAGCCAGTCTTCATTGCCAGGTCCATGACCTTGCACACTTTCTCAGCGAAGGCGCCGGACAGGCTGCCGCCGAACACAGTGAAGTCCTGGGAGAAGACAAAGACCTGGCGTCCATCGATGGTGCCGTAGCCGGTCACCACCCCGTCGCCCAAGAACTTCTTCTTATCCATGTCAAAGTCAGTGCAGCGGTGGGTTTTGAACCGGTCCAGCTCAACAAAGCTCCCGGGGTCGAGCACTAGGTCCACTCGCTCCCGGGCAGTGAATTTGCTCAGTTCGTGCTGACGCTGGATGCGGTCCGGACCGCCCCCCTGGAGGGCTTCCTGGTTACGGCGCGTGAGTTCCTGTAGGTTCTCTTTCAACCCCATATTTTGACCCTGTACACCGACTTGGCCGGATGTAGCGTCTCTCTGCCCTTGTAAAGGGTAAAGTAAAAAAGATCAAGGAAGGTGGCGTGACAAAGGGGGTCAAGCGCCCTGGTCAGGATAGGGGCGGCAAAATCCCGGGAAACTCCACCCGATCCCCAACGGCAATGCCATGTCGTTGGCAGAACCCACCGTTCACTTCCAGAACGAACTGGGTCGGACGGTCAGAAGGGAGGGGTGTCTCTGAAAATGGCACGGTGTTCTGGGCGATGCTCACGATCGTATGCGCCGTGTTGATGAAAATAATGTCTAGAGGCAGGGGGGTATTCTTCATCCAGAAGGACAGCAGTTCTTCGTGGGGGAAGAGGAATAGCATACCCTGAAGCTCCGGCAGCTTGGGCCGGTACATGAGACCGAGCTGTCGTTTTTCCGCAGTGTCGGCGACTTCAACGCTAACGCGGATCGGATCGCCTTGCTGGGGGTGGATGACGACCTGCGGAGAAGAAGAGGAGGTACAAGCGCAGCAGAGCCACACAGCAAGCAGGGGGAACGACGCGGCGACACGGCGACGCGGAGAGGCTGCGCATCTGGGTCCCCGTGTCCCCGTGTCCCCGCGTCTCCGTGTTTCCACGTCCTCGTGACGGTTCAGACAACCCCTTCTTCTTTCAACCCCGCCAGGTCTGCGTTCGTCAGCCCCAGCAGCGCGCCCAGGACTTCGGCGTTGTGCTGGCTCAGGAGCGGCGCTGGTCGCAGCTCGACGGGTGAGTCGGATAATTGCACAGCGCAGCCGGGCATTGTGAACGTGCCGCGTGTGGGGTGCTCGATGGTGGTGATCATACCGCGGGCTTTGAGGTGCTCGTTGGCCAGCACGTCCCCGCTATCGAGCACCGCGCCGCAGGGCACACCAGCCTCGCCCAGCACGCGCATCACCTCGAACTTGTCCCGCTGCCGGGTCCAGGCCGCGATGATATCGAAGATCTCATCGAAGTGTTTGTTGCGGTTGCGTTGCTCGGCAAAGCGTGCATCGGACAGCAGCTCGGCCCGGCCAATCGCGGTAAGCAGGCTCTCCCACATTTCCTGGGTCGTGGTAATGAGGAAGGCGTAGTCGTTGGGACCGCCGGGGGCGCACGGATACAAGTCCGTGGGCGCGAGCTGCGACACTCGATTGCCCCGGCGCCGCGCAGGCACGTCACCGAGGTAGTGGCCCATCATCGCTACGCGGCTCAGGTTCACCACTGCGTCTTGCATGGACACTTCCAGACGCTGGCCGTGACCGGTCTTATCGCGCTGCAAGAGCGCGGCCAGGATGCCGACCGCACAGTGAATGCCGGTGCCGGTGTCTCCTATGGTGGGACCGGGCTTGAGCGGTTGGGTGTCCGCCGTGCCAGTGACGCTCATTGCTCCGCCTGACGCCTGAGCGATCATGTCGAAGCTCTTATAACCAGCGTAAGGGCCATAGGTGCCAAACCCTTTGACCTGGGCATAGATAATGCGCGGGTTGAGGTGTTCGATGACCTCGTAGCCGAGACCCAGCTCTTCGATCGCACCCGGGCCGTAATTTTCGACCATCACATCGAAGTGGGGCACCAGTTGTTTGAAGAGCGTTTTGCCTTTTTGGCTCTTGAGATTGAGGGTCACGCTCTTTTTGTTGGCGTTGAGCAAGAGAAAATACGGCGAGTCCACTCCGGGCTTGTCCGTGATTAGGTACCGCCCCTGGTCTCCCCCTCTGGGCGATTCGATCTTGACGACCTCGGCGCCAAGGAACGCTAGGATCTCGGTGCACGATGGCCCGGCCTCGAACTGCGTGAGGTCGAGGATCTTGATGTGCTCCAAGGCTTTCATAAATTCCCTCCCTTGCGTGAAACACATTCTTGCAATCTTCCTGAGCCCACGAAAGGGCAGCGATATGTGACTTGAACCGTTCCCCTCTCGGAGACCTTGTACCCTTCTCGCGCCCAAACCACAACCGGGTTGCCGCTTGGTTCCAGTTGCTCTGCCTTTCTTTATGGACAAGACCCCCAGGGGGCTTCTCTATCCCTGCACCCCGGACCTTATGGTATCTTGGCTATTCGATCAGGCTGTGGAAGAGGTGAGCAGGGAGGAGGTGCAGGGTGGTTTTCAAGTTTTTCTTGATTGAGTGGATTCAGGAAAGGACCAAAGTGACGAATCAGGGGGAGACGAAAGAATGCCTCCTCTGTGAACGGCTAGTGGAGCCCGAACCCGCACCTATGAGCGGGTTCCAGGCACTGAGCCTTGTCCTTTTTGCCATACCCACCCTTGGGTTAAGCTTACTCGGATTTGTCTTTCGGCCCGAGCGTTGCCCGGCCTGTCATGCGATGCAGTTCCGCAAGCCGACTCGTGGAGCTGCACCCAAAGCGCCGGGTGCCAAACAAGCGTCTGACGAAGCAATGGTGAGGAGAAGAACGCTGGTAGTGGTTGGAGCTGTCGCACTTCTTCTGCTGATAGGTGTGGCCATCGGTGTCGGTACCAAGAACCGTGGATTACCACAGCACCCTCCGGCAGAAGAAAAGCAGCAACAGACGCAGCAACCCGCGCGGCAACACGCTGTCATGATCTCGGTTCGTGAGGTAAACCTCCGTAGCGGCCCGGGAACGGTCTATAGTGTCATCGGGCGAGGGAAGCGAAACGATTCTTTTGTGGTAAGAGGCCGCAAAGAAAAGTGGTACAAAATTGACTATCAGGGACGGGATGCTTGGGTACACGAATCCGCCGTAATAGAAAAAAGTGATGATCCTATTAATATTTTTGTCGAGCGGGGCAAAGCAATCTTTGCCGCCATCGTCAAGCACTATCCAAAGGTGGAGGCTGAAGTGTGGGGGTTATCTACTACGACCCCTGTGGTCGCCCTGGTCATTCCGGAGCAAGAATGGAACAACCTTGCCAAAGCAGATCAGGTCAGCCTCACTTTCTACGTCGAGAGTTTAGTCCCCGCTGTTCGCGCAGAGCCTGACCGGTACATTGACATGTTCCGCGACACGCCCCAATATGCGCTCTTCCGCGCCAGAGTCACTCACCTGTGCAACGATTGCTGGGTTGTAGGAGTAGGCCGTCTTACCTTTGACAAGAGAGCTGCCTCCCCTGATAAGATAGTGGTCCAGGGGAACTTCGTGTGGGAGAAGGATGAGAGAAAACGGGGAGTCAAAGCCTCGGAGTTTCGGCGTGGGGGGGGGCTTGTAAGGCCGGCATCTCCCCCTAATGAATTTTGATGACCAAGATAGGTAATCGAGCTCTTGGTGGCACGGGCTTCTCGCCCGTGCGCTGCAACAGGCTGGAAGCCTGTTCTACCATTTCCTGGCTGGCGGGGGCATCACCGATTTCGTCCATCAAGTCTCATGAGAATAAGGCTTCCACTACGGAAAGGCTTTTGTTCCAGACCTCGCTTGTGCTAGAGTCCTGCTCGCGCAACAACAAAGGGACAATCTGTAGCCAGACTGTCTGCACAGGAGGTACGCACCATGGCAAAAGATTTCACTATCTGTTTAGGAACTGTCGGCGCTGGCGTCTGGTACAGCCCAGACAGTGGGGAAAGGTGGAAGAGAAGCCGGATAAACCTGCCCTTCCACGCGCAGCCCGGGGAAATCCAGATTAGGGCTTTGGCCATCTCCCCGCATAACCCTCACCATATTTTTGCTGGTTCCGAAGTCGGTCTCTATCGGAGTGAGGATAAGGGGGCGAACTGGGAACTGCTGGAGTCCCCTCTGGATGGTCTGCAGATCTGGTCTGTCGCTGTCCACCCAACAGATCCCGACATTATTTTTGCTGGCACCAAACCCCCAGGTGTTTTCCGTTCCCAGGACGGGGGGAAGCGGTGGGAAAAGGTGTCCATCGATATTGCTGGGCAGTGCTTAGCGGGCGCGCCCAAGGTCACGAACATCGTGTTTGACCCCCGGGATCCCCGCACGGTCTGGGTGGGGGTCGAGATAGACGGGGTCTTCCGCAGCCGGGATGGCGGGGATACCTGGACGCATCTCCCGGCGCTCGGGAGCGACCCAATCAACCAGGATATTCACGGCGTGGCCATCAGCCTGGGCCAGCCGACGAAAATCCTCGCCACCACCCCGGATGGCATTTGGACCAGCATGGACGAGGGCGAGAGCTGGACATTGCACGGATTCCCTCGCTTTTACGAGAAGGACCGGATCTCCTACTGCCGCGGGGTTGCCCTGAAGGCAGACGACCCGGAGGTCATCTTTGTGGGCAACGGGGACTTTATCCCCGGAAAGACGGGGGCGATCCAGCGTTCCACAGACGGGGGGAAGACCTGGGAAGCGGTGCCCCTGCCCGTAGCGCCGAATTCGACGATCTACTGGTTTGCCACACACCCTGCGGACCCCAACATCATCGTGGCCAACAGCCTCAACGGCTATGTCTATACCAGCAGCGACGGTGGGGACTCGTGGAAGAAACTGAAGCAGGAGTTCGGCGAGATACGGGCGTTGGCGTGGATGCCAAACTAAGCGCTGGCAGAGGTCTACGGCTGGTTCACTCAGGGGAGTGCCACGCAAGACCTGTTCACCCATGAATAAAGCCTTTTGCAAAGGAGAAGGGCGGGAGCGATAAGAATCTTGGCGCGTTATTCGGCGGTCCCTTCGCCTGTCTCGCCCGTGTCAATCGATTCGTCTGCGCCGAGGTCGTCTGGCGCAGGGTTGGTCGGCTCGGCTAACGCAGGCTGATCAGCCGACACTTCCGGGACGGGCATAGCGCCCTGCTCCTCTGCTACTGGCGGCTCACCGCCGGCCATGGCTGGCTCGTCGTCTGCTGTTGGTGCGGCGGCGCTCGGTTCATCATCTGCTGCAGACTCGGCAGCCGGGGTTGGAGAGGGCTCGATTGACTCCGGGGCCGGAGGTGCTGGCTCAGGCGAAGCCCCGAAGTTGGAAGCGGGCGGAAGGTCGTTGTCCGCTGGGGCGACGCTGCCAGTGGGCGTGTTGGAGAAATGGACCGTACCCTGGGCGTCGGTCCATTTGTAGATCCCTTCCTGAGCAGCAGCGGAAGAAAGCACGAGGAAAAAAGACAGGGCTGGGATTACGGCGATCAGCGGCGTTTGCATGACGATACTCCTCCTCCTCAACCAGGTTGTACTTCCTACAGTAATCAGACGTACCTCAGTGGGGGTAGATTCAAACCCGCCCCGACTCCAACTGCGAGTAGGTTACGCCTATGGTGACATAAGTAGCAGGGCGGATGCAACCAAAGCGACGGGTATGCTATGAGAGAGGCGTGAAAAGCAGAGCAAAAGCCGCCCGCGAACCGAAGTCTGCTCGCCTCCGGCGTCCGCCGCCGCTCCACCAAGCAACCCTTGAGGAATCAATCGCTCGCTTAGGCCTACGCGGCGTCACTACTAAGCGCATGTTCGGCGGGTTGTGCTACTACGCCAATGACAAGCCGTTCTCGATTGTCTTGGGAGATGCCCTGGCGCTGAAGCTCTGTGCCGAACACCTCAGAGCTGGCTGCGGGCGAGGAGATGGCCGACTGTTCCATCCCGGCGGCGGGGACTTCATCATGCGTGAGTACCTGGAGCTCAGCGACCTGGCGTTGATGGACGAGGGCCGGGTGGATGCCTATGTCCTAGCAAGCCATCGCTTCATTGCCGGGCAAGGGACGCCGGAAGAGGACCTTGCCTGGAACGATCTGCTGCAGGGGCGGGAAGGGCTGTATAGCAAGACGAAGCGGAGAACAGAGAAACGGTGAAACGGGGAAACGGGGAGGGAAGGGTCGCCGATTCCCCGATTCTCCGGCTCCCCGATTCCTCACGCCACGCCCAGCATCTTGCGCGCGTCGGCTGGGGTGGCGACCTCGCGGCCCATGTCGCGGGCCAGTTGCGCGATGCGTGCGACCAGTCGCGCGTTGGTCGGGAACTCTAACTCTCGATAATGATAGTCTCCTAGACCGATTGAGACGTGGCCGCCGCGCTCCATTGCTGCCGCGGCTACGGGAAACAGGTTGCTGCCGTAGGACAGCACCGACCACTGCCAGTTGGCGTTCGTAGGCAAGAACTCGAGAAACGCCTCCATACCCTTGATCGTTCCTGGGTGCCCGGCCAGGATGCCCCCTTCCATCAGAGCCAGCTCGCAGTAGAGCGGTTCCTCGAACAGACCCATCTCAACGAACGCTTGGGTGGCGCGGATGGAACCGATATGCCACAGGGCCTGGATCGGTTTGACCCCCACAGATTTCATCGTCTCGGCGAAGAACTGCCAGGTCTTGGTCGTGTTCAGGTACACCGTTTCCGTAGTCTTGAACCGTCTAGCCTCGGGGTCGAACATATCGACGTTGCCGGTTGCCATGTCAATGGGTCCGAGCTCTGGTTTGGTCATTGGGTCCTTGGCCATCTCGACGATATGAGCGATGCGTGCCTCAGGGGAGGGCATCCACCAGGCACCGAGCGTGGGCATGGTGATCAGGTCGCTCTTGTCCTTGATGCGGCGGACGGTCTCGGCGTACAGCTTGGGGTCAGCAGAAGGAGCGCCGGTCTTGGGGTCACGGGCGTGATAGTGGATGATCGCGGCACCCTCACGCCAGCACTCCAAAGCCTGGCTAGCAATTTCCTCCGGGCTGTAGGGGACGTGCGGGTTCTGGTCACGCAGAGTGTATTCGTTGATGCGGACTTCGATGATAACCTTGTTGGCCATGGGGATCTCCTGAAGAGCGTGAAACGTAAAACGTGAAACGTAAACTGAAGGTAGTCGGATAATTTTTACGTTTTACTCTTTACGTTTTACTCTTCCCGCTTCTTGGTTCCTACAGCCGCTCGATAATCTTGCCAAACTTCAGATCCATGTCATAGACCGCAAACGTACAGCGGCGCATCTTTTTCACCGGCAGCTTGTGCCAGGGGTCGAGGTCCGAGGCGCCGGTGAAGTGGCACGACCCCGGTCCTTCCCACAGGTCCTTGGGCCGTTGCACGACGTCGATCTCGATGAGTTCCGCCAGAGAAGGCGGCGCGCCTTCTTCCGGACTGGGGATGACCCGCAAACAGACGGGGGGGATGGCGCTAAAGCTAGCGAGGGTAATTGGCCGCTCGGGCCGCATGACGCCGGAACAGATGCGCAATCCCTTCGGTCGCTCGACATAGCCCATGAGGTGATCGTTCTCCTTGACAAAGCCGATGTGCGCCAGCTTCTTAGGAATACCCCAAATCTCGCGGCCGGCGGCCATCGGCGGTTCAGTGGTGAGGAAGATTTGCGTAATGTATTGCATCGGCCGGCCCCGGTGCGTACACATCACAAACAGGATGGCTTCGTTGTACGGGCCGAAGGTCGTCCAGGGATATTCAACCAGGGCTAGGGCGGCAGTTGGCGTGTCGGACAGTTCGAGGGGCGCGGGCAGGATGCTGGCCGCGGCCGCGGCCTCGGTTTCATACTCGAACAAGGCCAGTTGCACGTCCTTGTAGTAAAACGGGGGTCGCTGGTAGAGGGGCGCATCCACCGGCATGGTGAAGGCAAACTGTTCTTTCGTCAGTCGTCCTCGCATTCCCATAGAAGCCTCCTTGCTAGGAATCCTGAGCAGGGTTCGGGTATAATCCTTTTCGTGATCGGCGCTATTAGACACTCTGGGTCGAGGCATTGTCAAGCAAATGGCAGCGGAGTAACTCATGGCTGATAGCATGGTGGGATGGACTTCGTTCGGAGCCCTCGTTGCCTCGGTCCTGGGAGCGCCCATCGAATGGTTGAAGAATGCACTGACGTTCCATCCCAATCCCGTGGTCTCCACCTCTCCGGCGGCGTATGGTCTCCCCTACGAAGAGGTGTGGTTCGGGGGGACGGATGGGCGCACGCTGCACGGCTGGTACATCCCTGGCCCCGCAGGGCCCTCCGGGTCCGAGGAACCGCTGTTCATCTGGTTCCACGGCAATGCTGGCAATATCGCGCATCGTCTGTCACATCTCCAGCTGCTCTACCAGCATGTGGGCGGGAGCCACCTCCTGTTCGACTATCAGGGGTATGGGAAGAGTCGGGGGAAGCCGAGCATCCCCGGCATCCTGGCTGACGGACGTGACGCCGTCGCTCTAGTCTGGTCACGTGGTTGGGCCACGGGCAAGCGACTGGTGTATTTTGGTGAATCCCTGGGGAGTGCTGTAGTAGTGGCGTTAGCGGTCGAACACCCACCGGACCGAGTGATTCTGCTGGCGCCGTTCTACTCGTTACGCGCCATGGGGCAGTTAGTGGTGCCGCCCCTGGCGTTCTTGGTCGAGGATGACCTCAACTCCGCCCGGTTAATTGGGCGGCTGCGGGTGCCGCTCTTGGTGATTCATGGCACTGCTGACCGGACCGTCCCTTTTCGCCAAGGGCAGGACCTCTACGCTCTGGCTCCGCAGCCCAAGCGGTTCTATGCGGTGCCCGGGGCTGGACATACCAACGTGCACGAAGTCGGAGGCGACACCTACCTGCAGGTGATGAGAGATTTTGTGCTGGGCCCGGCGTCTTAACAGGCTGCTGAAAAACCCTCCGTTCACCCTTCGACAGGCTCAGGGCGAACGGAGGAGGTCTTGAAAACAGTGAGCATTGTCCGTTCGTGCTGAGCTCGTCGAAGCACGAACACCACTTCAGCACCCTGTTAAGGGAAGGTTTCATTCTGACGATTCGACACCACCTCTGGCGCTGGTTGCGGTTCCCTCTCGCCATCGCTGCGGCTCTGCTCGTGGGGCTGCTGGTGGAGATTGTCTGGCTGCTGTCTGGCCAGCGTTATCAACACTTGCTGACCCAGCAACTCAGTGCCCTCCTCGGCGCTGAGGTGAGTGTGGTCAGCAGCCGTCTCTCTTTACACCATGGCCTGGGTATCCAACTCGATACCGTAGCGGTGCAGGACGGCGCGGATAGCGCCCCATTCTTTACTGCTGATCGCCTCCATGTCCTCCTCGACATTTCTTCCCTCCTGCACGGACGGCTACTCTTTCGTCGCGTCGATTGCACCAAGCCCCGCATCCGTTTGTTTGAGCAAGGAGGGGCGCACGTGCGCCTCCTTGACCGCTTGCTGGCGGCCCAGGGAAAAACGGAGCCTGCCGATCTGCCTGTGCCGGCACGGCAGACAGGCCAATGGCTTGCAGGTTGGTTGTCCCCGAGGTTCGCACTCCAGCTCGTGAGACTGCGCGGCGGCGAGATCGCTTATGGCGCAACACCTAAGGGCGAGCCCTTTGTGCTAACCCATACCGATGCCTCTCTGGAGTACGCGACTGGTGAAGGCGTAATAGTGGGGTTCCGCGCTGCCCTCGGGCAGGACGGAGCAATGGGTCAGATCGCTCTGTGGGCGTCTACGCCCACATGGGATACCTACGATGCCTTGTACCAGATTGAGTGGCAGGGCGAGGTACACCTGAGCAGTTTACTGGTCCAGCCGTTGGGACGCTTGCTCGGCGCTGAGTGGCCACAGATGAGACTCGACCTTAGTGGATCCTATCAGGGCAAATGGGCCGGCCCGGTCGAGCTGGCTGGGGAGATGAAGATAGGCGATGCCCGGGTGGGCAGCGTGCGCGTGAGCGAAGGGAAAGCCAGGCTGACGAAGCTGTTGTGGTCCGGTCAGGCAAAGGCGCCGTTCGCTCTACCGGCTCTGCTCCGTGCTCTCGTTGTCAAGGCCCAGATTGAGGAAGTGCGAGGAGAGATCGGAGCAGGGAACCTGCCGGTGATCCTACACAAAGGCGAGATCTCGCTACGCGACGAGGAACTGACGGCAAGCAAAATTGCCGGTACCTATGGCACGAAATCGCAGATTACCGAGGGCGCTGGAACGCTTAGGCGTCTCTTTGCCAGTGACGGACCGGCGCTCGACTTGCGCTTGGTGGCTGACCTGGATTTGGAAGAGGGAGTGGGCTCTTTCCTAGCAGCCCATTCTGAAACAGAGCTTGCTAGCTTCTCGCAACACCTGACGCAACCTCGTGGGCGCGCGCTTGTGCGGCTGGGGCTCCAGGCCCCCAGGTTGCGTCAGGCGCTAAACTATGACGGAGAGGTGGCGTTTCAACAAGCCGGGTTTCACGTGTCAGCGTGGAATCTTGACGTGACCGACCTGAGCGGTAGCGTGCGGCTGAACAAAGAAGCGCTCACCACCGACGCGCTCACCCTGAAGGTGGGTCAGTCCTGGCTGAAAGTGAAGGGGAGCGTGCACGACTATCTTGCGTCACAACGCAGCGCTGATCTCCACCTCGCTTTTACTGCGGTCCGCGATCAGGACCTCGCCCCGTTCTTGCCCCAAGGGCTCCTTTTGCCCCAGGGTGGAGCCCTGAGCGGCCAGGTTGGGGTGGTGCTCCCTGCGCAGGGCGGAGAGGTGCAGACCAATGGGAGAGTTGTGCTCAGCCAGATCACGCTGGACCCGCTCTCTTTTCTCCAGCCGATCGAGGTTGTGAACGGAGAGGTCACGTGGCAGGGGCAGAGCGGTACGTTTGTTGTCAAGCAGGGCCGGCTCCCAGGCGGAGATTTCTCCGGGCGTGGCCAGTTGCGCAGCTTCACGCCGCTGAATATCGAGGTGTCGGCTGACTTTGCCGACCTGAACCTGGAGTCGGCTTTGGCCTTTGACAAGTCCACGGCAGAGGACACCAGCCCCAAGGACACGACCCTTGTGGTGCGCGCAGACCTCACCTGCGGTCGGCTCACCTATAAAACGCTACGGGCTGAAGACCTGCACCTCTCCTGCCACTGGCACGGCCGCCAGGCAGACCTGCGTATTCCTGAGGCCAAGGCCGAGGGTGGAACTATACAGGGCGAGGCAGTGCTCTGGCCTGACATTGATGCTCTATTTCTCACACCGCAACTGACCAATGTGAATCTGCCGCGCTTCTTCAGTGCTCTGGGTATTCCTACGGATGTGCTGACTGGCACGCTGAGTGGTGAGGGAAAGATTTACATGCCGAACTGGCACGAGTGGGACAGCCTGGCTCGCTGGGACGCGCTGCTCTCGCTCGCCGTAGCTGACGGGGTGGCCCAGCGGCTGCCGATCCTCGTGCGCTTGTGGTCGGTGCTCAGCCTGCAGGGGTTGCTCAGCTTCCAGTTTCCTAGCCTGCCGAACGAGGGGCTGGCGTTTTCGTCGTTGACCGGTGACTTCGCAGTGGGAAAAGGGCTAGCTGTTACCAAGAACCTGTCCCTCAACAGCAGCGCCGTGCGGATCGATGCACACGGGGAGATTGATCTGGCGCGGCGGGTTGTGGACCTCAAGACGGCGTTGGTGCCCTTGCACGGGATCACCAGCAGTGTGGCAAAGGTCCCCCTGGCCGGTGAACTCCTCGCCCGCGGGGCTGATTTCGTGACCACGCTGACCTTCCGGGTCAGCGGCCCGTACGACGATCCCACAGTCACGCCCCTCCCCTGGTAGCTTCTTAAAGGACACCCGACAGTATGGTAATTGTCCCTTTCGCAAACCCATGCTCATAGGGTATTACGCAGCGATAACGTTCACCGTTGCGTGTCGTCGAGAGCGCGGCTTACTCTTGATCACGATCTCAACATCCTGGTCAAGAGCATTCAGGAAGCGAAAAAGCCGGTCGGTAGAAAATTCTCTGAGTTGGCCA
>WNGH01018174.1_pt1 | contig 12945 bp, 12 predicted proteins | sample 5400631 | NCBI WGS metagenome assembly WNGH01 (sample SAMN13153373, study PRJNA577476) | soil metagenome | isolation source: 115 cm soil or saprolite under Garry oak tree replicate 1 | place: USA:California | collected 2016-06-15
AGTGATGAACTTCTAGCTCTGCATCAAGCAGTGTCTGCCAAAAAGTTTGAAATAGGCCACGCGTGAACCCCGCGAAGGCCGCGCGCCCTCCGCAAGCCTACTGACCCCACGACTGTCCACCCATTTGGCCTCAACAAACATGGAAGTGCTATGTTTTGAAGGCAAGAAGCTTGGAGGAACGGTTCGACTCTAGACCTAAACCACTGGAGTGCATCTGCCTTCGCCGGGGCTGTCGTTTCTTGCCCACGCCCACGCGGACGCCCATGTGGTAGCCGTCCACCCGTTCCCGCGCCGTCCACCGCTCCCGCATGGCCCACGTTTCACACTGTATAAATAACCTGTTTACCAAGTAGTAACACGGGTGGGGTCATTTTCCCCGTACGGTAGAGTATCCCCCTCTCTCGTTTGACCCTTCTTTTCTCGCGCCTGTAATATCAAAGTTCATCCTTAACGAAGGTTTGCTGCCGCCGAGTTGCGCTCGGCGTGGCCGGGGTCTGAGATCGGTCCCACACGAAAATCGAATGCCACACGAGCTGCCCAAATCCTACGAGCCAGGCGCGATTGAAACGCGCTGGGCCGAATACTGGATCAAAGAGAAACTATTCTCCGTGCCCACACCTCCGCTGGGTGATACGCGTCCAGTGTTCACCCTGCTGCTGCCACCGCCGAATGTCACCGGCCGCTTGCACATGGGCCACATGCTCAATCAGACGCAGATGGATATCGTCGTGCGCTGGCACCGCATGCGCGGTTTCCTCACCCTGTGGCTACCCGGCACCGACCATGCTGGGATCGCCACACAGATGATGGTCGAGAGGCAGCTTGCGAGCGAAGGCAAGAAGCGCCGCGACCTGGGGCGCGAAAAGTTTATTGAGCGGGTGTGGGATTGGAAAAAGCATTACGGCGGCGCAATTCTCGACCAGATGAAGCGCCTCGGCGCATCAGTCGATTGGGACCGCGAGTACTTCACCATGGACGAGAATCTTTCGCGCGCGGTGCGTGAAGTCTTTGTCCGCCTGTATGAGGAAGGACTGATCTATCGCGGGAAGTACATCGTCAATTGGTGTCCGCGCTGTGAGACGGCGATTTCAGATCTCGAAGTGAAGCACGAGGAAGTTCCCGGGAAACTGTATGAAATTCGCTATCCGGTGATCGGAAGCAGGGAATCTATTACGGTCGCTACCACACGTCCCGAGACCATGCTGGGCGATACTGCCGTCGCGGTAAACGAAAAAGATGAACGCTACCGGCACTTGCATGGAAAGAAAATTCTGGTGCCGTTGATGCATCGCGAGATCCCAATTATTACCGATGAACTGGCGCAGCCCGAGTTCGGCACTGGCGCAGTGAAGGTGACTCCGGCACACGATCCCAATGATGCGGGCGCGTATGCAGGCCTTAGCCGCCATGCCGCGCGCGAGCGCGTGCTGGCAGATCTAAAAGCTCAGGGATTCCTTGTCGGCGAAACAGATTACACCATCGCTCTCGGCAAGTGCGACCGCTGTGGCACGGTGGTTGAGCCGCGACTTTCGACGCAATGGTTCATCAAGATCAAGCCGTTGGCAAAGCGCGCGATTGAGGTCGTAGAGAGCGGCGAGATCACCATCACCCCTGAGAGCTATCGTCAGATTTACCTGAACTGGATGAACAACATCCACGATTGGTGCATCTCGCGCCAGTTGTGGTGGGGGCATCGGATTCCGGCGTGGCATTGCAGCTGCGGAGAGATTATCGTTGCGCGTGAAGCACCGGCGAAATGCTCCAAATGCGGCAGCTCAAAGCCAAAACAAGATACGGATGTTTTGGACACTTGGTTTTCTTCGGGCTTACTGCCGTTCACGACGCTCGCATGGCCCGAGAAGACGCGCGACCAGGACGTTTTTTATCCCACTACGCTGTTGATCACGGCGTACGAGATTCTATTCTTCTGGGTGGCACGCATGATCATGTTCGGCTGCCACTTTATGGAAGGCCACAAGCAGGATCCGGTCATGAAAAAGGCCAGCGGATGGGGCGCCAAGAAAAACGACAGCGTGCCCTTTCGGCAGGTTTACATCCATGCGCTCGTGCGCGACGCCGAACGCCAGAAAATGTCAAAGACCAAGGGCAACGTGATCGATCCGCTGGATATCATTCTGCGCTTCGGCACCGACGCCACGCGTTTCACGCTGGCCGCCATGGCCGCGCCGGGCACCGACATTGCATTCGGCGAGAGCCGCACAGATGGTTATCGCGCCTTCGCTAACAAGATATGGAATGCAGCGCGCTTCATGTTCATGAATGTCGACCGCGTGGATCCGGGACTTCGTCCCGTCGAGCATGCGGTGCCGACGGCGGGCATCCCTAGATTTCAAGCCTCTGCTCTCGAAGACCGCTGGATCCTCTCGCGCTTCAATCGGGTAACGAAGGAAGTGAATGAGGCACTGGCTACGTATCGTTTCCACGAGGCGGCGAATCGCATCTATGACTTTTTCTGGGGAGAGTTCTGCGATTGGTATCTGGAACTGATCAAGCCGCGCTTGATGTCCAACGCGGGTGACGAAGCCCGAACAGCTTGCGGCAATCTGGTGAACTTATTCGACGCGGCAGTGCGCCTTTTGCATCCCGTCATGCCCTTCATCACCGAAGAAATATGGCACGCGATCTATGATGGCAAGCCACCGTTGCGATCGGTGGCGCTGGCATCGTACCCGCAAGTGGACGAGGAACAGATCGATCTGGCCGCCGAGACAGAGATGGCTGTGCTGCAAGACCTGATTGTTAGTGTGCGCCAGCTTCGCTTGGACCTGAAAGTGGAAGCTAGGATCAAGATTCCAATTGAGCTGTTTGTCCATGACGCAGGGACGGGCATCTCGATCATGCAAAACGAGGAGGCCATCAAGCGACTCGCCCATGTGGAGAGCATTACGAACGTGGAAGAGTGGCGAGCCCGGCAGCCTCCCTCGAGAGGCACAACTCGTTTCGATGTGCATGTTGTCTATGAGCGAAAAATCGATGTTGCCTTCGAGCGTGGGCGTTTGACAAAGGAACTGGAGAAGATAGAAAAAGAGACAATCAATAACCGGAAGCAGTTGGGGAACGATCAATTCCTGGCCAAGGCTCCGCCGAGAGTTGTCGAGGGCCTGCGCAAGCGGGCGGAAGAACTGTCCGTGCTGCACGACAAAGCGAAGAGTAAGCTGGAAGAATTGGGGCGCTAATATCCCAAGCAGGAATACGCGCTGCAAGCAGGTTATATTTGGGGCTGAAGGCTGAATGCTAAATGAACGCTGAGTGCTGACTGCTTGCAAACCGCAGCACTGAACTGCAACTCCCCCAATGGACTGGAATAGCCGACGAATTACCGCCATTCTGGAAAACGCTCTGCTCGAAGACCGGGCGACGAGCGACGCCACCAGCTACGCCTGCATCGATCCCAACCGGCGCGCGGCAGCGACCATTCTCGCCAAAGAAGACTGCATTCTCGCCGGCATTGGCTGCGTAGGCCGCATTCTCGATGTTTACGCGATGCTCGATGGCGCCGTGACTTCGCATTACGAGGTCACCACTCACCCGGAGATTTTCGACGGTGTGCGTCTGCACAAGGGGCAATCAGTCGCGGTCATTCGTCATAACGCCCGAGTTGTACTTTCTTGCGAGCGTGTGATTTTGAATTTCTTGCAGCGCATGAGTGGCATCGCGACTATCACCCGCAAGTTTGTCGAAGCCGTGCACGGCACGAAAGCCCGCATTCTCGATACCCGAAAGACCGCGCCCGGCCTGCGCGTCATCGACAAATACGCGGTGCGTTGCGGCGGCGGACAGAACCACCGCCTTGATCTATCCGACGGCGTGCTCATCAAGAACAACCATATCGCACTGGCTGGCGGAGTTGTGCCCGCGGTCGAGCGAGCGCTTCACAATCGCCGCGGGGCGCAACCCGTAGAGGTCGAAGTACGTACGCTTGAAGAGTTGGAGCAGGTGCTGGCCAATGGCGGTGAGGCCGTCCTGCTCGACAACATGTCGCCGGAAACCGTGGCCAAGGCCGTGGAGTTCTGTTCGCGGCTAGAACGTCGCATTCCGCTTGAGTGCTCCGGAGGCATCAGTCTGGAGAATGTCCGCAGCTACGCGGAGACGGGTGTCGATTTTATCTCGGTGGGCTTGCTTACGCATTCGCCACGCGCCGTCGATATGAGCATGCGAGTTGTACCCGCCTAAGGTTCGCCGTTTCATTTAGCATGGAAGAAAGAAAGAGTCTTTAAGGCAGTATTGGCCTTCGTGAGCCTGGGTCATGCTGAAAGCGATGATTTGTGCTTTCTTCGTCCCTCCCGCATAATTCACGCATCAAGAAGGCCCTCACAACTCGTACTCGACGACGCCCGAGAGCAACGGCGGCGGTGCCGCGATCATTCACGCCGCAACCCACCGATCTGCGCTTGGGCCGCATTGTGCGCCTGTTGACGGATCACGCCACCGTCGTGGTAAGCGGAACCAAGATCGCCGATGAAATCGGCGGCAGCCGATCTGAGGTATGGCGGCTGATCCAACAATTACGCGGCCTGGGCGTGGACGTTGCCGGGCATCCCGCGACCGGCTATCAATTGCGCGCTGTGCCTGATTTGCTGCTTCCAAATATCTTGCAGCCCCTGGTTCAAGGGACACGGTTCGGCGAGCACATCCACCACTTCTACAAGATCGGCTCAACCAACACGGCAGCCATGGATGCGGCCGCTGCGGGCGCTCCCGACGGCAGTGTATTCCTGGCCGAGGAGCAAACCGCCGGGCGCGGACGCGGCGCAAACGCGTGGCAATCGGCGCGATCGACTGGAATCTACTGTTCGGTGGTACTCCGTCCAGCCTTGCCGCCAACCGAGGTCTTGGTGCTTTCGCTCGCGGCTGCGCTCGCTGTCCGTTCTGCAATCCGGCAGATCGACTCGAGTGTAGATCCCGACTTGAAATGGCCGAACGATTTGCTGATCGACGGAAAGAAAGTTTGCGGCATTCTCGCCGAAATGAATGCCGAAGCAACCCGGGTTCGCTACGTTGTAGTAGGAATCGGCCTCAACGTGAATCAGGCGACTTTTCCCCGGGAGCTGGCGGACCAAGCCACCTCGCTGAGATTGACGACCGGCAGCGAATGGTCGAGGGTGGAACTCGCCGTAGCTTTGCTAAAATCGCTGCATCGCGAGTATCGCGACTTGCTCGAGCGGCCTGACGCGCGCAAATTAATTCTGCGCCGCTTTGCGGATTATTCGTCGTGGATAAAGGGTAAGGCCGTCCGCATCGAGGAGAATGGTGGAAGCTTTGAGGGCACGACTGAAGGGCTCGATGAGGGTGGTTTCCTTCGGGTACGCGCAGCAGGACTTTTGCGGACAGTATTAAGCGGTACGGTGAGGCCACTCTGATTGTGATCGATGACGTAAATTCGCTCACCACAGACGAAGGACGTATGCTTCTCGTTCTCGATGTCGGCAACACAAACACGGTGCTCGGGGTTTTTACCCGAGCAAAAGCAGACGCAGGTCGTACGGCTGCGGACAAAAGCCCGAACGATACGCCGCGCTACGATCAACTCCTCGCCAACTGGCGCGTGGCTACAGTGCAGACCAGCACAGTAGACGAGTACGGCGTTCTGTTCCGCAACCTGTTCGCCATGGCCGGCCTGGAAGTTTCGGGCATGCACGGCATCGTGATTTCCTCTGTCGTTCCGCCGCTTGATCCGGTTCTCCGCCAGGTTTGTGAGCGTTACTTCAATTCCAAGCCGCTTTTTATCGAGCCGGGCATCAAGACGGGAATGCCCGTGCGCTATGACAACCCCTCGGAAGTAGGCGCTGATCGCATTGTGAATGCCGTCGCCGCTTTTGAAAAGTACGGGGGGCCGTGCGTGATCGTGGACTTCGGCACGGCCACGACCTTTGATTGCGTCTCCGCCAAGGGAGAATACCTCGGCGGAGTGATCTCACCGGGCCTGGGCATCTCCGCCGACGCGCTCTTCGAGCGCACGGCGCGCTTGCCGCGGGTGGAGATTCGCAAACCAGAGCGAGTCATCGGCTCGACGACCGTGGGCAGTTTGCAGTCCGGGCTCTACTACGGGTACCTCGGCTTGGTGGATGGCATTCTCGACCTTTTGCTCGCCGAGTTGGGAGACGGCACCAAAGTGGTTGCCACTGGCGGCTTGGGCTCGCTGATCGGCACCGGATCGAAATACATCAAGACGGTCGACGACTTTCTTACCCTCGAGGGCCTGCGCATTATCTGGGAGCGGAATGCGACCGCACGACGCGAGACCGGAGGCAAGCCGACGTCGAAGGCCCCGCTCAAAGAAAAGAATGGCAGCGGAAACCGGGTCCTTTCCACTTCGCGTTCCAATCACTAGGCCGTCGTGGAAAACTACTTCAACAAGTCAGTTCAGGACGCAGGTTGTTGAGATTCCAGCGTGAACGGTCGTCGTAAATCGGTGTTAATCGGCGCAAGTGTAGTCCAACTGTGCGCCAACGTTCTATTCGACCACTGATTAGATTATTCCGATCCTCACGGTGCAGCCTTTGTGACCACGCCGCAGGCGGTTTCCAAGACAGCATTCGACCCACCAACCCGCGCTTCTGGGTCATCCGGCATTGGCGAACAAAAAGCGAACATGGTAGAATCACGCTGGTAACTCAGCGCATTCGCTGCGCGAGGTTCCCCTCGGTGCCCGATCATGGACGAAGCTCGAAAGCGCGTGCTCGGAATCATGGCAGCTATTCTTGCGGCCCGGAAGCTGGCGCAATATGACAGTGGGACGAGGGTTCCGGCGACCATCAGCGCGATCGGCGATGCGATCCGGTGGGCAGAGCAGATAATGGCCGAGATTGACCGGCGCTGGGACGCACAGCCACGAAATAGAATGAATCCGAATCCACTGGACAGAAAGCAGGATTAGTTCAGAAGTTCAGATCAACCACAGTAATCTTAGGTTTCAGGAACATTCCAACGACACTCAACGACACTCACTGAACTATCAAAGTCAAGGTTAGAGGAGCTAATTTCGCACTCTGCAACTCGCTAAGTCTCTTGAAATGAGTAAAACGCATCCTGCTGAAAACGGCAAAAAGCCCGAAAACACGGCCCCCCCGCGCCGCCCAGAATTTTTGGACGTTTTAGAACGCCCCGTCGTCTCGGCGACCCGAGCGAGAAACGGCAACTGGAGTGCTCATTGAGGGCTGGGAACTTCCACCCGGCGTAAGCCCCCGCATCGCTGTGTCGCTCCAACGGGAACGCAAGCCCAACGCGCCTCCCTGCTCCGTTTTTGAATTGGACTGGCAAGACTGCCCGGTCGCCTTCAAGCTGCGTGGTCTATCGCGGCAGGTAATCAGCGTCAAAGTCCCGCTGGTATTTCCTCCCGGCGACAGGCCCATACTCCCGCCGTCGTCAGGGCAGCACTGGTTCATCACGCACCGAAACGATGCGGCCAAAGTTATCCTGCTGAAACAACAGGTACAGGACCAGACGGAGCGATATTTGGAAACACAATATGGTCAAACCCGCCTGCAAGCCCGATATGACTGGGACACCGTGGCGCTTGACCCAAGTGTTTCGCGGATGGTGCGGCGCGACTTCGAACTTTTTTTTGAGCGTGAGGAGTGGTTTCGCAGGCATAACCTTCCTTATCGGCGGGAGTATCTGTTTTACGGAAACCCCGGCAACGGGAAAACGGCCGTAATCCGCGTGATGGCGGCGCATCCGCACATCCAGCACTACGCGCTGGACTTGAGCGACATGGAAGAAAAGAGCGCCGATGTTTTCCACCTGCTTGAAAAAGCTGCCGAGAACACACCCGCGCTCGTGATCCTCGGAGACCTCGACCGCGCTTTCCCGACCGAGGGGAAGCGCACACAGGAACGGAGGGTGAGCTTCCAAACACTACTCAACTGCCTCGACGCTCATCCCGACTCTCGATGGAGAGCAGTTTGAAATCGCTGTCGAAAAGACGGAAGGATTCTCCTTCGCCCAACTGCGCGAAACTTACATACTGGGGGCTCAGTCGGCATTCGAGCAGGGGCGGCGGGAGGTAATGGTCGAAGATGTCATCGAAGCCATCGAGCTTCAGGCCGCGGGAGCCTACGATTTGAAAACCTCGGTCGCCACCTCGGGATTTGTACGCGATCCCGAACCTTCTGGCACCCGGAGGTAGCCGCCGAATGCATAAGGCACTTGAGCAAAAGCTAATTGAGCGATGGCCCACTTGGTTCAACACAGGGGGCGACATCAGGCACACCCTGATGCCACGGGGCTTCACTCACGATGATGGCTGGTTCGACATACTTTGGCGGCTATGCGAAGACTTGGAACCTCTGGTCGCCCAATTCGAGCAGGCAATCGGACGCCAGTTCGAAGTGCTGCAAGTGAAGGAGAAATTTGGCGGGTTGCGTATGCATGTAAACCATGCGAATGACGCCATCCGCCAACGCATCGAAACCGCCATACAAGAGTCCTTCCCATACCTGCGAGGTTTGCGGCCAAGCCGGGGAAACTGCGGGAAAGTGGTTGGATCAAGACTTTGTGCGGCGAACACGCGAGTGCAGACGGAGAGCATCAGGGTTGTCCAGAATTTGAGCGGGAGTGATCACGTTCTTGGGCTGCACACAAATCACACAGGAGGAGTAAATGGACATTATCAACAGTCATGGTGAAAAGATCGGATCGCTGACCCATGCCGTGTCGAGTGACACAAAGCATCACCATCAACCGAATCCACGATGTTACGATTGTCAGCACCCGCGACCGCAACACGGGGAGGTTACGGCGGAGACGTTTATCGGGGATTCGCCGTATGGGAAGTAGATAGCAGGACGAGGGCCATTGCAGCTTCGCGTATTCCGCCTTGGCTTCTTTCAGGATGGGGATGTCGGGGTCGGCCCAACTCAATGTGGACTAGTCTCGCTGCACCAGAACGTGTTGACACTGTTTGGCCGCCGATTGCAATTCGCTGAACTCAGGAGTTCTGCGGACCTTCACGAGTAGCGGGTCGGTTTGCAAAGTCTCGTAGGCACAATAGTTCAATTCAATGGCTCGTCTCAGCAAGCGTATGGCGGCATCCTTCTGCTCGCAATACGCCATCAGTTCCCCTAGGTGATACCACGCCTCCGGATCGGATTCCCTCATCACCGACAATTCCGCCTCCCGCGCAATCTTGTCGATATCTGCCGGACGCTGCGATGCGACACACGCGGTCATCAATTCCCGATGGTAAGTGGGAGCCTTAGCCATGCTCTTCGCGCTTTCCCGCGCCGCCGCCAAATTCCCCTCCGCCAGAAACACATAGGGAGTCGCCCACGCTGCCCACTCCGATCCCGCGTCCAAATGAACGAAATCCATTGCGCGGTCGGTCTTCCCTATCCCCAAGAACGACCACGCGCACGAGCGGAAAGCAAAATTCCCCGGATCGAGCTGCCGCGCCGAGTTGCACTCCTGTGTGGACTGGTCGAACATTCCCGCATAGCGCAGCACATAGCTCAGCGCGAAGTGTGCATCGGCACTCTGGGGTCGCCGTCGCACCATATCCTTAGCTGCATCATAAGCTCGGCCCAGTTCGCCCCGGTCCACGCGGTTCGTGATCAAATTGCTAGCCGCCAAGAGCCGGTTCGGGTCGAGCGATAGTGCCCGCTCAAACGCCGCATTCGAGCGCTGAAACATTTGTTCGCCGCCATCGCTATAGGTTGAATCGTAGTAATACCTCAGCCCCAGAGCTTCCCACGCCGGTGGATAGCTCGGGTCGATCCCGACCGCCCGTTCCAGCATCTTGATCGCTTCCTTGTTCGGCACCGGATCGTGCGGCACTGCAACACTATGCAGGAACAGGTTGTACGCCTCTTCGCTCTTGGGTTGAGTCCCTGCTTCCTCAGAAGCCGATGATCCTCCAAGTACGGGCACGAGGCCTTGCCGAACTATCGAGGTGATTTGTTCCCGCATCGCAATCTTGTCCGACGCTGCAACCCTGATGGTGTTTCGCCAAACACTGCGGTTATTAGCAACATCCACCGCTTCCAGTGTGACATCTAACTGGTTACCTTCTGTGTGGTAGTGTCCCGTTACAATCGATGTCACCCTCATCTCCTGACCAGCTTGTTGCAAGTCCAAATTCGGCTCGTGGTACTTGCTTGTTGAGGCAAATGGACGGATCGAGAACGTCGGCACATAGTTCAGCGTGTTCGCAACTTCGTCTGGCAAGGCAAGACTTAGAAAATCAGTGTCCTTGTCCGAGCCCGCATTCTGGAACGGCAGAACCGCGATTGCCCTCTGGCTTGCGGAATCAACGGAGGAGACGGCAGGATGACTAGACTGTCGGAGGAACATCGCCATCACGATTGCGGCGATGACACCAACAGCCCCCGCGGCGACCCACAAGAGCCGCCTTTCGCGAGAAACGGGCGCCAGCACAGTCACAGCAGCCGCTTTACCAGAGTCCGTATCCCGTTTCAGGCGTTGCAGGTCGGCTCGCATCTCCGCTGCGCTCTGATAACGCAGGTTGCGAACTTTCTCCAGAGCCTTATTGATTGTGTCCTCAAGCTTGGGAGGTACGTCGTGATTCAGCCGCACCACGGGGACTGGAGCTCGGTTCATGATGGCTTCGCAAATGACCGCTGAGCTTTCTCCGTGAAACGGGGAGTCGCCTGTCGCCATCTCGTATAGCACTGCCCCAAACGAGAACAGGTCGGTGCGCCCATCCAATTCTTTCGACCGCACCTGTTCCGGTGACATATAAGCGACCGTCCCCACCATCGTGCCGGGACTGGTCAGATGTGCTTCATCAACGGTTCGCGTCTGTACATCGGCAGAAGCAATCCGACTCGATGAACTGCCTGCAAGACTGACCTTCGCCAACCCGAAATCAAGAATCTTGGCATGCCCGCGCTTGGTGACAAAGATGTTGGCGGGCTTGATGTCTCGGTGGACTATGCCTTCCGCGTGTGCTGCGTCGAGCGCGTCGGCAATTTCGATGGCGAGTGACAAAATCGAATCGGTCTCCATTGGACGGTTTCCGATGCGGTGCTTCAACGTCAGCCCGTCCAGAAACTCCATGGCGATGAACGCTTCGCCGTGCTGGTCGTCAATTTCGTAGATCGTGCAGATGTTCGGGTGGTTCAGGGAGGACGCAGCCTTGGCCTCCCGCTGGAATCGGCTGAGGGCTTGCGGGTCTTTGGCTACTTCGTCGGGCAAGAACTTGAGGGCAACAAACCGGCCGAGCTTCACATCCTCGGCCTTATACACGACACCCATCCCACCACCGCCCAGCTTCTCGACGATGCGGTAGTGCGAGATAGTTTGGCCGATCATGGTGGGTGGAAACTCAGGCTGCAATGTTAGGGAGGCTTATGAGGCAAGTCAACGACAACCGCATCCGAATCGCCCGCCGCCAGCTTTGTCGCTCACGTCGATGGGCGTGCGCGGACGATCTACGTGGGTCCGGAGGAACCCGGGAATGCGGCACTGTTCACGGAATGCGATTTTAGGGGCGGTGTACCGCAATTCAGACGTACTGCACTCCACACATGAGAAACTCTCTCGCGGAGCGCGGTGTTCATTGCAGCTTGGCGTACTCCGTCTTGGCTTGCTTCAGGATGGGGATGTCGGGGTCGGCGTTTCGCCGCAGTGCGAGCCTACGCACTGGCTGCGGATCGCAGTTCTCCTGACTGCCTTCCCGGAGCCAGCGCGATCAGGGCGACACCGATGATGACGAGCGCAGCCACGCCCACCAGTTCTCCTCGTTGGATCAGGTTAAGGAACGCCTGCACCGCCATAAGCGCCGCGTGGGCAAAGCTCGACCATGCCGTGAACGCAATCAGGCTCCGATTCGCTGATGGTTGCGGGACGCAAGCAGCAAGAAGATACCGAGAGTGACGTACACGCTGAGCATCATCGCCAGCGCAGGCTCTTGCCGCACAAACATCGTCAAGGGATACACTAAACTGGAAAACACCAATCCCACCAACACCAACACAACCTTCAGCGCCCGTTCTCGCCACATGGTGCCCTCTTTTCGAAATGGAAATCGTTGGAAATCTTAGGGTGGAAGGCCAAGGGAGGTCAATCAGATGGCTAGCATTCAAGTGGTAAAATGCGTCCGAAAAGGATTACTCCAATGGCATCAGCAAAGAGTGATGTCGCGATCATCGAAGCCAAGCCCGAACCGATTACCATCGAAATCCCAAACACCGCTGTCATCGTAGTAGACATGCAGAACGATTTTGGGTCGAAGGGCGGCATGTGCGACCGCGCTGGGCTCGATATTTCGATGATTCGAAGTGCCGTTCCTCCGACTTCAAGAGTGCTTGCGTCAGCCCGCCAGAGCGGGATCGCGATCATTTACCTGAAAATGGGTTACCGACCTGATCTTTCCGATTTGGGGGATTCCGAGTCGCCGAATCGGACACGGCATTTGCATTTCGGCGTGGGACAAAGGCTTTCTGCTCCCGACGGTACGGAAGGTCGAATTCTCATTCGCGACACGTGGAACACCGACATCGTGACCGAACTGAAGCCAGAGAGCGGAGACACCGTTGTCTATAAGCACCGATTCAGCGGCTTCTTCGAAACCGAATTGCACGACATCCTCAAGCGCCTCGGAATCAGATACCTCATCATTACCGGATGTACAACGAGCGTGTGTGTGGAATCGACAGTTAGGGACGCCATGTTCCGCGATTACTCGTGTGTGCTCTTGGCGGATTGCATGGGCGAGCCCATCGGCAACGGTCTGCCGAGGAGCAATCATGACGCATCACTTTTGACGATGCAAACCCTATTCGGTTGGGTGTCGAACTCTAAGGAGTTCGTGAAGGCTCTCGAATCCGCGCTTCTGTCTGCCGAGCAGATCGCAGCGGAGTAGCGGTCGTGAAAACATCCTGCTACAGAACCCGACGCTCTCCAAGTTTCGGCGCTTGCTCCCGATGTCCCCTCCATATAGCAATCAGTTAGACCGCGTACAAT
>WNGH01007283.1_pt1 | contig 12942 bp, 13 predicted proteins | sample 5400631 | NCBI WGS metagenome assembly WNGH01 (sample SAMN13153373, study PRJNA577476) | soil metagenome | isolation source: 115 cm soil or saprolite under Garry oak tree replicate 1 | place: USA:California | collected 2016-06-15
GCGGGGAAGAAGATGCGGTTCATGTTCACGCACAGCTATTGGAAGAAGAACGAGGGGCAGGTCGCGTACGCCAAGGACCTGCTGACGTCGACGATGCCCGGCAAAATCGAGTTCAAACGGATCTGACGGCGCCTCGCCTACAAACCGTTATAGTCGAGCGCCCCTTCATTGGGCCAAGAATGATCACGCTGCTCGGCGTCGGCCACGTGTTCGACATCGGCGCCGCCATCCGAGCGGAAGTCCTGGCCCGACGACCGAAGGTCGTCGCCCTCGAACTGGATCCGGCGCGATACCAGGCGATCATGAGCCGCGAACCGCGACGCCGGGGCTGGTCGATCCTCGGGTTGCTCGCCCAGTTCCAGGTCCGGATTGCCGACCAGTACGGCGTCCAAGTCGGAGACGAGATGGTCGCGGCCGCGCGGGCTGCGCAGGAGATCGGCAGCGAGATCGTCCTCATCGACGAGGACTCGCGCGGCGTCCTGCGTCGCGTTTGGGCGGAGATGTCGTTCCGCGAGCGCGTCCGCCTCCTCGCGTCCGCACTCGGGGCGTTGTTCACTCGGAAAGAACGGGTCGAGGCGGAGCTCCAGCGGTTCTACCGGGACGAACAGAGTTTTCTTCGCGAGTTTGCGACGGAACTTCCGACCGCGAAACGGATCCTGATCGACGAACGGGATGAGGTGATGGCGCGCACCTTGCGGCAGCTCGAGGAATCCCGCGGGGGCATCGTGGCCGTCGTCGGCGAGGGCCACGTGGACGGCCTCGTACATCACCTGGCCGGCGTGCCGGTCCAGGTCGTCCACCTCGAGCAGCTTCGGGCCGCACCCTCGGGACCCAACGCGAGCGTCAACGTGTCGGTTCACCTGTGACGGCTCGGCCGACGCGGGATCCAGCGGGGGACGGATTCTCGGTACGCCTGGTATTCCGCTCCGAATCGCAGTTCGAGGGTCCTTTCTTCGTGTCGGATCAAGAGGTTCGCGGGAATCCCGAGTAGGAACACGATCAACACCGCACCGGGGGAGCCGACGACCAGGGCGACTCCGAGAACCGCGAGGAAGTGCGAGCCCGCGATGGGATTCCGCGTCCAGGCGTACGGTCCGGAGGTGACGAGCCGGCTCGGGGGCAGCCTTGGGTTCGGAGTGCCTCGGGCTCCCGCAAAGAGGGAGAAGCACCAGGCAAGTCCTGCCAGGCCTACCAGGAGGAAGAAGAATCCGGCGAGGCGGACAACGGTCGGCAGCGTTGCGAGGCCGAGTCCGCGGTCAATTGACAGACCTGCCAGCGGCACACCGAGGTACAGGGCGAGGAACACCAGCGAGATCTCGGCCCAGGCCACGATCCGGCGGTCCATCGAGCGCCGCACCGAGGTTCTCGTATTTCGGATTTGGCTTGGGCGCTCCGCAGACCCGCCGCGAATCCTTAAGGGCGGGACTCGGATGGCAGCCCACTGTGGCGGTTCCGGGTCGCGCGAAGGAGGCGACGACGCAGTTCCTCAAGACGCAGTTCCACCGCTACTACGATCGATCCAAGCCAACGCTCCCAGACCGTTTCGGGCGGCGCGAGTTCGGCTTCATGTTCTGGACCGCGGGGATTGTGCAACGACATCTGGGATTCTCGAAGGAAGAGGAACTAAAGTCGTTCCTCACATCACGCACCCCCGCACACGCCTATTACTCATCCGCGTATTATGAGAAACCGGGCGCCCCGACGATGGAGGAAAAAGGCTGGCTCGGCGCAGACCTGATTTTCGACCTCGACGCGGATCACTTGCCAGGCGGCAAGGCGCTCTCCTATCCGGTCATGCTTGAAGCGGTGAAGCTCGGCATCATCAAACTCTGGGACCGGTTTCTCCGCCTGAAATTGGGCTTTGACGAGAAGAAGATGAGAATTGTCTTCTCCGGAGGCCGCGGCTATCACATTCATGTTTTCGACGATCGAGTCGTGAGCCTCGGAAGTCATGAGCGGAGGGAGATTGTCGACTTCATCACCGCAAAGGGCCTGGACTTCAAGCTAATCTTCCGGGAAACGCCTTTTGACAAGACTGAATTCAAAGGCAGGGTGCGAGTGAAGACGATGCTCAAAGCCCCGGCGCGGTCAGATCCCGGGTGGGCTGGCATCATTGCCAGCGGAATTGACGACTTCTTGGGCGAACTCGAGAACATGCGGCCGGAGGAATGTCTCGAGCTGCTGAGCTCATATCCGGAGATGAACGAGGAGAAGGCGACAAGTCTGTACGACAACTTGTTCAAGGTGCGAGTAAAGGGACCCAATCCCATCCGGGGCATCGATCGGGTTCGAGAAGGGAATATGGAAGCGCTGACCGACAAGAACCGCGATGCGCTCGAGAATATCATCGTCGCTATGGAGCAACTGCCGTTAGACGATCGAGTCGCGGTATCCCCCGAGGAAATCCGGAAGTGGGACGAGCGCAGACAACGAGGGGAGACGGACGAGCCCGTCACTTCGGACATCAAGCGGCTGATTCGGATGCCTTCCTCGTTGCACGGTAAGACGGGCCTCCAAGTCATCCCGATGTCACGGGACGCACTCGACGAGTTCCGCCCGTTGCGCGACGCGGTGCCGACTGCGTGGACCGACGAGGCGGTGCGCATGAATCTCAAGAATAAAATCAGTCTGGAGATTCGAGCTAGTCGCCCATGTCGGGTTACCACGATCGACTCCAGGGAACAGACCGTCTCCTCCGTATCCGCCGCATCCGGAAGGCGATCTTCGCAGGCCTCTTCGCGCTCGCGATCCTCCTGATCTCCGTGCGCTTGCAGGGGGAAGGCGCAAGCCTGAAGCCGTTCTTCCTGCCCGTCAACGGGATCCTCGAGGTCGCCCTGATCATGGGCCTGACGGCGTCGATCATCGGGTTGTTTCTCCGGAACCTTGAGATCCGCCACGCGTTGCGCGACAACCAACGGTTCCTGATGGCGAAGTCCTCGATGACGCGGGCACTCCGCACGGCGGCGTTCGCAATCGGGCTCTCGATCGCTTTGCTCCTCGCCGTCACGCCCTCCTTGGCGACGACCTTATTCTCCGATCCGCTGCAGGTCGTCTCGCTGCAGCCCTACGGACGCGAGGTGGTCACCTTCACGAGCCCCGATGCGCTCGGCTTGACCTTCGTCACCTATGCCATGGTCGGCGTGACGAACGGCGCGGCGTCCGTCGAGGTGAGACGAGACAATATGAGCGCAAGCGCAAACCAAACGCTCACGACGGGGCAGCGGGTGGTCCTGAGCATCGAACCGTCGATGTGGGCCGAGTACGCGAGCTGGTCCCTCGTGTTCCTGAACTTGCGAAACGTTTCAACGTTGGTGACGTTCGATCTTCAGAAAGGCATTATCCCGACATTGTTCTCAACGGTCCCGGTCCTGGTGTTCCTGTACGGGGCCACCCAGATCGGCTGGTGGCTCGTCCTCCGACCGATCCGCGACCGGACGAAAATGACCAGCCTTCGTTCCGCCGCAGAAATCGATTCCGGCGAACGATTCTACGATCCTTCGGCCCCGATCCAGGATGCGCCGCCGACGGCCCGGTCCGTGCCGATGAAGTCGAGCTTCGTCGAGCCGCCACCGCCGGCCCCGTCGACGCCTCCCCCGCCTCCGGTGACCGCTCCGGTGATCCAAGCGCTGACACCTCCAATCCAGCCCGCCGCCTCGCCAGTGCCGCGGCCCGCGCCTCGAGCGACCATTCGAGAGCCCGAGACCTCCGAGAGTTTGGTCCGGAAAGCGGCGGCGCTCGTCGGCACGGGCAATTACGAGGCGGCGCTCGTCGGATTCGTGGAAGCGTTGCGGCTCGATGGCGAATACGTCCCGGCCCTCCAAGGCAAGGCGCGATGCCAGGAGAGGCTGAACCAGCACGCCGAAGCGCTGGAGACCTATCGGCGGATCCTGGCCAAGGATCGGAGGAACGTCGACTCGCTGCGCGCGGTGGCCCGGCTCCACATGGAGGAGCGTCATTGGCGGGAGTGTCTCGAGTCGGTCGAGGACCTCCTACGCCTTCGGCCGAACGAGGCCGCGGCGCTCGAGATGAAAGGCGACGCCCTCACGAACCTCGGGAGGCGTCCGGAGGCGCTGGCCGCGTACGAGGCCGCAGCGACCGTCGACCCGAGCGACGCAAACCTGCGGCAGAAGATCGAGGAGGTCCGCGTCGATGTGCCCGGCCTGCTGAGCCGCGCCCTCATCGCGAGCGCGAGCGGGAACTACAGGGCGGCCCTGAATCTGTTCGACGACATCCTGGAGGTCGAGCCGGGCAACGGGAACGCGCTCATCGGCAAGGCGGTGGCCTATCGCCGGAGCGGGAAGCCGCAGGAGGCGCTGAACTGCCTCGACCTGGTGCTCGGCGTCCAGCCCGGAAACTCGTCCGCCCTCCTGAACCGCGGAAACATCCTGCTGGAGCAAGGGGACTTGGAGGACGCCCTCGACTCGTTCGACCGGTTGACGCAGCTCTACCCGAACGACGAGGAGGCGTGGGCGGCGCAAGGCGAAGTGCTCCTCAAGATGGGGCGCGATGACGACGCGCAGCGCGCTTTCACGGAGGCCCTCAAACTGAGCCCCGGGGACGAAGGGATCCAGCGACGGATCCTCGAGCTCGAGGCCGCGAACGCGGAAGGCCCGGACCTAATCGAGGAACTCGTCCACGTGAAAGGCATCGGGCGGGCGCGCGCGAAGGCGTTGATCGACGCGGGCTTTCAGCGCCCGGAAGATTTTGCGAAGGCGACGCCCAAGTCCCTCATGGCCGTGAAGGGCGTCACGCGCAAGGTCGCCGAGGAGTTGCTCGAACACTTCCGCGCCACGATGGCGCAAGTCCGTTGACTCGAGCAAGTTCTTAAGTAGCGCAGCCCCTTGCACGCCGTCCCATGAAGGCGTTTCGGATTAGCGGCCGCTTCCGCATGGGTCGCCGGTGGCAGCCTTTCTCGAAAGAGCTCGCCGCGGCCGACGAGGTGGCGGCTCGCGAGAAGCTCCTCTCCGTCCTCGGGAGTCAGCACGGCGTGCCGCGCAAGTACATCGCGATCGCGCAGGTCGCGGAGGTCCCGGCGGACCAGGTCGAAGACCACGCCGTCCGGTACGCGCTGGGGGCCCGCGCGTGAGCGCCGGCGAGACCGAACTCCGACGGGGAATCGCAGTCCTCGATCAATACCGGGCGCAGATCGAGACGCTGGCCCAACAGCAAGAGATCATCCGCATCTCCCTCGAGGAGCACATGCGGGCGCGCGAAACGCTGGTGCGGTACCGGGAAGCCGGGAAGGCCGCCGAAGTCCTCGTGCCAATCGGCGCGAATTCATTCCTGGTCGCCGAATCGAAGGACATCGACAAGGCGTTCGTCTCGATTGGCTCGGACCTCCTCGTCTACGATGACGTGGACCGACAGGTCGAGCGGCTCGACGCCCGGATCAAGTCGATCACCGAGGCGGCGAACGCGATCGGGTCGCGCCTCGGGGACCTGCAACGGCGGGCGGAGGCCCATGGTGCGGCAGTGCAGGATCTCTACGACCGGCTGCAAGGGCCGGGCACGCCGGGCGAGCGGAGCTAGATGTTCAAGTCCCTCCGGGAACGGCTCGCCGGGTGGAAACAGAAAGCCGAGGCCGAGGTGACTCAGGAAGCAATCGGCGACTCGGGCCGCAAGATCAAGGAAGACAAGCTCGAGGAAATCCTGTACGACCTGGAGATCGCCCTCCTCGAATCGGATGTCGCGTTCCCCGTTGCAAAGGAAATCGTGGACCGCCTCGCGGAAGACCTCCGAGGCAAGCGCATCTCGCGGGAGGTGAGTCTCGAGCAAGGCGTCGAGGCCGCCCTGCGGGACGCGATCACGCAGGCGTTGTCGGTCCCGCCGCTCGACTTCTTCGGCCTCATCGAGAAGAGCCCGCGGCCGTTCGTCGTCATGTTCGTCGGGGTGAACGGGACCGGCAAGACCACGACGATCGCGAAGCTCGCGTATCACATCATGAAGAAAGGCTACACCTGCGTCGTCGCGGCGGCCGACACGTTCCGGGCGGGCGCGATCGAGCAGCTCGAGAAGCACGCGGAGGCGGTGGGCTTCAAGCTGATCAAGCACAACGCGGGAGCGGACCCCGCCGCGGTGGCCTTCGACGCGGTCGAGCACGCGCGGGCGCGCGGCCGGGACGTCGTCCTGATCGACACGGCCGGCCGAATGCAGACGAACCAGAACCTGATGGACCAGATGAAGAAGATCAAACGCGTGGCCAAGCCGAACCTGATCCTCTACATCGGCGACGCCCTCGCGGGCAACGATGCGATCGAGCAGGCGAAGCAATTCCACGAAGCCGTCGGCCTCGATGGTATCGTCCTCACGAAGATCGACGCGGACGCGAAAGGCGGCGCGGCACTCTCAATGGCGAAGACGATCGGGAAGCCGGTCGTGTTCGTGAATGTCGGCCAGACGTACAAGGACATCCGCCGCTTCGAGACGAAATGGATGGTCGACCGGCTGCTCGCGGAGGCCTAGTGTGAGTTTCCGAGAGCTCCTCGAGAAGGGGCAGATCGCGGAGTTCCCGGCGTTGCAACTTGCCCTCGGCGCGATCAAAGGTCGAATCGACCGGTTGACCGTGGCGTCGATCGGCACCGGCGGCTCGAAGGAAGAATATCCGCTCGTGGAGATCCTCGGGACGCCGACGTCGTATCAGGTGAAGGTCCTGGAGGACTCGCCGGAATACCTGGACTGGTTGAACTCGGCGCTCCTGTGCGCGGGCTTCGTCGAACCGATCGGTCTCACGGCGATCGCGCGTCGCCTGGCCGAATACGAGGACATCATCCTCGGGGTCGACACGAACATCCTGTATGCGTCAATCTTAGGGGAACACCTCCTCGACGAATTCCACCGGATTCACGTGCGGCCGTACAAGGAGAGCGTCAACTGGATCCTCCTCGTGATCCCGGGCGTCGTGATGAAGGAACTCGAGAACGCGGCGAACATGAAGAAAGGCAACCGGCTCTCGCACGCGGGCCGCCGCGGGTACCGGGCCTTGCAGGAGATCACGACCCTGAAAGGGACGGAAGGCTACCAGGGACTCAGCGTCTTGGTCGTCGGCCCGACGAATCCCGAGCAATTGCACCTGTCGCCGGACGGCCTGACGATCGTGAACGCCGACTCGATGATCCGCGACCAGTTCAAGGCGTTCCTCCGCGGGATCGATTTCCGCAAAGGGGTCTTCTTCCTGACGATGGACAAGACGAACGCGTCGCTCGCGGCGGCGGAAGGGCTCACGGCGCTGCGGATCCAATACCCGCGACGGCTTCGGAAGGGAGAAGAACTCACGATGCCGAAGGAGGAGTCGGTCCTCCTCGCCCGCCTCGTGTACGAACTGGCGATCGAATTCGGAACGATCCGGGTGACGTGGGAGGACCACGGGCCGCACCACCTCGACCTGGAAGGCGCCTGGACCTGGAAATCGATGGAACACTGGGAAGCGTGGCAACTCATGGTTTCCGACGTGGATCCGGGCATCCACAAAGCGTTGAACCGCTACGTGGACGGGAGCTTCGACCCGCGGCGCTTCGTGCGAGAATGGCAGAAACTCGCCGAGATCCTGGCGGAGTGATCAGGGGGACCGCGGGACCCAGCCGACGCGTTTCCGCGCGAGCCAGATCAGATTTCCGGTCGCGTCGCTCACACTGCGGATCTTCTTGTCGCCCACGCGCGTTCGATATTCGATCGGGATCTCGAGGAGCCGCAGTCCCGTGCCGAGCACCTCGAGCTTGAGTTCTTCGGAGAACGCCATCCCATCGTGGAGGAGCTGCAGACGGGACAAGATCGACCGCCGGAAGGACCACATGCCGGACTGGGAGTCGCGGATCCCGGAATCGTACAGGCTCCGGAACGCGACATTCAGGATCTCGTTGCCGACCCGGTGCATGCCCGTCATCGCGCCGTCGGAAAGGCTGGAGAGGCGGTCCCCGGACACGAAGTCGGCGCGGTCTTCCGCGAGCGCCGTCAAAAAGTCCGGAAACCGGTGCGCGGGATACGTCAGGTCCGCGTCGAGCGCTGCGAGGAACGTCCCGGTCGCGGCGCCGAAGCCCGTCTTGTAGGCGCGACCGTAGCCATGGCGCGGTTCGGGCACGACCCGGGCCCCTTTCGCGGTCGCGATGTCCCTCGTCCGGTCGCGCGAATCCGTATCGACGACCAGGATTTCGAATGGCCATCCGACGAGCGCGGTCTGCACTTCATCGATCACGGCGCCGATCGAGGCCTCTTCGTTCATCGTGGGGATGATGACGGAGACCTCGGGCATATTGGCGCGCCATGCTGGGTACGGCCCATAAGCGTTTCGCGGTCAGGCCGGCAACGGCTTCCCGAAGAACTTGTATCCGACGTATCCGAGCAAGGCGACGCTCAGCCGCAAGAGCGACCAGAACGTCGTCTTCTGTCGCAGCATCTGGCCGGGACGGTAGCGACTCCAGAGCACCCCGTGCTTCAGCGTGAGCTGCTTTCGGCCCGCGCCGTTCCACACGGCCTGCCGCAAGAAGTCGTACGCGGAGTCGCGCGTCCGGTGGTATACGATTGCATCCGCGCGGAACCCGATCGTGTGGCCCGCCCGGACCGCGCGGATGTTCAGGTCGATGTCCTCGGCCGTGACGAACCACTCGTCGAAGCCGCCGATCTCGTCGAGCACGGCCTTGCGATAGGCCAGGTTCGAGGACGGATAGGTGACGTCCGTGCCTTCGACGATGAGCTCGACTCGCTCGAGTTCCTCGAACGGCCGGTAGCCGATCTGGATCGTCCGGCCGGCGACGATGTCATGCTGCCGGAGGCCCGTCCGGAGCTCGCGAATCCAGAACGGATTCGCAATCGCGTCTCCGTCGATGAACGCGACGGCGTCCCCCCTCGCCTTCCGGATCCCGAAGTTCCGTCCGGTCCCTCGCGTTCCGCCGAAGAGGTACAGGTGGACGAAGTCGTACCGCTTCTCGTACCCCCGCACGACGTCTCGGGTCGCGTCCTCGCTGTCCGAATCGACGACGATCACCTCGATTGGAGGTTCCTGGACCACGAGGCTGTCCAGGAGGGCGGCGATGTTCCTCGCCTCGTTGCGGACGGTCGTGACGACGCTGACGAGCAATGCGGCTCGTATTGGACCAGCGGTAATGATGGTTTCGACATTCATCCGCGCGGAACTATCTTTATAATCGGCCCTCGTTTGCTTCCGCGTCCTGTCCTATGGGTCGCATCGTCACGATCATCGGCACCCGGCCGGAGATCATCAAGATGGCGCCGGTGGTCAAGGCGATCGATGCGCTGGACCATGAACACGTCCTCGTCCACTCGGGGCAGCACTACGATGTGATGATGGATCGGATCTTCTTCCGGGACATGGAGCTGCGGGAGCCGGATCATCAGTTCGAGTTGAAGGCGCAGCCGCCGCACCTGCAGGTCGCGACGACGATGCGACAGGTCGCGCCCGTCGCGAAGGACGCCAACCTGGTGATCATCCACGGCGACACGAACACGACGGTCGCGGGCGGTCTCCTGGCGAGCAAGCAGGGTCGTCCGCTCGCACACGTCGAAGCGGGCATCCGGTCGTTCGACAAGACGATGCCCGAAGAGGTCAACCGAATCATCGCGGACCATCTCTCGAACCTCCTCTTCGCCCCGACGCCGACCGCGCGGGAGAATCTGCAACGCGAAAACGTGACGGAGGGCGTCCACGTCGTCGGCAACAGCGTGATCGATGCGCTCCTTCAGAACCGCGCGACGGCGGAGAAACGGTCCGACGTCTTGGCCCGCCTCGGCATGAATCCAAGCGGCTACGTCCTCTTGACGTTCCACCGCTCGGAGAACGTCGATTCGAAGGAGCGCTTGGCACGTGCGCTCGTCGCATTCGAGCGCGCAGCCCACGAGGCGGGCCTGCCAATCCTCTTCCCGATTCACCCGCGGACCGCGAAACGGCTTCGCGAATTCGGACTCGAGAAACGGGCGGCCGCACAGCCGTCGTTGCGGCGCATCGAACCGACCGGGTATCTCGACATGCTCGTCCTCGAAAAGAACGCCGCCCTGGTGATGACGGACTCGGGTGGCCTCCAGGAGGAGAGTTGTTTCTTCCGCGTCCCGTGCGTCACGCTTCGCGAGAACACGGAGCGTCCGGAGACGCTCGAAATCGGATCGAACGTCCTCGCGGGGACGGATCCTGAACGGGTCCGCGATGCGGTCCGTCGGCAGCTCGACGGGAATCGCAATTGGCCGAATCCATACGGGGACGGCACGACCGGCTTGCAGGTCGCGGAGCGCGTGGCGGCCTATCTGGGATGACATGGCCGCTCGGGTCGTCTTCGTGCGCTCGAAGAGCCCCGCCGGCATGGAGCCGCGCGTCGCCAAGGAGGCCGCGACACTGGCCCGCGCCGGGTACGAGGTTCACGCGGTCCTCTGGGATCGCGAATGCGCGTTCCCCGCGGAAGAGACGCGCGATGGCGTCCGCGTCCACCGGTATCACCTCCGGGCGCCCGAGGGCCAGCCCGATCTGATCGCCCTCCTCCCCCGATGGTGGTGGCACGCCTTCCGTCGGATCGCTTCCCTACGGCCGCAGATCGTGCACGCGGTGGACTTCGACACGATTCTCCCGGCATCCGCGTCCGCGCGCCTCGCGGGGGCGAAAGTCGTCTACGACATCTTCGACTTCTACGCGGAGATGGTGACGGCAGACCTGTCGCCGCGGTTTCGAGAAATCCTGGCGAAATGGGAACGGCGGATGATCGATAGGGCGGACCTAGTCATCCTTCCCGATCTCCGACGGACAGTCCAGTTCGGGAGTGCTCGGCCGAAGCGCCTCGTGGAGATCATGAACGTCCCGGAAGATCGGGCGGTTCCGGCGGGAGCCGAAGATCCCAATCATTTTGTTGTCTTCTACGGCGGCATGATCGCGAACGACCGGGGGCTTGTAGACCTGGTCGTGGCCTGCGAAGCGACGGGTGCACGGTTCATCGTCGCGGGGCACGGGCCGGACGAAGCGGCGCTCCTGAATACGATCGAGACGTCGCCCGCGAGCACGTACCTGGGGACGATCCCTTACGATGAAGTGCTGGAGCGAACCGCGAGTTGCCACGCGGTGCCGGCGCTGTACGACCCCTCCGTGCCGAACAACCGATTCGCGGCTCCGAACAAACTCTTCGAGGCGATGATGTTCTCGAAACCCGTCTTGGTCTCTGACGGCACCGCTGCCGCGGACATCGTGCGGGAGGTCGGATGCGGTCTCGTCGTTCGATACGGGGACCGCGAAGGATTGAGACGCGCGCTCGAATCGCTCATGCTCTCGCCGGCCGACTGCGTGGCGATGGGCGCGCGAGGGCGGAGGGCGTTCGAGAGCAAGTACAACTGGAGCGCGATGGAGCCGCGCCTGCTCAATTCGTACCGAGACCTACTCACCAAGACGGATCCGCCGAATCGGGGGCGGTCATGAAGATCCATCATGTCGTTCCGCACTTCGCTCCGGAAAGAGGTGGAGTAGAGACCCAGGTCCTCGGCCTCGCCCGCTATCTGGTCGGGAAAGGTCACGAGGTCGTCGTGCACACGTCGCAGCTCACACTTGCGGGTGATGAGCTCCCCGCGGATTCGACCCTGGATGGAATCCGAATCCGCCGATACCGTCCCGTCGTGCATCTCGGATATTACGCGACCCTCCTGCGTCCGCGCGTCGAAGGTGCGGATGTGGTCCATCTCCATGGATACGGGTTCATGACCAACGACTCGGTGGCCCGCAGGATCCGAGGCTCAACCCCGATGGTCTACTCGCTCCACCATGGAGTGGCTCAGCCCGCCCCCACCCTGGGCGCGCGCGTGAAGCGCGGGTTCTACGATCCGCTCGTCGGTCGGAGGACCCTCCGACGCGTGGACGCGATTGTGCCGGCATCGGGGGCGGATCGTCGATGGCTCGAGGCCCGCGGCTTCCCGAGGGACCGAATTCACGTCCTGCCCACCGGCCTCGACGCGGAGGCGTTCCACCCGGGATCCCCGGAACGCGCCCGAGAGCGGTTCCACGTCGATCATTTCGTCGTGTTCTTGGGACGCCTCCAGCGGGAGAAGTCCCCGGACCACCTTCTCCGGGCGGTCGCCCGCCTCGGCCGCGATTGGGCAGGCTCCGTCGTCCTCGTCGGACCCGATGGCGGCGAACGGGCTGCGCTCGAACGGCTCGCGGGCGAACTCAACTTGCGGAACCGCGTCGTCTTCACGGGCGAAGTCGATGAAGCGACGAAGAGGGATCTCCTGGCGGGTGCCGACTGTCTCGTGCTCCCGAGCTTCTACGAGGCCCAAGGAATCGTGATTGCGGAGGCGTGGGCGCAAGGGCGCCCCGTCGTGGCCACGGCGGTGGGCGGCGTTCCCGAGACCGTGGATGACAGCCAGGATGGACTCCTGTACCCGTACGGCGACATCCCCGCCCTCACGGCAGCCTTGCGCGAGATGTTGATGGACCGATCGTACGCGTCCCGGATGGGCGTTGCGGGCCTCCGCAAGGCGGCGTTGGCATTCACCTGGGAACGAATCGCGCCCCGCTTCGAGAACCTGTACGAGTCGCTCCTCCGCAGATAGCCTATCCGAGGTCGGGTCACTTCGCGACGGGCTGCAACTCGAGGACAATTTGCTTCGCGAAATTTGGGAAGATGCGCTCGAGCGCCGTGTCGTAAAGGTACCGCTTCGGCAGGATCTGGAGGAGGAAGTCCCACTCTCGCATCACCCGGAAGTCCGTGGATGCGACGGCCTCTAAGAGGTGCTTGCGCGTGAAGAAATGGATGTGGCCAACGTCCTGACCGTCGTGAAGGGTCCGATCGTCCGGGAACTCTCCAAAGACCGCCAGCGCAACGCGATTGACCGGCGTCGCGACGTTCGGAGTGGAGAGGAGCACCCGGCCCGTCGTCCGAGTGACGCGGCGAATCTCCTGGAGGAGGCGGTACGGGTAGCGAACGTGTTCGATCACCTCGGTCGCAATGACCGCATCGAAACTCG
>WNGH01004746.1_pt1 | contig 12938 bp, 7 predicted proteins | sample 5400631 | NCBI WGS metagenome assembly WNGH01 (sample SAMN13153373, study PRJNA577476) | soil metagenome | isolation source: 115 cm soil or saprolite under Garry oak tree replicate 1 | place: USA:California | collected 2016-06-15
ACCCACAAAAAAGCTCATCCCAAACCCCATCACCACCACCGAATCGGGGCGCACACCCTCAGACCAATAAACTCGTGCTACTGACTCGACCCAGGTATCGCGATCATGCTTTGTAATGCCGACATAGCTCGGGCGTCCAGTAGTGCCGGATGAAGAGTGAATACGCACGACCCGCGACATTGGAACGGCAGCATGTAGTCCTAGAGGAGGATGTTCCAACTGGCTGTCACGCAATTCCTCTTTCGTTGTAAAGGGGAGCTTTGCCAGATCCTCAAGCGTGCGCATATCCTCGGGACGTACTCCAACCTCGTCGAATTTCTGGCGATAAAAAGCGGAGTTCTGATAGTTATATGCCAGTTGCTTGCGTAGCTTCCGCTCTTGCAACTCCTGGATCTGTTTGAGAGGCATAGTTTCAATGCGTGCGTTAAAGTAGCGCGGATAGGTCATGTATTTCTCCTGTTTCACGGCACATAGAAGGAATGCCCCACGATCAATCGGGGACCTACGATTCGAGTAATGATCGCATAGCAGCCACGCGCTGTTCTAGTTTCTGAATCTCCAACTGGTAAGGTATCTCACCATCCGTGATCACCAAAACGCACTGCCTGGCCTGTATCCAACGAGACACATCCGGAAACGGTTCCCCCAACGCAGGCAAGGCAAGCGCGAATGGCATTTCAGGGAGTGCCGCTTGCTCATATAATGCTGGTTTCAGGCAGATCAATGGCGCATTTGCCTGATCCCCCAATCGCAGGGAGTGTGGAGTTGAGAGAACAGGCAGTCCGCCATGAAAGCGCACCGTCTTCCAGAGTGCCACCAGCATATCCTCCCAGTTGGGCAGGAACTCCAATGGGACATCCAATTCATCGAAATACAACAGGTGTGTCCCTGCCAGGCAGAATGCCTGTGCAACGGAAAGGGTGATCTCAACCAGCGACTCAAAGCTCTCGAGAGCGACATCCTCCTCTTCTGCAAACTCTTGCAAAATATCCTGGCCGAAGAGTTGCTGTGCTATGCGTAGCGGGCCGGGCAAACCAACAACCAACGCAGGACCGTTGCGCAGCGTTCCCTGCAAACGGTGCGCAACATCCAGCGCAACTGGCAACCTGCCGTGCTGTTTTACCTCGCTCGGAACTTGTCGAACCATTTTCAGCGCATTCTCCCTGGTCGGTCTCTCGAATGTAGGGTAACTTGTGCTCCAGTCTAGCCTGCAGCCGAGCGCCTCTGCAACAATGAAAAGATCAAAATAGCAGGTGACTCCATCGGGACGCAGGCGCTGATAGAGAGCGATCAGGCTATTCGCAATTTTGGTTGGATTTGAGACAAAATTTGGCAGGAGGATATTCTCCAGTCTGGCGGCTAGCGCAAAGATCAACGGCACGAAAAGCCGCCTCGCCGGGGGCTGTCCCTGTATTAATGCCTTCACTATCGGTATCGGCATCATGGGCTATCCATAATCAAATTGAAGCTTGAAGGACTAGTAGGGGCCGATGTATCGCGCCCATCGCCGATGTATCGGCCCTCATCGATAGTTGACATGATGTCCGCATCTCATAATCAACCTGCATTCTCAAACTAACACATAAGTATACATCATGGTCGGAAGACAGGCGCGACGACAGCCCCCTCAGGCCAGGAGCCAAACCAGGCAAGTGCATCCTCTGGAGGCTTAAGCTGTGACCACTCTTCCATGAAGGCGTCCCAGGTCTTGCCACGAGCCAGGCGAGCTTGTCGTTCGGCCTGCCGTAGATCTTCGGTCTCTTTCCGATTCGAGCGCATCGAGTCAGAATCGTAGACCACCTTGTAGATAGTGCGCGCGCTCCAGTCCGAGACAATCTCTGCTTCGATATCCTGCACCACCTGCTGTGGATCAGCATCGAGCGGATCTCCATACCCAGCCCCTCCAGAAGCGAAACCAAAGGTGATGACATCACCTTCGTTGTATGGTCGGACTGATCGAATGAATGGCTCATCGCCCCACTCTCCACTAATAGCTTCTCTGTCGATGAGCGCAGAAAAATCCAGTTTCAGAATGGGGTCCCCTTTGCCCATACGCTGGAGGATATCAGCTCCTCGAACACTAATGCCCGGCACAGTAGGAGGGGCATAGCCGCCGAAGAGCGGCTGCGGCGTCTGCACTTTGCTGTTATCGGCAATCGTCACAAAGAAGACTGCCGGTGCCTGGTGCGCGACCCAAACCTGCACGGTTCCGCAGCCGCCGCGATGGGCACCGTGACCGCCGGAGTCCAGCCAGTGCTGGGAAATGGGCAGCAGCAGCGGGAATTCGTTCTCCATCAACTCGACATCCGGGGAGCGTCCGAAAGGACACCACGCGAAATGCGATGCGTCCATTCCCGCGCTGGTCGGACGACCTCCCTGACCCTCGGTGTTGAGCGAGTAGGCAAGCATGTCGGCAAAGGGTAGCCCCCACTGACTCAGGCCCGCGATCACCATGGCGTTACCACCATTCGCCGACGATGCCACGACCTGCCGCCATTCCTGTGTGCCGAAGATCATCTTGGCAAACGCGATCGGAGCCGCGCTCATGACGCCGGTGCAGATCATCACGGAACAGGAACTCGCCGCCCGTGCATCCGGATTGAGCACACAGCCTGGCGGGAAGTAACAATCGATGGGAGCGAAGGTCGCGCTACTGATCGGCAAGTCGTGGAAGATATACGAATACAAGTAATTCGCCAGATGCCCCACAGCCGCCTGCACATGCGCATTGTAGGATGAGGGATTTTCGGGTGAAGTGCCGGTAAAGTCCATCAACAGGTGATCCCCTTGCTTATGGACTGTCAAAGAGGCAGAGCGGATCAGGCTGAACCCCATGCCACCGATCGTATCTGCAAAGGCCACACAGCGAAACTTACCGTCAGGCCAGGAGGCGATGCGCTTCCGCGCGCCCTCCTCCGCGACCATCAGCATCTTTCGCAACAAGCCAATCACGAAATCTGGTCCTTCTTTCTCCGCCAGTTCCACCACGCGCGTGCGTGCGCGATCAGCAGCCGTGCTGCGGGCCTTCAAATCAGTCACTACCATCTGCGGTGCGCGTATGCCATATATAGTGAAGAACTCAAGCCAGTCTTCACGCAACTGACCATTTTCCCCTACCTTCATCGGGGGCAGGTTCATACCTTCTGTAAAACGTGCCGTGGCCGTAACGGGCATTCCTCCTGGTTCAACCGCTCCTGTCTCCGTCGTATGATTAGCGGCCCCACACCAGGCAATCAACTGGTCTTTGTAGAAAACGGGGACGATTGCCACGATATCTGGATTATGGATTCCGCCATACAGCGCGTCATTGGCAACCCAGACATCGCCTTCCTTGATTCCCGGATTCTTACTATAATAGGTAAGGATGTACTTGATCAGAATTGGCTGGATGATGGCGTGCAGGTAGGTTCCCGCAGCACCATTGACCAGGTCGCCCTGAGCAGTAAAGATGGCTACCATCACATCGCCAGCGATGCCCATTGAACTGCGGCAGGAGCGTTGAAAGATCTCGAGAGCCTCATCCAGGATATCGTTGGTGCGCTGGAAGCCGATTTCGTAATCACCTGGCGACAGTTTCGCTACTGCGTCCAGCTCTTCCTGCGTCGGTGGTACTACCTTAATCCACTTCAGCTTCTCTTCTGCGGTGGGAATCGGCATAGACTTCTTCTCCTTCTCATTGCGTTTTGTCTGAGTGCGTAGCACTAGACGCGACAGCGTCGTTGGCATGACGAATAGGTGCGGTTGCTGCACTCATGATGCCCAGGCCGTAGGTATCAATTCGATACATCATCTGTGGTGGTATGACAACCGTGGTGTATTCAGACTCCAGAATCGCCGGACCGGCGACTTCGTTACCAGGGAGCAACTTGTCTTGATTGTAGACTGGTGTCTCTATCCACGCTTTTATGCCAGGCCAGTAGGCAGAACGGCTGCCCTTTCGAGCCGCTTCCGGGTCTCGCCCGTGTAGCTCCCTGGCGACCAGTTCCATTTTGTGGCTTGGCACAATCGCCTTGAGAATGAAGGTTTCGATGTAGACACCGCCAGGCAAATTGACAATCAGCGGACTAAATGCCTCGCTAAACTCTTGCTCAAAGCGCTTGTAGAAAGCCCACACATCCTCCTCGTTCCTGAGGAAGAGTCCCGGTGTAGCGGTACGCTTCGGTTGAATCAGCCCACCGTACAACATATCGAGTTCCAGTACATAGACCGCATCTTGCGGATTTAGTCCTTCGGTCATCAGTTCCTGCTCCGCCTGTTCCTTGAGGTCACGCACGATACTGTTGAATGCCTCGCGATCGACAATGGCTTTACCCGTAAATGGCTCAATCATGGTCATACGCCGCGAAGCTTCGTAGACATGCACAATATCCATGATGGATGACCCCAGTGCGCAGAACACTGGCGAGTAGGGGAAGATCACGGTTTGCGGAATATCTCCGTGATATCCGGCAGCATGCGTTGGGCCACCGCCACCAAAGGCGAACAATACAAACTCTTCAGGTCTGTATCCACGCAGCACCACTTCTTTACGGATGGCGGAAGACATGTGTTCATCGACGATGCGGCGAATAAGCGATGCCACCTCGATCACCTCCATACCTAGCGGTTTCACCAGCTTACGCAGCGCTCGCTCGGCTGCGCCCTTGTTCAGCTTCATTCGCCCACCAAAATAATAGTCGGGGTTTAGATAGCCCAGTACGAGGTCTGCGTCCGTCACCGTTGGCTCCATACCACCCTGATTGTAGCAGGCCGGGCCGGGATATGAACCCGCGCTCTGAGGGCCTACCTCAAGGCGGTTGCCCAGTTCGCGATTAATACGAGCAATGGAGCCTCCACCGGCGCCGATGGAAAGCGATTGAATCATGGCAAGGCCGACCATCCAGCGATCGATAATCGGGTTGAACTCATAGTTACGCACATCGGCAGAAACGACCAGGCCGATATCAAAACTGGTGCCGCCCACGTCGCTTGCCACAACATTTGTGTAGCCAAGCTGCCGTGCGATGTCGCGCGAGCCTATCAAGCCGGCCACTGGACCACCATTGTAGGTTCGGCTGGCGGATGCCTTGTAGATTTCCGCGACGCCACCTGAGTTCTGCACCATCATGAAAGAGCCGTTATATCCGTACTCACGTAGCTTGTCCCACATCGCTGAGAGTTCAATCTGCAAAGAGCGATGCAGGTAGGCATCCAGGATGGCAGTCATGGAGCGCTGGTACTCGCCCAATTTCCCCAGCACGTCGCTGGAAAGCACGACAGGCAGATATCCAATGTGATACTCTTTGTACTCCTCGCGGATGATTTCTTTGAGCCGTCGCTCGTGAGAAGGATTCAGAAAGGACCACAACAGCGAGATAACAAAGCCACGAGCGCCCCGGTCAACCAGCCGATGGATCTTCTCGCGAGCATCATCCTCATCCAGCGGGCGCATGACCTGTCCGCGCCCATCGACGCGCTCTTTGATACCCGCGATCATCCTGCGCGGAATAAGGGGAAGGGGCTTCTGCTGGGCGGCCAGGTTACGACGCTCATGCAGCCGCGTGCCATCCACCCACTGCGCGCCGCGCCCGATCAGGACAGCATCTTCGTGGCCTTCGGTTGTCAGTAAGGCCAGGCGCGGACCCTTGCGCTCGATCAGGCGATTCATGGCGATAGTCGTCGAATAGCGCACCATGCCGATGCGACCCAGAACCTGGTCGAGCGAGAGTCCCAATTCTTGCGCACCGACTTCAATCACGTTCAAAAAGCAGACCGAGAGGTCGTAGGCCGTGGTCGGGACTTTGGCCTGCACGGTATGCCCATCCACGTTCATGACCAGGTCGGTAAACGTGCCTCCCACGTCGATATCAATGGAGTTCAACTGGCTGGTGCTCATGCTTCCACCTCCGAGAGTACTAAGCGAGAATCACGAATCGTATACTCACCCTTTGCCAGGCGCGCTTTGAGGCTGTCGAGGTCAAGCTCCAGGTCGTAGGTGATGGGATGTCCGGGCGGCAGGTACTCGGTCTCGACCTGCGTGCCGCAGGAGGGGCAGTAGAACTCGACAATGCGAATCCAGGCCGGGTCGGGGGAGAATGTAAAAGTTCCTTCCAGCAGAGGCCGGTGAATCTCGCGTGGGTCGCGGTTATACAGCAAGCAGCCCTTTTTGTAATTCTCACGCGCCGAGATAAGCCCTCGTCCACAACGGTGGCAATGCCACATTTCTTCCTCGACATCGAGGTCGAGGTATTCTGTCATGCGGATCCGATCCATGTCCTACCTCCTTTGTAAATGACCATTGCCGTACTCGTCTACACGCAGCACCCATCCCGGGAACACGGGATAGGTTGTCCAGGCGCTTTCGAGAATCGCACCGCCAGAGACCTCATGCCCTGGACGCAGAGCTTCCCAGGTGAAGAGGGTTGCCGGATCTGAAACACGCCCCCAGATCGCGTCGCGGTGTCCCTTGACGGCTTCATTTGGCGCATGCCCATTGGTTGCGCGACGGCCTGCTTCGAAATGCGCCATAGATGCGGTGGCACGCAGGAGCAGCAATTCGACTATCCCCTGATGGATGTCCAGGAACTGAGGGTCAACGATGGCTGTGGAAGAGAGATCCTCCACGACCGAAGTGAGTTTGCCGTCTGAGCCAGCCACTTCTGCCTCCAACGAGATCTGCACGCGATCAGGCGAGAATCCCTCGCCTTTCATATCGTGTAGTGCTTCTGCGCGCATACGCTCGATCACCTCGCGCACCTCTCGTTGTCCTTCTACAGCCGCGAGCGAAACGTTGAGGCCATGCTCATAGACGTGGACGATATCCGAGATGGATGAGCCGAACGCACTAAAGACAGATCCCAGGTCGAAGACGTACACCTGGGAAATGCCGAGGCGCTCGGCTACGCCACAGGCAAAGGCAGGGCCATTACCGCCGAAGGTGAAGAGCGTACTTTCTTCCGGACGCCAATCCACCCGGCCGAGGACCTCTCGCATAGTATCCGCCACCATCTGGAATGCGGAACTTGCGATATCAAGGGCAGCCTGCTCGACGCTCTTGCCGAGGGGCTTCGCGATATGTTGCTCGATGACTTCGCGCGCGCGTTCCGCATTGAGCTTGCGCGATCCGCCCAGAAAATAGTCTGCAGGGAGCCATTGCAGCGTGAGGAATGCGTCGGTCACTGTCGGCTCAGTCCCACCAAGATCGTAGCAGGCCGGGCCAGGGTATGCGCCCATGCTTTCAGGCCCCAGGCGCAAATGTCGAGACGTTGGATCAACATTCACGACGCTTCCCCCGCCAAGAGCAATCGAATGCATTAGCACGGTCGGAGCGTTGATGGGGATGCCGAGGATATCGGCTTCATTGGTCATAACGATGCGCCCATCGCGAATGATGCCGACTTTCGAGGTTGTACCACCAACATCTAATGTGACGACATGCGACATCTGGTAAGCGCGTGCGAAGTACGAAGCAGCGAAAAGCCCCATCGTGGGCCCGGACTCGAGCGTATCAAGCGCCTTTGTCTTTGAGACGCGCGAAACACCACCGTTGGCGTGTCCAATCAGGAGGGGATGTTCATAGCCAGCTGCACGCAGGTCGTCTTCCGCTTTGTATAGGGCATTGGCGAGTGGTCCATGAATGTAAGCATTAATCAGGCTGTGGTTGGTACGCGTCGCAGTATCCGGATAATGGCTGAGATCGCTTCCAAGCAGCACAGGAACAGTTCCGAGAAAATGATCTGGATATTGAGACTCGATGGCACGCTTGGCTTCCTGCTCATCAGAGGCATCCTGAAACGAGCCGTCCAGGCTGATGCAGATGCGCCGCACGCCGTTTTCTAATAGCGTTTTAACGGCTAGCAGCACGGCTTTAGCTTCGATTGGGCGTGAGAGTCCAATCACATTCGCAGGTGTGACTAAGGTTCCTAAAACCGGGCTTGAACCATCTTGAGCATACAGGTCGTGTTCGTGTCCCTCGCTGACCAGCAATCCCAGCTTTGGGCCAGTCCGCTGAGCCAGGGCATTTGAGGTGATAGTAGTTGACCAGCGGATCAGGTCAACCTGGTTAAGAAATTCGGTGAGATCGTCAAAACCTAGGTGGCGAGCGCCTTCTGTCAGGCAGTCCTGAAAACAGACAGTCAGGTCATGGGGCGTAGTATCAACTTTTACAGGGATGGCGGTTTTCCCATCGCTGAAGAGACCATCCGTCAGAGTACCTCCGACATCGATGTCAACGGTGTACATGTGTATCTGCCTCCCGGCCATCGGCCAAATACATGAAAAGAGAGGAGTTGTTTACGGAGCACTAAGTTTGATAACGCTCATGGAAATGCTACTATGAAGGTAAAATAGGGTAGACACCTCCTTCTGTTGTGGTAAAATAGTAGTGGATAGTAACGTACTATCATCAGACAATAGAATAGTACTGAGAAATTTCGTCTTTGTCAAGGGATTCTGGAAGGGCCTCTATGCCGAACAAGAAAACGCACGAACCAATGTTTGAGCCAATCGTAGCTGCGAAACGAAACTTCGAAATCATCGAGGCGAGCATTCGGCGCGAGATCTACAGTGGTGCACTCGTCCCAGGCCAGAAATTGCCAAACGAGTTTGAGCTGGCTAGACAGTTTAATGTGGGAAGATCAGCGGTCCGCGAGGCCTTGAAGGTGCTGGAACTGTCTGGTCTGCTCATTGTCCGTCGGGGATACAATGGCGGCACGTTCGTCGCACCGCCAGATTTTGAAGAAGCCAGCGAGGCCATTACCCTCACCTTCCAACCAGGACATATGGCGCTTGACCAGTTGCTCGAAGCCTGCCAGACTATAGAGTCACGTGCAGCAGAGTTGGCTGCTTCTCGTGCAAGCGAGCTAGAAATCGACGAGTTGGAAGAGCTTGTGCAGCGCATCGAGCAATGTGTTCATCTTCCAGCGCGTTACCTCACAGGCATTGTGGATTTTCATCTGTCAGTAACGGAGATGGCCCATAATTCGGTCTTTACTCTCGCACTACAAGCCATGCGTATTAACCTTATCCAGGAACTCAACCATCTCATCAGCGATCTGCAACTGCGCACAACCATCATCCTTGAATTGAAGGATATCTGGAAAGCGATCTCCGATCATGAAACTCTTCAAGCAGGGCAGTTGATGCGTTTACATCTGAGCCATCTCAATCAGCAGTTGTCAGGAGAAATGTAATGCACTACTTCTCGAGAACCCTACAAAGAAAAACCTCCTTACATCCCAAAATCAGGTCAGGAATCACTGACCTGATTGAAATTAGGAGTCAGTTCAGATGTACCCGTCAAATAAAGTCTTACACTCCCGGAGAAATCCTGCGCTCAGATTCATGGGCCAGGATCTCCTAACAAAGTTTTCCACTTTCCTTCCATTGGGTGCATTTCCTCTTATCACCGCCAGGTAGCTTAAAATAATGATTTACACTGCAAGCAATATGGGATCCTTTATGGGCTAATGAATGCTCTATGTAGAGGGCACCGTCATTTTTCGAACGGATAACCTAAGTAGCCAGCACAGGACCTTGCAAGGTTATGAAATGATGAACATGCTCCGGAAAGGTCAGATTCGTGATGTAGAAAAAAGAGACAGATTGAAGCAAGCGACATGCATCGCTAGCCTGTTTGGAGTGGCTATCTAAGCTGAACAGGAAAATGAGATTTCACGTTCCCAGCATTCCTCTCATATTTCTTGCAACACAACCTTGATTTCTGCTACTATACAGTAGCGGAAAAAAACTGGGCAGCTGCGTAGGACTTTTTCTGCTAACGTCCTGCATATCCCGCATCAGGCATTTCTGCTAAGGTCTTTGAGCCATCATGAGGTAGGTATGAAACGGCAAGCGAACCCTCATCTCTCGTCTCCTGGCGAAGTCGCATTGGCACAGTATGAGCGGGACCTCCGTGAGCAGGAAGATATCACCGTTGCTTCCATGCGCAATTATCTGAGTGATGTCCGCCACTTCATCGCTTGGTACGAGCAAGGAGAGACCGCGCGTACAGCTGATACCCACGAGCGTGGAAGTTTTCACCCCCAAGCTATTACCACCCCAGCGCTCACCTGCTACAGGAGCTATCTGCAAACCGTCCAAAGGCAGAAACCAGCCTCGGTGAACTGCTCGTTGATCAGTTTGAAACGCTCCTTCGGCTGGGTGCTGCACCACCACCTCATCACCTATGATCCCTCTCATGCCGTGAAACTGGTGGGACAAGAAGAGACGGCTCCCCGACATCTGGACGATCAAGAAGAACAGGCACTGCTGGCCGCAGTCACCAAAGGCGAGGGTCTCAGAGACCGCGTGCTCATCGTCCTGCTCTTGCGCACAGGACTGCAAGCGAGGGAAATCTGTCAGTTGCGACGGGATCAGTTGAAACTCGGCAAACGGAGTGGCACCTTAGCAATCATTGGCAAGCGGAACAAGTATCGCGAGGTTACGCTGAATACAACGGCTCGCAACATGCTGGAGGAGTACCTTCCCACGCTTCCTGTTAATACCCTTTTCCTGTTCCCATCGGGGAAGACGAAAGGGGCACTGTCAGAACGGGCCCTGGGCTATATGGTGAAAAAATATGCGCATGTGGCCAAACTCAGCGATGTGAGTCCTCGCCACCTGCGTCACCGTTTCGGCTACCGGATGGCGAAGTCCGTTCCACTGCACCGATTGCCCCAAATCATGGAGCACGGTTCGTTAGATACCACCAAAGTGTCTATTCAAGGGACGAGGCACGATTTACAACAGGCTGTCGAGACGATTGCGTGGACATGAGGAGAGGGACTGGATATGCAGGACAACATCATCGTCTTTCCGGAGCCACCCCCAGGTGACAGAGCCCATCTCGTCACGCATACCCTCCCTCGACCGCTCACTCCGCTCATCGGTCGTGAGCAAGAGGTACAGGCCGCCTGTAGGCTGCTGCGGCGTCCAGACGTGCGTCTCGTGACCCTCACCGGCACCGGTGGTGTCGGCAAAACCCGCCTCGCTCTCCAGGTTGCCACCAACTTGCTCGACGATTTCGCTGACGGCGTCTCCTTCGTTTTGCTCGCTCCCATCAGCGACCCCGATCTAGTTCTACCCACCATCGCCCAGGCACTTGAGATCAAAGAGAGCGAAGCGCGACCCCTGCTGGACCTCCTCAAAGCCTTCCTGAGAGACAAGCACCTGCTGCTCTTCCTTGATAACTTCGAGCAGATAGTGACGGCAGCCCCCAGGCTGACCGAACTCCTCTCCTTTTGCCCTCAACTGAAGATGCTGGTCACGAGTCGCAGCACACTGCATGTCCAGGGCGAACACGAGTTCCCCGTCCCACCCCTGACGCTTCCTGATCTGAACCAGCTTCCTGATCTGGAGGTCCTGTCCCACTCTGTCGCCGTCGCCCTCTTTCTCCAGCGCGCTCACGCTGCCAAACCGGTGTTCCAGATCACCACGGTCAATGCTCGCCCCATCGCCGAGATCTGTGTCCATCTTGATGGGTTGCCCCTGGCGATCGAATTAGCGGCAGCCCGCATCAAACTGCTCCCGCCACACGCACTCCTCGCGCGGCTGAGTCAGCGATTGGCGGTGTTGACGAGCGGAGCGCGGGATGTCCCGGATCGGCAGCAGACCCTGCGCAAGACTATTGACTGGAGCTACGACCTGCTGGAGGAGGCCGAGAAGAGGCTATTCAGGCGGCTTGCGATCTTTGTCGGGGGCTGCACGCTCGCGGCAGCTGAGGCCGTCTGCAATGCCAACCAAGACCTGGAGGAAGACGTGTTGGACGCAGTGGCGCGACTAATGGACAAGAGCTTGCTCCGGCAAGTGGGCGAGATCGATGGCGAACCACGCCTGCTGATGCTCGAGACCATTCGTGAATACGCTCTAGAACTTCTCGAAGCAAGTGGTGAGGCGGAAGCTCACCGGCGACAGCACGCGATTTTCTTCCTGGCGATGGCCGAGGAGGCAGAGCCGAAGCTGCGCAGCGCCGAGCAATCCACCTGGCGCAGACGGCTGGAGGTCGAACAAGACAACCTGCGGGCCGCACTGCGTTGGACGCTGGAGAGCCATGAGGCCGAGATGGGCTTGCGGCTGGCGGGAGCGCTCTCGCTGTTCTGGCGATTCCGCAATCGCCCGCGTGAGGGGCGCAGTTGGCTCGAGCAGGTGCTGGCTCAACCAGGAGCAATGGCGCGCACGGCAGCGAGAGCGAAGGCGCTCCGAGTAGCAGGAGCAATGGCGTACTACCAGGGCGATTTCCCTGAGGCGCATCGGCTCCTTGAGGCGAGCGTGTTGGTAAGCCGGGAGGTAGGTGCAGCAAGCAAGCAGAATCTTGCAATCGCACTGCTGCTGTTGGGAGATGTGGCGCTGTTGCAAGGTAACTCCAGCGCCGCGAAGGAGCTGGCGGGAGAGAGTCTGCAGGTGTACCAGGAAGTGGCGGAAGCGTGGGGCATTGCCATGGCGCTGCGTCTCCTCGGCAAGGCAACAGGAGAGCTGGGTAACCTCATGGCTGCACGCTCCCTCCTCGAGGAGAGCGCGGCGCTGTTCCGCGTCGTCGGGGACAGGCGGTACCTTATGATGCCGGTCGAGGCCTTGGGGCTAGTGGCTCTTCGACAGGAGGACTATGCTGGTGCGCGTGCCCACTTCGAGGAAACCCTCTCAGTCGCACAGGAGATGGGTGACGAGCCATTCATCGCTAACGCGCTGGCCCATCTGGGAACCGTCGCCCTCCGCATGGGCGACTATACGCAGTCCGCAGCGCTCTACCAGCAGAGCCTCGCACTCAATCGGGAACAGGCCAACAGGGATGGTATCGTCGAGGACCTGGCAGGGTTGGCGGAAGTAGCCAGCCTGCTCGGACAGCCGGAGCGTGCGGCGCGGCTGCTTGGGGCGGTCGAGGCGTTGCGCGAGGTGAGCGGCATCAGGCTTTCGCCTCTGCGTCGCGCTGAATATGACCGGACCGTCGAGGGCATCCGCGCCCA
>WNGH01037233.1_pt1 | contig 12938 bp, 13 predicted proteins | sample 5400631 | NCBI WGS metagenome assembly WNGH01 (sample SAMN13153373, study PRJNA577476) | soil metagenome | isolation source: 115 cm soil or saprolite under Garry oak tree replicate 1 | place: USA:California | collected 2016-06-15
ATGAATTCCGGGGTCGACGAAGTGCGGCTGCCGTGGTGCGGGACCAGCAGCACATCGGCCCTGAGAGATTTTGTCTTTTCAACCAGAGCACTCTCCGCCGTGCGCTCGATGTCCCCGGTAAGCAGCATCGAGCCTCCCGCGGCCTCGATCCGCAGCACGCAGCTCAGGTCGTTCCTGCGCACGGCTTTCGCTTCGGACTGCGGATGCAGGAATTCGAACCTCACCCCATCCCACTGCCAGGCGCTCCCCGCGGCACAGCGCCGCGTCGCACCCGGCAATGCGTTGAGCGGATGCTTGTCGGGCAGCGACGAGGCGAGCAGGTCCACTTCGACGCTTTCGAGGACCGTCAACGCGCCGCCGATATGATCCAGGTCCTCGTGGCTGAGCACCATGGCGTCGAGCCGCGACAGGCCGGCGCCGCGCAACGCGGGCAGCACGATGCGCCCGCCGCTGTCGGCCTCCGGGCCGAACGCCGGCCCGGCATCGTAGAGCAGCGCGCGGTTCGAGGTGCGCACCAGCACTGCCAGCCCTTGCCCGACGTCGAGCGTGGTGATCCACGCCTCGCCCGCCGGCGGCGCGCCGGGAACGAGCGCGAACGCAGGCGCCATTAAGAAAGCCCCGCCGAAGCGCCATGGAAACCCGCGCGGCGCCAGCAGCCAGGCGACGCCGGCGAGCGCGAGCAGCACGCTCCAGAGCGCCGGCGCGTGCTGCTGCCAGAGCGCGCCGGGGAGCGCCGAGCACCATTCAAGAAACTGCAGCAGCCACTCGATCAGCCACACGCCGAGCTGCAGGAAAAACTCGAGAGGAAACACCGCCGCGAGAAGCGCGAGCGGCGTCACGACCACCGACACCACGGGGATGGCAACCGCGTTCGCCAGCGGCCCGGCGACCGAAACCTGGCCGAAGAGCAGCAGCGCCGCGGGCGCGAGGCCGAGCGTGATCGCCCATTGCACGCGGCCCCATTGTGCAAACTTCGGCGCGAGCTTCGGCTGCGCGCCGGCCCAGCCGCTTTCGACGTAGAAGATGAGCAGCACGGCGCCGAACGACAGCCACAGCCCCGGCGCGAGCGGCGCCCAGGGATCGCTGGCGACCACGGCGGCCAGCGCGAGGGCGAGGATCCGCATCGGCGACGCGATGCGCCCGGACCAGAGCGCGAGCGCCACCACGGTCACCATGTAGAACGTGCGCTGCGCCGGCACGGCGAAGCCTGCCAGCAGGGTATAGCCGAGCGCGCCCGCGATCGCCGCCGCGGCGGCCGCCTTGCGCGCCGGCAGGCGCAGCGCGAGCGCCGGCACGCGTCTCCACAGCGCCGCCGCGAGCCAGGCGAGCAGCCCCGACACCAGCGTGACGTGCAGGCCCGAAATGCTCATGAGATGGGTCACGCCGGTGCGATTGAAAAGCTGCCATTCCTCGTTGGAGATCGCCCGCTGGTCGCCCACCGCGAGCGCCACCAGGATTCCGGCGGCGGGGGTCGAGCCGAGCGCGCTCAAGAAGCGGTCGCGTATGGCTTCTCTTGCTTTTTCGATCCAATCCAAAGGCGAATTTCGAAAACCGAGAAGCCTCTGCGCCCCGCGGTTGCGCACATAACCGGTTGCGCCGATGCCGCGCTCGAGCAGCCAGGCCTCATAGTCGAAGCCGTGCGGGTTGACATTGCCGTGCGGCCGCCGCAGGCGCACGGTAAGGAGCCAGCGCTCTCCCGGGTGCACCGCGCCGGCCAGCAGCGCCGGCGCCTCCTCGTAGAGCGGGCTGCGAAACCAGGAGAGCAGCAGCTTCTTCGGCAGCGGCGCGTCGCCCGACTCCACCTCGAACTCGAAACGAACGCTTCGCTCGCCCGCTGCCGGCAGGCTCGCTTGCAGATCCCGGCCCTCCAGCTCGGGCGCCAGCCAGTCCGCCATCCGGTAATGAGCGAGCAGCGCCGCCCACAGGAAGCCGAGCGCGAACGCAAACAGGAAAAAAAGCTTTGACCTCCAGAATCCCAGGAGAAGGAGAGCGGGAAGAATGAGAACCCACGCAGGCGAAGGCAGCGCCGCCTGCTGCTGCAGCAGCGCCGCGCCGGCTGCGAAGGCCAGAGCCGCAAGGCTCACCTGCGGTCCGCCAGGGTCATCTACAATCAACGCGCCCACCCCTCATCGGCTGACGATGCCGCGCAAGATTTTCCGCAAGTACCTCCCGGACGCCGACACCGTGCGCGCGCATCGGCTGGTCGCGGCGTTCGGCCGCTGGCTGCACCATCCGAATCTCTGGCATTTCAACCGCCGCTCCGTGCCGGGCGCGGTGGCGATCGGCCTCTTCTCCGGGCTGGTGCCGGGGCCGCTGCAGATGCTGACCGCCCTGCTGCTTGCCGTGCCGCTCAGGAAAAACATTCCGGTGGCGCTGCTGGTCACGCTCTACACCAACCCGCTCACCATCGTGCCTCTTTACGTGATCGCCTTCGAGTACGGCAACCTGCTCCTCGGCCGCGGCCACGGCCTCGCCGCGATCGAGCCTTTCGAGATGAACTGGTCGGACTGGAGCGGCTCGATGTACGCCATGGCGCATTGGTGCCTGTCGCTCGGCAAGCCGCTCGCCGTAGGGCTGGTGGCGCTTGCGCTTACGCTCGCGCTAGCCGGATACTTCGTCGCGAGCCTGGGCTGGCGCGCGTACGTCGTGTTCGCCTGGCGCAGAAGAAACAAGAACAGACACGGTCGATCCTAGTGCCCGCTTTGCATCAATCCGTCGCCGGCCGCGCCTATCTGGCGTTCCGCTATCCGCTGCTCGCCTTCGTGGCGATCATGCTGGTGGGCACCGCGGGGTACTGGCAGGTCAGCGGCGGAACCGCGACGCTGCTCGACTGCGCGTACATGACGTTCATCACCATCGCGACCATCGGCTACGCGGAAGTGATCGATCTCAGCCATAGTCCCGGCGGGCGGGTGTTCACCATGATGATCGGCGCCGTCGGCGTCGCCAATATCTTCTACATGACCTCCAAGATGACGGCCTTCATCGTGGAGAGCGAGCTCAACGAGGGCCTGAGGAGGCACAGGATGCAGAAAAAAATCGACGCGCTCAAGAACCATTACATCGTATGCGGTATCGGCCGCGTGGGCAGCAACGTCGCCCACGAGCTGGGCGTGACCCTGCGCGCGTTCGTCGCGCTCGACGAGTCGCAGGCGGCGCTCGACGCGTTCAGGGAGCGCTATCCGGACGCGCCTTCCCTGCACGGCGAGGGCTCGGACGACGACGTCCTCAGGAACGCCGGCGTGCAGCGCGCGGCGGGCGTGTTCGCGGTCACCGACGACGACGGCAAGAACCTGCTGATTACGCTCACCGCCAAGCAGATGAACCCCAGGGTGCGCGTCGTGGCGCGCTGCCACGAAGTGCGCAACATCGAAAAGCTGAAGCGGGTCGGCGCTGACGCCATCGTGTCGCCCGACTTCACCGGCGGGCTGCGCATCGCTTCGAGCATGCTGCGCCCCACTGTGGTCAGTTTCCTCGACGAGATGCTGCGCACCGACGCGCGCCTGCGGGTCGAGGAGATCAAGCTACCGGATGACGCGGCGAGGCGCAGCCTGGCAGAGGTCGCGCCTGCCTCGCGTGATTACATCGTTCTCGCCGTACGCAGCGGCGATGCGTGGGAGTTCAATCCGTCGCCCGATCACAAGCTGGGCCCCGGCGCGACGCTGGTAGTGATGGCCCATCCGGAAGGCCGCGAAGCGCTCCAGGCGCGCGTCGCGAGGTCCTCAGACTTGATTTAGCTTGCCGTCGCGCAGCTCGAATACCCGCTCGGCGCGGCCCGCAATGCTCGCATCGTGCGTGACGATCGCGAAGGCCGTGCCGTGCGACGCCGACAGGCGCACCATGGCGTCGAACACCTCGTCGGCGGTGTGCGAGTCGAGGTTGCCGGTGGGCTCGTCGGCCAGCACGCAAGCCGGCTCGGTGACGAGCGCCCGCGCGAACGCGCAGCGCTGGCGCTCGCCGCCGGAAAGCTCGCCCGGCTGATGCTCAAGCCGATGGCCGAGGCCGACTTCCTCGAGCACCGCTTTTGCTTTTCCCAAAGCAATATCTTTATTCAAACGGCGAATGAAGAGCGGCATCGCCACGTTTTCGATCGCGGTAAATTCCGGCAGCAGGTGGTGGAACTGGTAGACGAAGCCCAGGGTCGCGTTGCGCACCCGGCCGCGCTCGCCCTCGCCCATCGCGCTGAACGGCCTGCCCTGCACCATCACCGTGCCCGAGGTGGGCGAATCCAGCCCGCCCAGCAGGTGAAGCAGCGTCGATTTGCCCGAGCCGGAGCGCCCGGTGATCGCGATGCGCTCGCCGGCGCGAATCTCCAGGTCGATGCCGAGCAGAACCGGGACAGGCTGCGGACCTTGATATGTTTTTTCTAATTTTTTACAAACAAGAATTGCTTCATTCATAGCGCAGGGCCTCGGCCGGATTCACGCGTGACGCGCTCCAGCTGGGATAAAGCGTGGCGAACAGCGACAGCCCGAGCCCGAGCAAGGCGACCGAGAGCACGTCGCCGGCCTGCAAGTCGGAAGGAAGGTCCGGGATGAGGTATACATCCTTCGACAGGAACTTGATGCTGAAGGCGCTCTCGATGGCCGGGACGATGACGTCGATGTTCAGCGCCGTGACGATGCCGGCGGCAACGCCGATCAGGGTACCGACGACCCCGATCACCATGCCCTGCACCACGAAGATCTGCATCACCGAGCCGGGCGCCGCGCCCAGGGTGCGCAGGATCGCGATGTCGGCCTGCTTGTCGGTCACTGCGACTACCAGAGTGGAGATGATGTTGATCGCGGCCACCAGGATGATGAGCGCGAGGATGATGAACATGACGCGCTTCTCGATCTCGACCGCGCGGAAGAAATTGGCGTGGCTGCGGGTCCAATCCGAGGCGAAGATATCCTGCGGCAGCTGCGCCATCAGCTCGCGCGCCACGCTGCGCGCGGCGAACAGATCATCGAGCTTGAGGCGCACGCCGCTCACCGCGTTGCCCAGCTGATAGAGCGTCTGCGCGTCGCGCAGGTGCACCAGCGCGAGGCCCGAGTCGGCGTCGATGATGCCGGCTTCGAAGATGCCGACCACGGTGAACTGCTTCAGGCGCGGGATCACGCCGGCCGGGGTAACTACTCCCTGGGGCGCCACCAGCGCCAGCTTCTCGCCGGGCAGCACGCCGAGCGCGCGCGCCAGGTCGCCGCCGAGCACGATGCCGAATTCGCCGGGCTTCAGCGCCGCGAGCGCGCCGGCGCGCATGTGGCGGCCGAAGTCGGCGACGCGCTCTTCCGCGGCCGGCTCGATGCCGCGCACCAGCGCGCCGCGCACCGACTGCCCTGCGATGAGCATCGCCTGGCCCTGGACGAAGGGCGCAGCGGCGCTCACGCGCGGGTGGCGCGCAGCAGCCTGCGCCACGGACTGCCAGTCGGGCAGCAGATTGCCCGGCCCGGTCAGCTGCACGTGCGAAACGACGCTGAGGATGCGCGTGCGCACTTCCTTCTGGAAGCCGTTCATCACCGACAGCACCACGATCAGCGCCCAGACGCCGACCGCGATGCCGGTCATCGAGACCAGGGAGTTGACGCCGATGAAGCGGTTGCGGCGCTTGGCCCGCGTGTAGCGCAGGCCGACGAGGAGCTCGTATCGCAAGGTGAGATAGATGAGTGGGGTAAGTTCGGCGCGAGAATACTACAATCGCCGCAATGAACGCCGAAGACTCAGCGCTGCTCGCCGGATTGATCCGCAAGGAGCGCCTGGCGCATCTCGGCACGCTGCGCGCGGCGGCGCCGATGGTGTCGATGACGCTCTATATCCCGGAGAGCGACTTCTCCGCGTTCTACGTGCACGTCAGCCGCCTCGCCTGGCACACCCAGGACATGCAGCAGGACCCGCGCGTCGCGCTGTCGATCGCCGAGACCGACGACGGCCGCCCGGATCCCTTCACCCTCGCGAGAGTCACCATTCGCGGCGGAGCGGCGCAGATTCCGAACGAAGATGCGCTCGTCCCGGACCTGAAAATCGCTTGGGTCAGCCGGTTCCCGGAGCAGGCGATCAGCTTCGAGCTGGCCGATTTTTCCTTCTGGCGCATTGCGCCGCGCGACGCGCGCTTCGTCGCCGGCTTCGGGCGCATTCACAACCTGTCGGCCGACGCGCTGAAGAACGCAAGCGCTTGAGCATGTTTCGATCACCGTGCAAAGGGGTTGATGGATGACGCTGTTGTTTCGTCTGCTTAGAAAAACCATCGCGTGGCTCGACTTCATCCTTTTCACCCTGCTCATTTACCTGCTGTCCTGGCTGCCGTGGCGCGGCAGCCACCCGGGACCTTAGGCTGCACCAGAAGAATCGCAGGCACCTGCCCGGGCGGTTCATCCTGATCGCCAATCACCCGGCGGCGTTCGAGGACATCGGCATCCCGGCGCTATTCGACGTGGTGTCGCTCGCCAAGATCCAGGTGCAGGACTGGTTCATCGTCGGGCGCATCAGCAGGGCGGCCGGCACGCTGTACGTGGACCGCGACAACCCCGAGTCGCGCCACCACGCCATAGACGCCATGGTCGAAGCCGTCAACCAGGGCCGGAACATCGCGCTCTACCCGGAAGGCGGCTGCAAGGGACGGCGCTTGTTCCACGAGTTCCAGTCCGGCGCCTTCGAGGTATCGATCCGCACCGGCGTCCCGGTCCTGCCGCTATTCCTGCACTACGAGGCCCAGGACGATTTCGAGTGGCAGCCGCCCTACAGCCTGCCCGACAAGATCTGGCACATGATGACCACGGTGAACAATCGGGCCAACTACTATGTCTATGACCCGATCGATCCCAAGGACTACGCCGACAAGCACGCGATGAAAGCGGCCGTCTACGCGATGTACGTGAAATGGAACGCCCAATACCTGGAATGAGATTTACCTAAAAAGGAAACGCCCGCAGCGCGGCCACGCCGTCGTCCTTCGGCGGCGGCGTGTGCGCGACATTCATGACCATCGAAACGGTCGTGAAGTATCCTACGAGCCCCAAGAGATCAATCACGCCGTACTCGCCGAATTGGTCCACCGCGCTCCGGTACGTCGCCTCGCTCACCCCCTTGGTGCGAAACAGCTCGTCGCACAAGCCGTAGGCGATTTCCTCGTCCTGCGCCATGCCGGCGGGTCTGCGGCCTTCGGCAAGGCTTTGTACCGTTTCCTGCTTGATCCCGGCCCTGAAAGCGAGCGGCACATGCACGAACCACTCGAATTGCTGCGTCCAGTGCCGCGACACGACGAGCATCAGGAACTCGCTGATGCGCGCCTGCAGCGAGCTGCGAAAGCGCAGGTATTCGCCGACCTTCTGCAGCCGGTCCATGAGCTCGGGGCTGCGCAATAGCGGAATGAAAGGTCCCTTCACGCCGCCGCGCGGTCCCGATGCGAGCTCTTGCGCCGCGCTTTTCTGCGCCTCGGTCATCGCCGCCGGGTCGAGCGGCGGCATGCGATCCACATCGATCATGGTTTCTCCTTTGCGAGAGCGATTGCGCTCAGGACCAACAAGGCGCTTGCGAGAAGCAGCGCCGCCGGAAAGCCGCCATGCGCTTGCGCGATATAGCTCGCGCCGAGCGGCCCGGCGATCTGGCCGGCGGCGAACGCGGCGGTCATCGCGGCGATCAGGACCGGGGCGTGGCGGCCTGCCACGCGCCTTGCTTCCTGCATCCCGGCCATCGTGATCACCATGAACGTGCCGCCCACCAGGACGGCCGCGACGACGATTCCGGGCAAACCCGGTAGCAGCAGCGGGCTCGCGACGCCGAGCGCCATCGCAAGCGCGCTCGACCTCCACAGGCGCCGATTGCCCAGGATGCGCAGCAATGGCGCGACGAGCACGGTCGAGACCGCGGCGGCGAGGCCGAAGATCGGCCAGGCCCACCCGAACACCACCGGGTCGGCGACGACCTCCTTCGCCATCACCGGAACGAAGGTGGCGGGAATGATGTAACCGAAGCCGAACGCGCCGTAGCAGAAGACCAGACGCCGCGCGTCCGGCGTCCAAGGGTAGGATTCCTTTTCCATGCTGGAAGCGCTTCCGGCGCCGCCGTTCAAGCCGAGCACCGGCCACACCAGGGCGCTGACGGCGAGCGCGAGCACTCCGAGGCTGAGCCAGGCCTCGGCGGCGCTCGCGCGGGCGCTCATGAATGCGAGGCAAAGTCCGCCTGCGACGACGATCCCGGCGCCGACGCCCGCGAACACGGTGGCGTTCAGCACGGGCTGCTTGCGCGGCGCGAGCTGCTCGAGGCACCACGACGACACAGAGACGAGCGCCCAAGCGCTGGCGATGCCCGCCGCGGCGCGCAGCGCCATCCACCACGCAAAATCCTGCGCCACGCCCATGCCCAGCGTGGCGAGCGCGATGCCGAGGAGCGCCGCGCGAATCGCGATGTGCGGCGGCGCGCGCCGCGCCGCCCACAGCGCGCCGACGAGGTAGCCGAAATAGTTCGCCGCGGCGAGCGAGCCCCCCTGCGCCACCGACAGGCCGGCGTCGTCCTGCATCATCGGCAGGATCGGCGTAAAGGCGAAACGGCCGATGCCCATCGCTACGGCGAGCGCCATCAGGCCGCAGGCGGCCACAAGAGCCGGCGAGAAGGCGCTCGCGCGCCCAAGGATCGGGTCCTCATGCCGCTGCACCGGCAAAGTCTAGATTGACGGCATGTTTCCGAAAAATGAATAATTGAGAATATTACGTTCTTTATTCGTGAACGATGGATCTTACCGAGCTGAGGATCTTCAAGGCGGTCGCCGAGCAGGGCGGCATCACCAAGGCCGCCGCGACGCTGCACCGCGTGCAATCGAACGTCACCACGCGCGTGAAACAGCTGGAAGCGCGTTTAGGCACCAAGCTCTTCAACCGGCGGGGGCGCAAGCTCGTGCTCTCCTCCGAAGGCAAGGTGCTGCTCGCCTACGCCGACCGGCTGCTGCGGCTTTCAGCCGAGGCGCAGGCCGCGCTCAAAGGGCATGCGCCGCACGGTTTATTCAAGCTCGGCGCGCTTGAGAGCACGGCGGCGACGCGCTTGCCGCCGGTGCTCGCGCGCTACCACCTCAACCATCCAGCGGTACGCCTGGAGCTCGTCACCGGCACGAGCGGCGCCCTGGTGGACAGAGTGCTGCGCGAGGAAATCGAAGCCGCGTTCGTCGCCGAGCCGTTTTCGGCAAAGAACCTGGAGACCCGGCACGCGTTCACCGAGGAGCTCGTGCTCATCACGCCGAAGAGCCACCCGCGCATCGGCGCGCCGAAGGACATCGGGCAGCGCATCATTCTCGGCTTCACGACCGGATGCTCCTACCGCCGCAGGCTCGAGGCCTGGCTCGGGCGCTCGAGCGTGGTCGCGGAGCGCGTCATGGAATACGGCTCGTATCACGCGATCGTCGCCTGCGTCGCGGCGGGCAGCGGCATCGCGGCCGTTCCCAAGTCGGTGCTGCGCGCGGTCGGCGCCGAAGCGCAGGTGGCCGTGCACCCGCTTCCGGCGAACGTGGCGAACGCCAAGACCATGCTCGTCTGGCGCCGCGGCCACCAGTCTGCCGCGCTCGACGCTCTGCGCAGCGAGCTCGGTTGAAGATCTATGGCGTCGACTTCACCTGCGCGCCGCGCCGAGCGAAGCCTATCACCGTCGCCTGCGGAGTTCTTCGAAAAAATGTTCTACATGTCGAAGAAATCGAGGAACTGCGCAGCTTCAAGGAATTCGAGGCGCTGCTCGCGCGCCCCGGCCCGTGGATCGGCGGCTTCGATTTCCCCTTCGCGCTGCCCGCCGAGCTCGCGCGCGAGCTGAATTGGCCGAGTCGCTGGAAGGACCTGGTTGCGCATTGCTCGGCGATGACCCGCACCGAGCTCAGGAATGCGCTGGATCTCTACCGCGCGTCCAGACCTGCCGGGCAAAAATACGCGCATCGCGCCACCGACTACCCGGCGGGCTCCTCCAGCCCGATGAAGCTCGTCAATCCGCCGGTGGCGCTCATGTTCCACGAGGGCGCGCGCCGCCTCGTCGCCTCGGGCGTGCACCTGCCCGCGCTTGCCGATGGCGACGTTGCGCGCGTCGCGCTGGAGGCCTATCCGGGATTGCTCGCCCGCAAGCAGCTCGGCATCCGCGACTCATACAAGAGCGATGCCCGCCGCGAGCACACGCCTGCTCGCAAGGCGATCCGCCGGCGTATTCTGAAAGAACTGCTCGCCAGCCGGCCGCTGGGTATCCGGCTGGCGGCGAGCGAGCGCCTGCAAAAGACCCTGCTCGAGGACGGTTCGGGCGATCTTCTCGACGCTGCGATCTGCGCGCTGCAGGCCTGCTGGGGATGGCAAAAACGCGAGCAGAACTACGGTTTGCCCAAAGGGATCGATCCGCAGGAAGGCTGGATCGTCTCGGCCTAGATGGTCACGTGATCGCCTTAGCGATAAACATGCTGCTGCCGGTCGAGTTTCCCGAAGGCCTTGTCGGCCGTCGGTAGAAACTCAATTCGCCAAGCCATGCCGACGTTTAACCTCGGTCCAGGGAATGGGCTTCCCCCCCTGGTTGCGGGCTACCTCGCTTGGGGAAAGCGGCCTGCGCGCTCTCGGCCTAGCGCGCTATTTTTTCGGCTCGACGGGCAGCAACTCGTAACCCTTGCTGCGCATGCAGAACTGCGCGAGGCGGCTCTCCTCGAGGTAAGGATCGCAGAAGGGGTCGCCGTAGGCTCCGTAAGGCCAGCCGAGGAAATTGCGGCCCGATGCGTCCCGAATGAAGACGGGGGCGAACGGCCGGTAGTACCAGGAGCGCAAGCGCGCCTCGCGCCACGCTTCCTGCTGGCAATGGATCGAGTCCTGCTGCAGCTGCTCCGCGGTGGCGTCCGGCTTCACCCATTGCATCGGCGTGCACGCCGCCGCAAGGGCTGCGGCTGCGATCGCGATCGCCGTCTCGAGTCGCATGCCGCGTCAGACCGCTAGAATCGCCGCCGTGTTCATGAAAGGCCTCGCCTTCGGTTTCATCCTAGCAGCGACTGTGGGGCCCATGTGGGTGCTGTGCTTTCGCCGCAGCATCGCTTCGGGTGCCCTCGCGGGATTCGTCTCTGGCATGGGGATCGCCACCGCCGACGGCATCTACGGCGCGGTGGCGGCCTTCGGCCTGACGGCGGTCTCCGGATTTCTGCTTGAGCACCGGTTCTGGATCGACCTCGTCGGCACCGCCTTCCTGATCTTTCTCGGCATCAAGGCCCTGCTTTCAGAACCGAAACAATTGAATGAAGAAACACCAGGCAGCACCAGCCTTTCCGCAGCATTTCTCTCCACCCTCGGGCTGACGCTGGCCAATCCACCCACGATCCTCGCTTTCGCCGCGGTCTTCGTCGGTCTCGGTCTGGTTTCGACGGGCGACTACGCGGCGGCGACCTGGATCGTTGCCGGGGTATTCCTCGGTTCCGCGGCCTGGTGGGTCGTTCTCGCGGCGGCAGCCGGGCGGCTGCGCGGACGCGTCGGACCTCGACTCGCACGTACCATCAATGTCGTGGCGGGCGTCTCGATCCTCGGCTTTGCCGCCTGGCAGCTAATCGAGCTCTTCCCGGCCTGATGCACTGCGCGCTCGTGGTCCCCGGCTTGCTCTCCGCCGCCGTGGAGCTGCGCCTGCCCGCGATCGAGCTGCTGCTGGCGCGCGGACGCCGCGCAAGCTTCAGGACGCAGCCGCTGGAACGCTGGCTGGTCGATGCGTTCGCCGAGGACGAGGCAGAGCCGCCGCTCGCCGCCGGGGCGCTGACCATGCTCGCTCACGGCCGCGACCCCCGGGGCGAGCTGTGGGCGCGCGCCGACCCGGTCCACCTGCGCGTGATGCGCGATCGCATCCTCGTCGTGCCGAGCGCCGGCTTTTCCATCACGCGCGAGGAAGCGCTGGCCTTGTGCGACGCGCTGAATCGCCACTTTGCCGGCAGGCTCGAGCTGCTCGCTCTGCATCCGGAGCAATGGTGCGCCCGGGTGGGCGAAGAGCTCGACATCGAGGCCGCCTCCCCGTTGCAGATGGCGGGCAGGGAAATCGGGCTCGGGCGGCCAGGCGAGGCATTGATCAATGAAGCGCAGATGCTGCTCCACGAGCATCCAGTGAACGAAGCGCGGGAGGCGCGCGGCGAGCTGCCGGTCAACAGCATCTGGCTCTGGGGGGCGGGACGCGCGCCGCGCGCGGCACGCGGACGCTGGCATTCGGTTGCCGCCGACGAGCCCGTTTCCATCGGGCTGGCGCGGCTCGCGGGAGCCCGCAGCCGCGCGCTGCCCGCGTCGGCCGGGGCTTTCCTCGAGCGCGTTCCGCAGGACGGCCGTCATCTTGCCGTGCTCGACGCCCTGCGGGCGCCGCTCGCGATCGCCGATGCCGACGCCTGTCGCAGCCGCCTCGAGGCGCTGGAGCAGCGCTGGTTCGCGCCGCTGCTTGCCGCCTTGCGGGCCGGCCGCATCGGCATGATCACCGTGCATGTCCCCGACGCGCCGGAGGGCGTATCGTTCGAAACCATCCGCGCTGATTTGCGGCGCTTCTGGCGCCGCTCCCGGCCGAGGTCGAAGTGGATTCAATAGAGACAGGTTGAAAGACGATGCCGCAATGAAAATCGTGGAGCGGACGTTCGCCGAGGTCGACCGGCGCGCGCTGCTGGCGGCGGGGATTCACCCGCTGCTCGCCCGGCTGTACGCGGCGCGCCGCATCCGCTCGGCGGACGAGCTCGAGTACGGCGCCGCGCAGCTGCTCGCGCCCACGCTGATGAAGAGCATCGGCAGCGCCGCGCAGCTGCTCGCCGACGCGATCGCCGCGCGCAAGCGCCTGCTCATCATCGCCGACTACGACGCCGACGGAGCGACTGCCTGCGCGGTAGGCATCCGCGCCTTGCGTGCTTTTGGCGCGGACGTGGACTATCTCGTGCCGGACCGGTTCCGGCTGGGCTATGGCCTTACTCCCGAGCTGGTGGATCTTGCCGCTGAGCGGCGCCCGGACCTGAT
>WNGH01014366.1_pt1 | contig 12936 bp, 9 predicted proteins | sample 5400631 | NCBI WGS metagenome assembly WNGH01 (sample SAMN13153373, study PRJNA577476) | soil metagenome | isolation source: 115 cm soil or saprolite under Garry oak tree replicate 1 | place: USA:California | collected 2016-06-15
ATCGGAAAAGGGTACCGGCGGCGCATAACAACAGGATCTGGTAAGCTCTGCGTCGGCCAATGCGATATTCACTTCGGAAGAGAATTGAACATTGAGAATTGAGCATTGATCAGATCCGCCCGAACGGATTCTGCCAAGTTATTTTTGCGCCAGCCCTTAGTTCAGGGGGGTTTCGATGAAGTTCGCTTTGCGAGTCAACGGGAAGTTACAGTCCATTGATGTAGCTCCGGATACGCCACTTCTGTACGTGCTCCGCAATGATCTTCAACTGGATGGACCGAAGTTTGGTTGCGGCTTGGGACAATGTGGAGCGTGTACGGTTATCCTTCAGGGTCAGGCGATCCGTTCGTGCTCGGTTAGAGTCGATGCGGTCGGACGAAAAGAGATAACCACTCTGGAAGGACTCGGCACGCGTGGGCAACTTCACGCTGTTCAAGAGGCCTTTCTCAGGGAGCAGGCCGCACAGTGCGGATACTGCATCAACGGAATGATTATGACCGCCAAAGCATTTCTTGATAAGAACCCGAATCCAACTGAGGCGGCAATTCGCCAGGCTCTTGCGGGAAACTTATGCCGTTGCGGGACGCACATCGAAATTCTCCGTGCCGTTCAGCGCGCTGCGCAGAAAGGAAGGCCGGCGTGAACTACTCCAGAAGAGAATTCGTCAAGCAAGGCGCCAGTGCGCTGATTGTCGGTCTGACGCTGAAAAATTCTGCGCTCCAGGTATTTGCCGTCCAAGAGAGCACGACGATAGGTGCATTGCCTCCCCCCAGGTCTGTGCCTCCAGAGGAGCTGGATTCCTGGGTGGCCATTTCCGCTGAAGGCAAGGTTACGGTTTATACCGGACGGGTCGACCTTGGCACCGGTGTGCAGACTTCGTTTGCCCAGGTTGTTGCCGACGAGCTCGACGTCCCATTTGAAGCGATCACGATGGTTATGGGTGACACTGCTCTAACGACGGATGGAGGCAAGACGACCGCCAGCAGCAATAGCAATCGCGGTCAACAACCACTTGTCCGAGCAGCCGCCGAAGCGAGACGCGTTCTGCTCGCACAGGCGTCGACCCGGCTGAATGTGCCGTCTGACAGACTTATTGTGCAGGACGGAATTGTCAGTGTTCAGGGAGAACCATCAAAAAAAATTTCCTACGCGGAGATAATCGGAAACAAACGGTTCAATACGCGATTGAAGGCCAGTAATCCTGCTGATAACCGGGGAACAGCTTTGGAGGGTACAGCTCCGCTCAAAAAAGGCAATTTCAAATCAGTCGGCAAGTCTATTCCCCGTGTCGACGTTCCGGGGAAAGTGGCTGGGACCTGGCCATACGTTCACAACGTTCGCGTTCCAGGAATGGTCCACGGAAGAGTGATTTTCCCGTCTGCGCCCGGGGCGACCTTAGCGAGTGTCGATGAGGATTCGGTCCGGAGGCTTCCCGGTTTGATCCAGGTTGTCCGGAAGGGCAACTTTCTCGGTGTTGTTGCGGAACGCGAAGAACAGGCGATTCAGGCTGCCAGACAACTTCGAGTCACCTGGTCCGGAGGGATCTCTCTTCCTCAAGACAAATATGACTGGCTCCGGCATGCGAAAAAGGTCAGGACAGATGATACGTCGCGCGGAGATGTTGTCGCGGGTATTGGGCGTGCGGTCAAGATCGTAAAAGCGACTTACAAAACTCCATTGCAAAATCACGGCATGATTGGACCATCGTGCGCCGTAGCCGATGTCCGTGGCGGGACGGCGACCTTCTGGTCGGGTTCTCAGTGGATCCAGGGAAACCGGCGGGACTTGGCCGGCATGTTGGGTTTGCCTCTGGACAAAGTGCGCGGCGTATGGGTGGAAGCTTCCGGTTCCTACGGAAGACTCGCATGTGATGACGCCGCTCCTCAGGCAGCTTTGTTGTCTCAGGCCGTTGGAAGACCAGTGCGTGTGCAATGGATGCGGCAGGACGAGCAAGCCTGGGCGCCGATGAGCCCGCCTTCCGTGATCGACATACAGGCCGGGCTGGATGCGGACGGGAAGGTGGCAGCCTTTGTGTTCGAGGGATGGTCCCCCAGTCATTCGTTGGCAGAAAGCGGAAATTCACTCGCCTGGCGTTTAGTGGGCGGTAACCCAGGATACACACGGCTCTCTGGTGGGCCCGGTGGCTATTCTTACGAGTTCGAAAACGACCGCACAATCACGCATTATGTCGAAGAACTGCTTCGCGCCGTTTATATGCGCGGTCCTGGTAGCTACCAAACGTGTTTTGCCGTTGAAACTTTTATGGACGAATTGGCCACTGAGGCCAATGCGGACCCAATCGAATTTCGTCTTCGCCATCTCAAAGATCCCAACGCGATTGCGGTGATACAAGCCGTGGCAAAGAAGACCGGCTGGCAACCGCGTCCATCGTTCACGAGAAGCGCGGCCAATCGAAGCGGCATCGCCACTGGTCGGGGGGCGTGCTATGCAACATCAGGGCGGAAAGGTGCCGTGATTGCGAACGTAGAAGTAAATGTGGAGACAGGGAAAGTTCGTGTTACCAAAGCTGTCATTGCTGTCACTTGCGGACGCATCATTAACCCGGAAGGTATGAGACACCAGTTGCAGGGTGGGCTTATTCAGGGAATGAGCCGAAGCTTGATGGAAGAGATAAAGTATGACCAGAGCCGAGTGACAGATTCGGATTGGCGATCGTATCCGATCCTCAGGTTTCCTGAGATTCCAGAGATCGAAACAATATTGATCGACCAACCCGATACTGATCCCGACGGAGTGGGAGAAACTGCTTCGATACCAACCGCTGCAGCTATCGGCAACGCGATCTTTGATGCGACGGGTGTGAGATTACGTGAGATCCCGTTTACCCCTGAGCGCGTGAAATCCGGCCTCCGGAGATAAATTAGGACACTGCCCGGGCATGGGTGGTGACTCAGTTTGAATTTCGGGACGGAGGAAAAATGGGGACGTAGCCCTGTGTCCCCATTTTTCTGAAGTTTCAAAAACAAAAAATAGGGACACAGGGCTACGTCCCCATTTTTCCTCGGGCATGAGCTAAATTGACAACCGCACCAGCGCCACTTATAGTCGCGGTACCTAAGGTCCAGCCAATTGGAAAGGAGAATAAGTGAAACGCACGATGATTGCATTTTTGCGATCCGCTTTTGTCTTATTTGCTGTTGTGTTGGTAACGGCTCCGGTATTCGCACACCATGGCAGGGGCGCATCCTACGATAACAGCAAAATTGAGACAATTCAGGGGACCGTATCGGAATGGGCATGGCGCAATCCGCATTGCGCGCTATACGTGGATGTGAAGGGGCCCGACGGTAAGGTGGTCAACTGGGGCTTCGAAAGCCAAAACGTCAGCAGTCTTTCTCGACTCGGTATGAACAGACTCTCTTTTCAACCCGGTCAGGAGTTAACGATCAAATTTAATCCCTCGCGCGGGGGCGCTCCCGTTGGAGTCATCCGAAAAGTCTACGACGGCAAGGGCAAGGAGCTCCTGTCGTTTGGCGGCCCGATTGACCAGTAAACCCAAAGGAGTTTCAAAATGCGAAACCGTTTGATGAGTTTAATAACGGTGGTGGTCCTGGGCCTACTTTTCTCTCTCGTGGCCTTTGGCCAGACCAAATCAAGACAGCAACAGCCCGCCGCCGGAACCGCAGCCGGAAAATTTGATCCGCACGATTTGAGCGGATTCTGGGAGGGTCCACCGCCCGGTCAACGTCCCGCTGAAGATGCTCGTCCGCCATTCACTCCCGCAGGTAAGGAAGCGATGAGCAAGCGTATGCCGGTATATATCAGCAGGAGCGCGAGAGGTGGAGAGAACCCCGGATGTAGAAGCTCCACATGCTCCAACGATCCCATATACGTATGCAATCCGGTTGGGTTTCCAAGACACGTCTGGGAGGAAAATGAGCCCATCGAATTCGTCTATACTCCAGGGCGGATTCTGCAACTCTTCCAGTGGGGCCGGACAATACGCGAACTGTGGATGGATGGACGGAAGCTGCCAACCGGTCAGAACTTAGAAAGTCTTGGCCCGAGCTGGTACGGGATCTCGGTGGCCGAATGGCAGGGAGATACGCTCGTCGTGAACACGACCGGCTTTGATGAAAGAGCTTGGCCCGATCAATACGGCCATCCGTTAAGTTTCGACGCGCGCATAGAAGAGCGTTACAGACGGATTGACGCCAACACCATTGAAGGCCGGATGACCATCTTTGATCCGAAGAACTATACGGGCCCCTGGGTCTATACGGTCAAGACGGCAACACCTCAAGTGCGTCTCTTCAAGCGAATGGCGCCCGATGAAGTAAATTACTTTGGATGGAAAGGCCTGTTCTCCGGAATCACGGAGGCGATGTGCGCCCCGATGAACGAAGTCGAGGACTTCAATAAGCGAATTCGGGACCGGGCAATTTTCGGGGATAAATAATCTTCACGCCTCCGGCCTGCGTTTCAACGGATGGACAGCCCTCCGTTGAGTCCGTGAAGCCTGCGATGGCGAGGAAGCTACCCCACCGAGGAGAGAAACTATGAAACGCCATGCCACACTTCTATTCTGCATGGCCTTGTTGCCGATGAACGCCTGGATCGCACTGGAGGCGAATGCTCAAGATCCATTGAAGGCCGCTCAAACTCATGCGGCGGCGGCCAAAGCTCTTGCCTACGAGCCAGGACAGGATCTCACCAGTGTGTACGACACGCTTTGCGCGCCAGCGTTGTCTCAGAAGGGACCTGTCGAGCCAAACCTTCAGGTCGCGCCATCACTTGCGGAGCGTAAAGTGCCGCCGCGGTCCCAGTGGTATACGGAACCGGTGCAGGCCTTCGACAACCTCTATTACATCGGCAGTACCCAGGACTCGACGTGGGCCGTTAAGACTTCCGAAGGAATCATTCTGGTGGATACGGGTTACGACTACAGCATCAAAGAATTCTCGGATGGGCTTAAAAAATTCCGGTTGGATCCGGCTCAGATCAAATATGTCGTGCTGAGCCATGCTCATGGGGATCGCTACTTCGGTGCCAAATACCTTCAGGAGACCTACCACGCGCGTATCCTCATGTCCGAGGCGGACTGGACCGTATTGGCCAAGAGCAATGAACCTGCGGAATTGAAACCGAAAAAGGACATGATCGCTACGGACGGCCAAAAACTAACTCTTGGTGATACGACTATCACCTTGTACCTCACCCCCGGGCACACGCCTGGAACAATATCGACAATCGTTCCTTTAAAGGATGGTAACGACAAGCACGTTGGTGTGATCTGGGGTGGCATGAATCCGAGTTTCGAACGTTATGGCGTGCGGTATTACTCGAGTCTGCCCGAAACATTCTCAACGTGGATCGCGTCGCTAAGCCGATTTCAAGGTATCGCTGACAAAGCAGGCGCCGACGTCTATCTGGCAATCCACCCTCATTACGACAAGACGTTGGATAAGCTGCACGCCATTGGTTTCCGAAAGCCCGGTGGACCTCACCCCCTTGTCAACAAAAGTGTGGTTGATCGCTTCCTGACAATCATGCGGGAATGCACCGAGGCTCAATTGGCGAGAATCCCCTCCGTTCAGGAGTGACTCACGTGAGTCATTCCGGTTCTGAAGGAGGAATCATGAAACGCATTTTGGTTGTTTTGTGCGGACGTCAGCGCATGGGCCCAGGCGACGGGGCAGATCAGCGGCAACGTGCGCGATCAGAGTGGCGCGGTATTGCCGGGTGTGGAAGTCACGGCGACACAAACCGATACGGGTATCAGCCGAAGCACAATCACGAATGAGACTGGAGGGTACCTGATGCCAAATGTGGTGGTAGGTCCCTACCGGTTAGAGGCCGCTTTGCCGGGCTTTCGTACATTTGTGCAGACCGCTATTGTGCTGCAAGTCAACGACGATCTGGTGATCAACCCTGTACTCGAGGTCGGTCAGGTCAGCGAAAAAGTGGAGGTCACGGCCAATGCGGCGCAGGTGGAAACGCGAAGCACGGCTGTCGGACAGGTTATCGAGAATCAGAGAATTCTGGAACTGCCCTTGAACGGGCGGCAGGTGACCGACTTGATCACTCTTTCAGGCGCTGCGGTCCAGACGGCTGCCCCAAGCAACCAGAGCATGCCTGGAGGCGTGTTGATCTCCATCGCCGGCGGACTGTCGATGGGAGTCGGCTATACCCTCGATGGAGCCATGCATAGCGATCCGTATGAAGGCGCCAACCATCCGATGCCGTTTCCGGATGCGTTGCAGGAGTTTAAGGTCGAGACCAGCGGCATATCGGCCAACGGCGGCATGAGATCAGGAGGCGCCGTCAACGCAGTAACGAAGTCCGGCACCAATGATTTCCATGGCGACCTTTTTGAGTTTCTGCGCAACTACCAGTTCAACGCGAGAAACCCTTTTGCCGCAAAACGCGATTCGCTAAAGCGCAACCAGTACGGGGGAACGTTCGGCGGACCCATAGCCCGGAATAAGCTCTTCTTCTTCGGCGGATATCAGGGCACGAAAACTCGTTCGGATCCAGCTACGACGATCAGATTTGTTCCAACGGCGGCGATGCTGGCGGGCGACTTCAGAACTTTTGCCTCTCCGGCCTGCAATGCGGGGCGACCAATCAACCTGGCGCTGCCTTTCGTAGGGAATCAGGTTAATCCATCGCTCTTCAGCAGACCGTCGATGAATATCGCGGCCAAGCTTCCAAAAGCACAGGATGAGTGCGGCAAGATTACATACGGACTCATCAATAAAATCGATGAGTATCAGGCTGTCGGCAGGGTCGATTATCAAAAGAGTGTCAAACACTCGCTCTTCGGACGATACCTGATAACGGCGTACGCGACCAAACCTCCGTTCTTCTATGCAAAAGACGACATCCTGACGACGACCAATGCCGGTTTTGATAACCTCGCTCAGTCGTATGCGCTGGGAAGCACTTATTTGGTGAGCCCCAAAACAGTCAACGCTTTCCGCCTGACCGTCAATCGAACGGCCGTCGCTCGTATTCATGAACCTAACTTTTCGGCGCCTTCGATTGGTGTCAAGAGCTACAGCGTTTTTCCGGACTTCATTGTTTTGTCCGTGACCGGCGGCTTTAACCTGGGAGGCGGAACTCAGAGCCTGGCGACTTTCCGAACCACCACGTATCAGGCAAATGACGACGTGAGCATGATTGCGGGAAAGCACCAGATTGCTTTCGGTGTCACTCTGGCGCACTGGCGCGTCAACCAATTCGCTCATACGAATGATCCCGGAACATATGCGTTCAACGGCACGGCGACTGGTTTGGGAATGGCGGACTTCCTGCTCGGAAAACTGTCGACCATGACCAATGGTTCGCAGGTGGGCTGGGGAACTCGTGAGAACTACGCTGCGGTATATCTCGCCGATGTCTGGAAAGCGACGCCGAGGTTGACTGTGAACTATGGCGCGCGTTGGGAACCGTTCCTGCCGCTCAAGCTGACCCTCGGCATCCCTTACGCTTTCGATGACGACAGGTTCCATAAAGGCATCAAGAGCAAGGTGTACCCCAATGCGCCAGCGGGCCTGTACTTTCCGGGCGATCCCGGATTTCCCACAAACGGCTCGTTCGTCAACAACAGGTTGGGAATCTTCAATCCGCGGCTCGGCCTGGCGTGGGATCCCAAAGGCGATGGGCGTACATCGATTCGGTCCTCCATCGGAATGGCCACGGATTTTACGAAAGCCAGGCAGTTCGGCTCCGGCGCCAGCGCGCCACCCTGGGGCTTCCAGGTGACTGTGCCAAGTCCGCCCGGCGGCTTTGAAGATCCGTGGGCAGGTTATCCTGGGGGAATTCCCGTTCCGTACAATCCATCAAGTGCGCAGTTCACACCATTCGCCCAGTTCCTCCCGCTAGCGAATTACAACATGCAACCGCCTTACGTGCTGTCACGGACCCTGAGCATTCAACGGGAACTCTCCTCGGATTGGATCGCATCTGCCAGCTATATTGGAAGCAATTCGGTGCACCTCTGGGTGTTGAAGAACCGGAACAATGCCATTTACATTCCAGGCGGACCATGCACCATCGCCGGCGTTGTTTATCCCACATGCTCGACGACGTCCAACACGAACCAGCGGCGGAGATTGTTTATCGAGAATAACGTCGATGGAGGTTACTACGGTCTCATCAGTTCGAATGGAGATGACGGCACGTCGAACTACAACGGCCTGCTCCTCTCGATTCAGCGTCGCGCGGCACGCGGCGTGAACGTGGGCGCTAATTACACCTGGTCGCACTGTATCGGCCCCAGTTCCGTGTTCTCCCATAACAGCAACGGCGGATCTCTGATACCGGAAAACCGGAATTTCGATCAGGGCAATTGCGATTCAGACCGCCGGCAGGTTTTCAACATAACCTCGTCGGCCGAGACTCCACAGTTTGCCAATTCTACGCTGCGTATGCTGGCCGCGGGATGGCGGCTGTCGGGAATTTATAAGTTCTCCACAGGAGACTATATGACGATCAGCAGCGGCCTGGATCGCGCGCTGAATGGAGAAATCGGCCCTCAGCGGGCGAACCAGGTGCTGGGAAATCCGTTTGCCGATCGGAATTCGCTCACCTACCTGAATATCAAAGCGTTTGAGCAGCCAACCCTGGGGACCATCGGAAACATGCGGCCCGGCAATATTCTCGGTCCGGCGAACTGGCAGTTTGATTTGTCCTTGTCCAGGACTTTCCGGTTCAGGGAAAGCCAGAAGGTTGAGGTCCGCAGCGAGGCATTCAATGTCACCAACAGCCTTAGAAGAGACGATCCAACCAGCACCCTGAATAGCAATACATTTGGTCAGGTCGTCAGTGCCAAGGATGCGAGAGTCATGCAATTCGCATTGAAGTATATCTTCTGAGTGCCGCCTTAGCCTCTGTTGGACGATCGACTATTAGCCGCCATCTGCTTCGGTAGCGCCCATTCGCCAGCTAAACGATCGTGTCGTCACTGTGATTCTGAAACCTGCGGTGGCGCAGGCTTCTGCGCAGGGCCGGCGTCGAGTTGCCGCATTAACAGCGCCATGACACCTCCGAGTGATCCGCCGCCGTCGCCGCCACCCATGACGAGCGTGTTGGGCATAAACGGTACACTGCTCTTCGAGAGGGCTTCCACGGCGTTGACCAGCGCCGTGGCGTTCTGTCCGAGGGCGGCAACCTGCCTTTCATAGGCCTCGGCCCGCGCCAGTCCCACGGATCGAACCTGCGCGCCCTGAGCGGCGCCGGTCTGCTCGATGAATGTGGCCTCGCCCTGGGCCTCCATTTTCCTGGCCGCGGTCCGGTTGGTCTGGATGTCCACACCGACCTGGGACTTTGCCAGATCGGCCTGCATGTCGGCTGTGCCTCTCGCCTTCTCGGTTTCCGTACGCTGGTCCTGCGCGGACCTCTGCATCTTGTAGGTTTCCACCTCTTGATTCGCAATTTCCCGCTGGGTCAAAACCTCCACCAATTGCTCCGGCAACACCACGGCCTGGATGTACACGCCGCGCGTCTCGACCCTGTACTTCGCCAGTTCTTCCCTGACATATTCGAACGCGCCTTGCTGGACCGTTTCACGGCTCGCGATGAATTTCACCGCGGGCATGCTCTGCAGCTTATTGCGAAAATGGTTGCCGACGGCAGCCTGCAGGACCTCGTTAACCAGGTTCGCCACACTGCCGACCATCGAAATCACATAAGGGGCCTGGGTGTCAGGAATGTGAATCTGCACCTGCAAATCGATTGCGAAGTGGAACCCTTCGCTGCTCTTCGCTTCAATTTGCTTCAGTTGAGCGTCCAGATTGTGCGCCTGCGAAACGACGTCCGCCCAGTTGAGCGTGATGATAAAGGTCGGCACAATCACGGCCTGATAGCAGCGGGGATTGATAGGATACTTTCCGGTTCGAAGCGGCTCCTGCCAGATGCCGCGATGACCGGGCCGCACGAGACTGCCGAATTTGAAATCCACACCGGAGGTATCCTGCGACTGCAGACCGACGTAAGCCTTGATCACGGCGACCTGGCCCTGTTCAACGACCAGCATGGGCACTTCTTCCACGCGCACCAGGAAGGGATTGAGATTATACGCGCCATACAGCAGAGGATCGTGCTGGAGCCCGGTCTTGCCGCCGAGTTCCAGAAACTTTTGAAAATCCTGATAGGCGCCGTGCTTGTCGCCCTGGTTCCCCAGAATGGTCTCGATGAGCCTCGCGTCCGTGGCTGCGTCGGCGCCGGCCGACGACTCCAATTTCTCGATATCCGTGAATCCCCCCAGACGGCTGGCGATGTCACCGCCCGGCAACGGCTCGCCTTCCAGCGCCGTGACGATGCCGATCATATCGAGAACTTTTCCGCCCTCGGTCGGATGCGGCGCGATACGCGTCACTTGGAGCTGCTTCTCTTCCAGCCCGAAAGCCTCGAATGTGAGTCGGCCTTTTCGGGCCAACGCGCTCAGATCGGAAGAAACGGGAACGCCGAAAACCTCAGGCTGGGTGATCACCAGAAAAGCCACGGGGTGAATGGGCGCGAGCGTACCAGGAGACAACACCGGCCTCTGCACACCCTTCTGTCCGCCATTCTCAATGAAACCCCTCAGGTCGGCAAAATCGCCGAACTCCGGCTTGTACACCGCTGACTTGGCGCCAATGGGCAAGGCGTGGCCGACCTGAGCAATGACCACGCCGATCTGCCCAGCAGGCACCTGTACCCACGGATGCTTTGTAACGGCGTAGGACAGAAACAACTTGAAGCGGAGACCGGGCATCAGCACTTCCGCTTGATACCCCGCCTCTCCAAGAAACGCCACTGGGTTGTCGCCGGGCAGCTTGGCGCCGAATCGCTTGCGGACCAAGCCGATCTGGGTCGGACCAATGCTGTAGATCGACAGGAGCAGGAGCGCCAGGACGGCGGTCACGACAACAAGAACAATGAGTGTCTCAACGCTGGGTATCATAGAAAGAAACTCCTCTTGCCCTTGGGATCATGGGCCGGTTCCGTAATAGAGTAATTGGTGGCGTGTGTTCCGCAGACAATGCGGAGATTGCAAAAGGCCGCAAGTGCTCCCAGACTTGTTTGGACCTACTTGGCTCCGCCCTTCAGTTCCTGATAGACCTCGCTGACGAACCGGTCGGCGCTTGTCATGTCGGCACCAGCAGCTCCGAGTCCACCCGCAGTTTTCGCATCCCAAGGGGCCGTCGGCTTCGCTGCGATCACTTCCTTCTCGGTCTTGCCCTGCGCAATCAGCTGCTTCACTCTGTCCCGGACGCTTTTGATCATGTCGGCGTAAGGCACGAGGTCCGTTCGCTTAATCCATGTGCCATGGCCTGGGATGAGCGTCGTGTCCGGCCCGGCAATCTTCATGAGTTGGTCGCACCCCTCCAGCATGCCGTTCAGCGTGCCGCCGTTGGCGCGGTCAATGAAGGGATACCCGAAATTCCGGTAGAAGTCGCCGATCATGATGACGTTCGCATTTTCGAACCGGATCATCGTATCGCCGGCTGTATGTGCCGCTCGAACGGGAATCAGGTCGATGACTTCACCGTTCATGTGAAACTTCACCGGCGCGCCCATCCCGTAGGTGACAACGGGGTATCCCGCCGGATCCCTCGCGGGAGCCGGGTTGCCGTTGCCCAGTCGCGGCGGATGGATCATTTGTTCGCGCAGCTCTTCACGCGCGAAGATCACGACTCCCATCTTGCCGAAGAAAGGATTACCGGCGGTGTGATCACCATGGATGTGTGTATTCGCCATGAAACGAATCGGCTCGGGGCTGATCTTCTTGATCGTGGCCAGCAGCTTGTCAGAGACCTGGGCGTACTGGGCGTCGACCATGAAGATGCCGTCGGGGCCTGCCAGCACGCCGACGAGGCCGCCAGCCGCGTCGGGGTGGTTCACATCGACATTGGGTGAACCGCTTACCATGTAAAGGTTCGAAGCAACCTTCTTTGCCGTGAATTCAATCTTGCTGAAGTCCGTTCCCTGCGCCCAGATGCTCACGGAAAGGGCCCCTGCCGCTAATGCCAAAAGAGACAACTGCCATGCTGATTTCATGACTTGCTCCTTTTTTAGATGTACCCGAAGGAGCCTATTGTAATGGAAATGACCCTCAACTGACCGTTATGGTTACTCCGCGCCGAATCTGAGGAGGGACCTGGCTTACCAGATGACGGGCGAGAGGGAAACTAGCTGATTCACGTCGCGAGCCAGAGGTTTCTTCTGGGAAGGGGCACCGTTTTTCCGGTTATTCCCCCGATTGCCGGGGCGTTCAGCATTGGCATGCTGCATCACAGTGGCATAGGTCGCCCCTTGGCGACTTTCGGGGAGCTATCCGTCATCTTCCACTCCTGAAGGGACTTGTCCGGATAGCCGACTATTCGGGACTTGGCAAAGATGCGTAAACATTACGGCGTTACTCGCGAGCTATCGTCCGAAGAGGAGATCCATAGGGAATACAAAACGCCCGATCTGGCCCGGCAAAGCCAAGCGCGTTCGGCGGAAGCCATCGACTGATGTGGGGCATCGTGATCGTGAAAGTCAGATCATGATCATGATGCGCGCATCGCGACCGTGAAAGCCGAATCATGATCGTGTTGTGGGGCATCGTGACCGTGAAAATCAGATCATGATCATGATGCGCGGCATCGCGACCGTGAAAGCCGCATCATGATCGTGTTGTGGGGCATCGTGACCGTGAAAATCAGATCATGATCATGATGTGCGGCATCGCGACCGTGAAAATCAGATCATGATCATGATGTGCGGCATCGCGACCGTGAAAGTCAGATCATGATCATGATGTGCGGCATCGCGACCGTAAAAGTCAGATCATGATCATGATGTGGGGCATCGTGACCGTGAAAATCAGATCATGATCGTGATGTGCGGCATCGCGACCGTAAAAATCGGATCATGGTCGTGATGTGCGGCATCGTGACCGTGAAAGTCGCATCATGATTATGATGTGCGGCATCACGACGGTGA
>WNGH01004748.1_pt1 | contig 12934 bp, 9 predicted proteins | sample 5400631 | NCBI WGS metagenome assembly WNGH01 (sample SAMN13153373, study PRJNA577476) | soil metagenome | isolation source: 115 cm soil or saprolite under Garry oak tree replicate 1 | place: USA:California | collected 2016-06-15
GTGGGGGTTGGTCCGCGTCTGGAACGCCTCTCCGGGGTGGTAACCCTGCGCAAGTAGTTGGCTCGCGTCCGCGGGCGCCGAGTACTAGTCGGCGCTCGCGGACGCGGTCGTCCCGCCATGAAGGGCCCGTGCGGGCCTGTCGGCGCGGCCGCGGTTTCGTTATTCCTACCTGTATCCGAATCCCGGGCGCAACCCGATGTGTGGCATCACAGGCATACTGACCAGCGGCGATCCGCGCGGCGCGGCGCTTCAGGCAGCGGTCGAACGCATGACTGCCGCGCTGGTGCACCGCGGCCCCGACGACAGCGGGGTGTGGACCGATTCCGCCGCCGGCATTGGGCTTGGGTTTCGACGGCTCGCGATCATCGATCTCTCGGCACACGGGCACCAACCGATGACGTCCGCGTCCGGTCGGTTTACGATGGTCTTCAACGGCGAGGTCTACAACTTCCTGGAATTGCGGCGCGAGCTGGAACAAGCCGGTTTCGCCTTCCGCGGGCACTCTGATAGCGAAGTGATCCTCGCCGCGTTCGAGCGCTGGGGAGTGGAGGCCGCGATCCCACGATTTGTCGGGATGTTCGCCATCGGCGTTTGGGACCGCGAACGACGTTGCCTGCATCTCTTCCGGGACCGGCTGGGCAAGAAGCCGCTCTTCGTGCTCGCCCGTGCAGGAGTGATCACCTTTGGTTCGGAGTTGAAGGCACTGGCGGCGGGCCCGGCGTTCGATCCAGCACTCGATCGGGATGCACTGGCCGCTTACCTGCGTTACCTCTACGTTCCGGCGCCGCGCACCATCTATCGCTGGGTCACGAAGCTCCCCCCCGCACATCTGCTCACGGTGACCGACGCCGCTGCGCCGCTGCCGGCGCCGCAGCCGTACTGGTCGGCCGAAGCCGCCGCCCGCCGCGGGCTGGCGGACCCGTTCCGCGGGAGCGATGGGGAGGCCGTGGACGAGCTCGAGCGGCTACTGCTCGACGCCGTAGCGCTGCGGTTGCAGGCGGACGTGCCGCTCGGCGCACTGCTCTCGGGGGGCGTGGATTCGGCCACGATCGTCTCTTTGATGCGCGCTCGCGCGAGCGGGGCCGTAAAGACGTTCACGATCGGGTTCGACGCGCGCGAGCACGACGAGACGGCTCACGCTGCCGCGGTTGCGCGCCACCTCGGGACGGAGCACACCGAGTTGAGGCTGCGGGGAGAGGACGCGCTGGCCGTCGTGCCGCAGCTGCCGCGGATGTTCGACGAGCCGTTCGCCGATCCCTCGCAGATTCCGACCTATCTCGTATGTGGGCTGGCCCGCCGCCATGTGACCGTGGCCCTCTCGGGCGACGGCGGTGACGAGCTATTCGCAGGCTACAACCGATACACATATGGCCAGCGCTTACTCGGCCGCCTGTTCCGCCTGCCCCGACCGGCCCGTCGACTCGCCGCTGCGGCGATCGCCAGTGTCTCGACGGATGGTTGGGAACGTGTCTACGGCACCGTCGAAACCTTCTTGCCGGCGGCCCTGCGCCAGCGCCTGGCCGGTGAGAAGGTCTCCAAGATCGGCCGGCTGCTGGCCGTGGACTCGGTGCCCCTCATGTACCGCTCGCTCGTCTCCGCTTGGTCCCACCCCGAGCGGCTGGTCGCCGACGCGCACGAAACGCCCGGGGCGCTCGAGCGCATCGTGGGCGGTCCGGAACCCGACGGTCTGCTCGAGCGGATGATGCTCGCCGACCAGGTGACCTATCTGGCCGACGACCTCCTGGCCAAGGTGGATCGTGCCAGCATGGCCGTTAGTCTGGAGGCCCGAGTGCCGTTGCTCGATCACCGCGTGGTGGAATTTTCCTGGCGGCTTCCTGCCCACCTCAAGATCCGAGACGGACAGGGGAAATGGATTCTGCGCCAGGTGCTGCACCGCCGCGTGCCCGCAGCGCTGGTCGATCGACCGAAGACCGGTTTCACGGTGCCCATCGCCCGCTGGCTCCGCGGGCCGCTCCGGTGCTGGGCCGAGGACCTGCTGACGCCGGCCGCGCTGAGCCGCGGCGATGTCTTGAGGGCCGAGCCGATCCGGGGCGCGTGGGCCAGCTTCCAGCGCGGTCAGAGCCATCTCGCCCTGGGCCTCTGGGCGGTCCTCATGTTCCAGGCGTGGCGGGAGTGCTGGAAGGCCTAACCCTCGTGGCTGTCTTGACCGAGCAGATCGGCCGGCGTGTGGCGTCACCGCCACACGCCGGCCGCCTTTCTTAGGGGAGGCGCGACGGCTTAACACATTGAAGCAGAGCGACTAACGATCTCTCTCACAGTCTTCGGGCAAACGCGTCCGGCTTTTGCTCGGATCGAGATCGTCCAACACGGGAGCAGATTGTTTATGGGCGTGACGAGCGCCAGCGTGACCCCCCGAACGCGAGCCACGGAGCGTGCGCCCGTCGGGGACCAGTCAATCGAGGTGTCAATCGTTGTACCGGCATTCAACGAAGCCGATAACGTTGAGCCGCTGTACGACGAAATTGCGCGCGTGCTCGATGGTCTGGGGCGGCGAGCCGAGATCGTGTTCGTGGACGACGGCAGCACGGACGGCACTTACGAGGTGCTGCGCCAGTTGCACGAGCGCGACCCGCGTGTCAAGGTGCTCAAGTTTCAGGGGAACTTCGGGAAGGCGGCAGCCTACAGCGCGGGTTTCGAGCACGCGGCGGGCAAGTACGTACTGACCATGGACGCCGACTTGCAGGACGACCCCGCTCAAATTCCAGATTTTCTCGAGCAGCTCGATCGAGGGTTCGATTTCGTCTCCGGCTGGAAGTTCCGCGGCAAGGGGCCGGCGCACAAACGGATTCCGTCTCAAGCATTCAATGCGATAGTACGACGTGTCACCGGCATCAGGCTGCACGATCTCGACTGTCCGTTCCGCGGGTTCCGCCGCGAAGCCCTGTCCCGACTGAAGCTGTACGGCGAGTTGTATCGGTACATCCCGATTCTCGTCGCCCGCAATGGATTCCGCATGACGGAGGTCCCCGTCGAGAACCGGCCCCGCCTCCGGGGGGAGAGCAAGTTCGGCGCCGAGCGCTTCCTGCGCGGCGGCCTCGATTTGTTCACGATCTTGTTTCTCACGCGGTATCTCGGTCGGCCGCTGCATCTGTTCGGCGGCCTCGGCTTGCTGGCGGGAGCGATCGGGTTCGCGATCGTGGCCGGGCTCTACCTGGTGAAGTTCACGCTGGGCATCCCCATCCTGAACATGCCGTTCTTCTTCGCGATGGGTGTGCTGGCGATGATTCTGGGAGCCCAGCTCTTTTCCCTCGGCCTCGTCTGCCAGCTGATGATCGAGCTCAACAAGCAGCCAGGCGACAATTACCACATCCAGACCAGGCTCACCTGACTACGCCGTCGTCATTGCCGCGCGCCGCGCCAAGGGCGCTCAGTCTCGCGGTGAAGCTGCTCGTCTCGAGCCTTCTGGTGGTGATTATCGCGTGGAAGGTCGGGCCGGCCGCGCTGATGGCGGCGTTCCGTCGGCTCGACACGAGTGTGCTGGTGCTCGCACTCGTGCTCACCGTGGGGTTTGTCCTCGGGCGTGCTGCGAAATGGCTGCTCCTCGCGCGGACGGCGGTGCCGTCGCTCTCCTACCGCGACAGTGTCTTATCGCTGCTCGGCGGGATGGGATTAGGGATGATCACCCCAGGCCGCGCCGGAGAGTTCACGCGCGTGGCTTTCATGCCCGAAGGGGATCGTCTGACGCTGGTGGGGCTCTTCGCGGTGGATCGCGTGATGGACCTGCAGACCATCGTGCTGTTCGGCACGGTAGCGCTGCCGCTGCTCGGCTATCCCGGCTATTTCGCGGTCGCGCTGCTGGGCTGCCTGCTGAGCTTTGCATGCCTCTACGCGGCGCGGCCGGCGAAACGGGTCTTGACGATCATCGCCTCCCGGCTGCCGTTGCAGCGCTACACGCTGCGAATGCTGGCTGCGCTCGACGGGCTCGGCCCGGGTCGCCTCACCGCGACCCTGTTGGCTTCGCTCGGTGCGACGCTCGTGGGCTACGCGCAGTTCTACGTCCTGCTGCGGCCCTACGCGCAACTGCCCGTCGCGGCCGTCGTGCTGACGTTCTCGATCATGATCCTCAGCAACTTGTTGCCGATCACGATCGGCGGGCTGGGCGTTCGAGAAGCGCTGTCGGTCCTGATCCTGCGTCGCTACGGGGTGAGCGACGCGGTGGCGGTGAACGCGGCGTTTCTGTCCTACCTGACGAACACAGTGCTGCCCGGCGTGGTGGGCTCGTTCTTGATCCCCCGGGCGCGCGTCGCGACCCAAGCTCATGCTCCCTGAGACTCGCGCGCTGTCGTCCGGCCGCTACGCGGGCGCCGCGGTGGCGATTGTCGCGCTGGCTGCCGTGCTGCGCTTTTACAAGCTGGGCGAGTGGAGCATGTGGGTGGACGAGGGGATGACCTACGTGCGCGCGGTGACGGGGAACCTCTCGGATCAGGGGCCGCTCTACGCCACGGCGCCGCTCAACTTCCTCGTGACCCGCGCCATCATCTCCGTGTTCCCGCCGAGTCTCTTCTGGCTGCGGTTCTTTCCAGCAGTTTGCGGCGTGTTGGGGGTCGCCGCGATCCTGTGGAGCGGCTCCCGCCTCGCGGGCCCCGTCGCCGGCCTCGTCGCCGGCCTCCTCTTGGCGCTCAGTCCCTGGCACATCGACTGGTCTCAGAACGCCCGGCACTTTAGCGCCGTGTTCCTGTTCATGGTCGTGGCGGTGACGGCGTTCTTCCTGTACTGGGAGTCGGGACGAATTCGCTGGCTGCTCGCCTCCGGCGTGGCTTCGGCGCTCGGTCTGCTCACACACAGCTCGAGTCTCTTCGTCCTCGCAGGCATGGGGATGTACGCGGCAATCCTGGTGCTGCTGCGGCCGTACCGGACGGCGATCGTGACACGACGCAAGCTGATCGCTACGACCGCGTTTTTCGTCATCTTGGTTGGGGCGTACGCGCCCATCGCGCTCAGCGTGTCGCACTATCTGGGGGCGAACAAGACTGCGTGGAACCCGCCGAGCAATGTGGCCGCGAGCATTCTCTTCTACGCGGGCCCGCTCGAGCTCGTGTTGGCCGGCCTCACCGGCTTCGCCGGCGCGTGGCGCGGGGGACGCGGCGCGCTGCTCGCACTCCAGTGGCTGGGCTGGCCGATCATCTGCGTCGTCGTGGCCGCGAGCCGGACCATCGCAAGCGGTGCCTACGCTTTGCCTGCCCTCGGCGGCGCTGTGGTGCTGGTGGGCATGCTCGTGAGCGACCTCTGGGCTGAGGGACGCGCCTGGGCGAGCTGCGTGCTCGTCGCCGGACTCGGGGCTCAATTGGGAACGCGCACGGGTCTGTATTTCACTGTGGAACAGGGGAACCGCCCGCCGTGGCGGGAGGCGGTGCAGTGGGTGGCGACTCGCGCGACCCCGGCTGACGAGATCTACGCGACCGAGGCGGTCGTTCTGGCCTACTATCTCGGCGATCCTGCCCGCGGGCGCTGGCTGGACCACTGGCGGCCGCCCGCCCCGAGCCAGCGCCAGTGGCTGCTGGTCCTGAGCGGCGACGGGGACGTGCAGCGAGCGCCGCTCTCGGACTTCGTCCGCGAGCGCTGCAAGATCGGCGAGGTGTTCTTCCGCAACACCGGCCCCAAACGACGGGATGTGCTCGCCTATGTCTGTGAGTAGATTGGCTGTCGCGGCGGAAGGGCCACAGGAGAACTCGGGGCCCTTGTGGGGTAATACGGCGACGATCGGCGCCGGTGGCAGCCCTAGGGCGTCTCAAGCGACGCCGGTCTATCGGCTAGGTCTCCCGACGGAGGTTGCTTTTGAACCCTCGTCCATGTGCGGGTCGGCGGCGGGCGCATTGGCGGTGGGCCGTAATGCCCGTCGCCTTCCTCCTAGTCGGCTGTTTGGCGATGGAGCCCCTGCCGACAGGAGGTGGAGGTGGAGGTGGAGGAGGCGTAGGAGGGCCGCCGCCACCCCCACCGCCACCTCCACCGCCACCGCCACCTCCACCCCCACCGCCGGGAGGGGGTTCGACGGCCTGGGTGGAAGAGGACTTCGCCGAGTACTCCAGTACTGCGGACATGCTGTCCGACCCGCGCGGGATCTATTCCGTGGCGGAGGATGTGAATCCGGGTCGCATGTCTCTCGACCTATCGACCGGCTATGGTGTGTCCGACCGCAGCATGCGGTACGACTACGTGGGGGTCGGGTGCACTTCGCAGACGATTGGGCGGAACGTGACCCTCCCGTCGCCCGTGGCGGAGGTCTGGGTCGAGTTCTACGTGAAGTTCTCGACGAATTTGACCACGCTGAATCCGCTGGGGTGCGGGACGCCCCCCGACTACAAGTTCATCTTCGGCCGGCTGACGCCGGACGGGTTCGGGCGCTTCGCGATTCGGTGGGGCTCGCAGACGCCTCCGCAAATCACCGTGGAATCGGCCGGCAACCACGTGGATCTGTACACGGGCGAATTCATCGCCCGCTACTCCGACCTCCGGTGGCACCAAGTACGCGCGCATTGGAAGGTCGGTCCCTCCGGCACGCCGGCCACACTGGTGCAGACATGGGTGGAGGGGAAGCTGATTTACGACAAGCGCGACTTCGTCGTGACCGGCCGTCCGCTGATCTGGAGCCTGGCGCTCGGCCGCAACATGGACCAGGGGCTCCCGAACGCGATAATGTCCGTCTGGTGGGGGCGGGTACGCGCGTGGCAGACCGATCCCGAATGGTGAGCAGCTGTGGGTGCAGCCGGTAGGTTCGGCCCGCACGGTCTTCCGAACGGCGCCGCAGCAGCGGGCTGGACTGCTGCTCCCGCGGTGGCTCGGCGCGCACCGTGGGACGTGTTGCTCGCGGGGGTGGCGGGCATGCTGTTGGTGACCACCTGGCGGCTGCAGGATCTGTGGCCGCTGCTCGCAAAGCTGCAGCTGCCGACGCTCGTCACGGCAGTGACCTATCTGACATATCTGTTGACTCAAGATTCTCGCCAGCGTTTGGTGACGGTCCGGCATCCGGTCACCTACCTCGCCGTCGCTATCCTTGTTCTGATGATGTTATCGGTGCCGGGAGGCCTGTACCCGGGGCTCAGCTTCAGTTTCATATTCAAGGATCACATCAGGACCTTCCTGATGATGTTGCTGATCGCAGCCGTCATACGCGGCCTCGCGGACATCGAGCGCTTAGTGCGCGTCCAGGTGTTCGGAGCGATCCTCTATTGCCTCTTCGTGCTCACGCAGGTGCAGATCGGCCAGAGCGGTCGCTTGGGCGACTTGTTCTACTACGATGCTAACGATCTGGCGATGCTCCTCGCCGCGATGCTTCCTCTGATCATCTACTTCGTGCGCCGCCAAGCGCCGCTCCGTACGCGACTGCTGGCCGCCCTCGGGCTCGCCGTCACCCTCGTGACCCTGGTGAGGACCGGGTCGCGCGGTGGGTTCCTCGCCCTCCTGGGGAGCGGTCTGTATCTCGCGTTTGGTTTCAGCGCCCTGCCGCGACGCGTGCGGCTGTCGGCAGTCGCGGCGGTGGTGGTCTTGATGGGCGCGGTCGGCAGTGACCGGTACTGGGGCATGATGGAAACACTCCTGCACCCGACCCAGGACTACAACTTCAACGATGAGGCGGGGCGGAAGGAGGTGTGGAAGCGGGGCATCGGCTACATGATGGCGAATCCGATCTTGGGCGTCGGTGCGAACGCATTCCCGGTGGCGGAGGGCATGCTGTCGCCCCTGGCCGAGCGCCAGCGGCTGGGGAAGGCGCTCAAGTGGTCAGCGGCCCACAACTCGTTCGTCCAGATCGGGGCAGAGCTAGGCGTCGGTGGACTGCTCTGCTTCGTGGCGCTGCTCGTCCAGGCGTTTCGCGCCCTGCGGCGGGCGGGCCGGTGGGCGCGGCAAGCCAGCGGCCCGCAGGCGCCCGAACTCGCGCTCTCGCAAGCGCTCACGGCGACCTTGATCGCCTACTGCATCGGTGGATTCTTCCTGTCGCAGGCCTTCTCAGCCTTCCTTTATTCAATTCTGGGCATGGTGGTCGGGCTGACCAAGATCACGCCGCGGCCGGTAAGGTCGGCGTTTCGCCCCACCTGATGGTTTGGGCGTGAGCTTCGCCCGCTCGCTTACCGTCGCTCTTGCGGCGATCCTGGTCCACGGTGACATCAGGAGGTTGGTTCTCGTGCGGGGGCCGCGGGCGCCGTTCTCGAGCGTGGGCTGGCGATGATCAACGGACGCGTGCGCGTTCTCCACATCGTGCTCGACTTGGACGCCGGCGGTCTGGAGCGGCTGGTCACAGAGATCGTGCGGCATATCGACCGCGACCGGTTTGAGAGCCACGTGCTGGTGCTGCAGTTCCCGGGGCGGACTGCCGGGGCCCTCGGTGATGCGGCGGAACTGCACGTCGCACCGCCGTTACCCGTCTGGAGCCTCCTGTGGCCGGCTCCGCTCACCCGGGAGATCCGACGTATCTCGCCCGATGTAGTGCACACGCATAGTGGCGTGTGGTTCAAGGGCTCGCTGGCGGCGCGGCGTGCCGGGGTCCCCCGGGTGATCCACACGGACCACGGGCGGCGCCACCCGGATCCTTGGATCGGCCGAGCCCTGGAGTGGCTCGCGTCCCGGCGGACAGACGTCGTCGTAGCCGTCTCGGAGACGCTCGCTCGCCATCTGGCGGAAACGATTGTGGGGCGCTCCCGGCGGATCGCCGTCGTCGTGAACGGTGTGGACACCAACCGCTTCCGGCCGCGGCCCGACCCCGGCGCGCTGCGACGCGAGCTGAACCTCGCGCCCGATACGCCTATCATCGGGAGCATTGGTCGGCTCGACTACGTGAAGGGATACGACCTAATGCTCGAGGCTTTCGCGCGCTTGGCGACTGAGTGGCGCGGAGCCCAGCGGCCGGCGCTCGCGTTGGTCGGTGATGGCCCGGAAGAGGAACGTCTGCAGGGTCAGGCGCGGGCGCTCGGTCTCGGCGGCCAGGCGTTCTTCATGGGATGGCGCGACCCGGTGGACGATCTCCTCGCTGGGTTCACCCTCTACACGCTGGCGTCGCGGAGCGAAGGCACGTCCATCGGGCTGCTTGAGGCGATGAGCGCCGGATGCTGTCCGGTCGTCACCGACGTCGGGGGCAATCGCCACGTGCTCGGGCCGGAACTGGCGCACCGGCTGGTGCCGCCGGGTGATCCTATGGCGCTGGCGGGCGGATGGCGCGAGGCACTCGCCGACCCAGCCCGCCGCCGGGAAGACGCCCAAGTCGCCCGCGCTCGGGTGCGCGAGGTGTTTGCGGTAGACGCGATGGTCCGCCGGTACGAGGCGCTGTACACGGAAGGCTCATGAGGGTTCTCTGGTTATCCCACTTCGTCCCCTACCCCCCGAGCGGCGGCGCGCTGCAGCGCAGCCATAACCTGCTGCGGCAGGCGGCCCGCGCCCACGAAGTCCACCTCGTCGCCTTGAACCAAGGCGCACTGCTCGGATCGCCCGAAGCCGTCGCGGAGGCTGTCCGGCTGCTGTCGGACGTTTGCGCCTCCGTGCGCGTCTTTCCGAACGCCTTCGACGGGTCTCGCGTAGGGTGGGCGTGGATGGCGGCGAGGGGATTCTGGCGGAGCACCCCGTACGATCTCAACTGGCTGGAACAGCCCGCGCTGGCCGCCTACCTCACGCCGCTCACGGAGCGGTTGTCCTTCGACCTCGTGCACGTCGACACGCTGGGGCTGATGCCGTACGCGTCCGTGCGTCCACGAGTCCCGGCGATTCTCAACCACCACAACGTGGAGTCCGCGATGATGCGGCGGCGGGCCGATCACGAGCGTGGGCTGCGCCGGCTTTACTGCCGGCACGACGCCGAGAAGCTCGAGCGCTACGAACGTCGGGCGTGCCGGCAGGCTGCGGTCAACATTACGGTGTCGACGCTGGACGCGGAGCGCCTGCGAGCCCTAGTGGGGGAGCTCGAAACCGCCGTGGTGGAGAACGGCGTGGACGTAGAGTACTTCCGGCCGGTGCCGGACAGCCGGCCGCGTGCCGGCAACCTGGTGTTCGTGGGGACCATGAACTGGTATCCCAATCAGGACGCTATGCGGTATTTCCTGCGCGACGTGTGGCCGCGGCTACTCGCCGACAATCCGGAGCGATCGCTCACAGTCGTGGGCCGCGACCCGCCGACGGAAGTAGTCGCGGCCGCGCGTGACCCGCGGGTGCGAGCGCCAGGCTTCGTGCCGGACGTACGGACGTACCTCGCCGCAGCCGCCGTGTACGTGTGCCCGATCCGGGACGGCGGCGGCACGCGGCTCAAGGTCCTCGACGCGCTCGCGATGGCGAAGCCGCTCGTGGCCACGGGACTGGCGGTGGAAGGGCTCCACCTCGACGAGGAGCGGCACTACTTGCGTGCCGAGACGCCGGACGAGTTCGTGCGCCAGGTCGGCCGCCTCGAGCGCGACTCCGAGCTGGGCCGGCGGCTGGGAGAGGCCGGACGACGCCTGGTGGAAACGCGCTACTCCTGGGATGTGATCGGGGAAAAGTTGCTTCAGGCTTATGACGCGGCGCGCGTCGAGCCGCGAGGACGGGTCTCCAGGGAGGCGTCCTAGCCGCGGTCGCACTGCAACACGGACGGCTGGACCAACGCATCCCCGACCAGCACGAACGCTCAAGTCCGGATCGCTCGCGCGAGCGCCCAGAAGGCCCGGAGGCGGGGTCGGTGGACCCAGTACAGGATCGCGGCGTACGTGACGACCCCGGTCACAACTTGCAAGGCGAGGCGGATGCCCGCCGGACTCGAAGAAGGGCTCGCGAATCGAACGCCGAGGACCGCACCGGCCATGAGCAGGGAAGCGCTCGCCGGCGGTGACAACGACCGCAGATATGCGGAGAGCGGCATGCCCGTCAGACGAAGGGCGGCGACGAGGAATAGGGGCATGACGACCGTGGGGTGACCGACCAGCCATGCAGCCGCCACGCCCACGGTGCCCCAGTGGGCCCCCACGTAGAACATCGCGGGCAGGACGAGTGCACTCGCCATCGCGAGCCGCATGTTCTGCTTCGTGTTGCCCGTTGAAACGAGGATCTGTGACAGCAGCGGGCTCACCGATCGGAGGGCGGCGGACAGCGCCAGCAGACGAAGGGGGACGACGGCGGGCAGCCAGTGCTCCCCCAGCACAACCGGGACGAACTGGTCCGCGATCAAGGCGATGCCCACACACGCCGGAAACGTGACGAAGGCGAGCCCCTCGGTGAGGTTTCTGAGATAGCGCTGGAGCGCCAATGGATCGCGCTGTACGGCGGAGAACACGGGCGGCGTTACGCTCCCGACCAGGCTGGTCACACGATCGATCGGGATGCTGGAGATGGTCCACCCGAGCGTGTACGCGCCGAGCGGAGCCTTTCCCAGGACTCGGCCTACCACAGCGAAGTCGGCATTGCTGTACCAGTACCACGCCAGCCGGGCGACTACGACGTGCCAGCCGAAGTTTACGGCTCCTGCGATGCTCCCGAATTTCCGAGGCCATGCCATGCGGTGGCGGCGCCAGCCGTTGACCAAGACCGTACTGGTCGCGCGCCCAACGACGGGTCCGAGGACGAGGGCCCAGTACCGAAGTCCCAACGCCGCCAGCGTAAGTGCGGTGCACGTGCCCAGCAATGCCTCGACTCCGTCCGCCCAGGCGATCCTGCGGAAGTCGAGATCTCGCGTCAGCAGAGCGCGCGGGACGATCTGGAGTGCGCCGGTGAGAAAGGTCAGGCTGGACACCATGATGATCCAGCGAACGGGCGGCTCACCAAAAAACGTTGCCACCGGGCCGGCGAGGACGGCCGAGAGCCCGATCAAGCCCCCACCGATAAGCAGGGCGAGGCCGGCGAGGCGCGCGATCTGGTCCTCAGTGAGGTCCCGGCGCGTGATGATGGCCGCACCGAGACCGAACTCGCTCACGAGCTCGATGAAACCGAGATAAACCAGCGCCATGCCGACCAGCCCGTAGTCCGTGGGCGCCAGGAGCCGGGCGACGATCAGCGTGGACGCCCAGCTGAGGAGCTGGGTGGCCCAGCGCATCACGCCGGTCCACGCGATGCCACGCACCAGCGAGTGGTCGAGTTCTCGGGCGCCCGGCGGCGGGGGCGCAACGGAGCGGGGTAGCTCGCTCCCGACGGTCCCGTTCATCGCGTCGTGTACTTCGCGGTCACGAAGCGGCGCACGCAAACGGGACCGGCTCATCCGCAGTTCGGGGCGGGGCGCCGGTGATCGCTTCGATCGCGGTGAACAACCGTGTCGCCTGTTCCCGGCGGCTGTAACGCGGATCCTCGGCCAGCCGCACGGGCCACTCACCCCGCAGGTGGTGCAGGTAGCGCAGGTGGAGGAGGCCGGCGAGGGTGTCCACGGCGTCGGGCGGCACGACGTCCGCGCTCGAGCCCCGCAGCAGCTGTTCCACGGCGCTGCCGTCCTCGGCCAGGGCCAGCAGCCAGGCGTCGAACTGCATGTAGTCGAAGATCTTCGCCGGAATTGCCATATCGGAGTCCTGCGGCAAGATCACCAGCATCGTTGCCCGCGCGAGAAAGGCGAGCGCTTCGGCGCGCGGTCGAGGCGGGTAGGTCTGGACGAACGCTTCCATGCCCTCCTCCCGGGCGATCTGCTCGATCGGCACGCCGTCGAAGGTGCGCACGTCGCCCATGAATTCGATTCCGAACTCGCTGGGGGAGAGGCCCCGCTCGGTCACGAGTTGTGCCGCCGCGCGAAACAGCGGGCGCGGGTCGCGGTCGAGATAAATCGATCCCGCGTACGCGATGACGAAGCGACGCCCGTGCTGTGACGCCGGCACCGGTTCCTCGTCACACCCGTTTGGCACGGCGATCATGCGAGTCGCAGCCGACCGATACACGCCGCGCATTACGTTGCGCAGCGGGTCGGTGTTGGCGACGATGAGCGACGCCTCGGCAACGGCGCGGCGTTCGTAATGCCGTGCGAACGCGAACCACACCGGACTCGCGATCCCCT
>WNGH01012030.1_pt1 | contig 12930 bp, 11 predicted proteins | sample 5400631 | NCBI WGS metagenome assembly WNGH01 (sample SAMN13153373, study PRJNA577476) | soil metagenome | isolation source: 115 cm soil or saprolite under Garry oak tree replicate 1 | place: USA:California | collected 2016-06-15
GCTGGCGTCAGAAATGGCAGAACAGGTGCCGGGATCTGAAGTACTCGCGACTCGGCTAGCCGAGGTCCTATTTATCCAGGTACTCCGGGCGCATATCGCGTCGGGACCGGAACGCAACAAAGGATGGCTTCGCGCTGTTTTCGATCCTCAAATGGGCACTGCGTTGAGTGCGATTCACGACAGAGTGAATGCACCCTGGAAGGTCGAATCCCTGGCCGAAGCGGCGGGCATGTCTCGCTCCGCATTCGCAGCGCGTTTTAAAGAGCTAGTCGGACAAACACCGCTGGAATACGTAACCGAGTGGCGGATGCAGAAGGCGATGCAGTTACTACAACAGCGTGACAAAAAGCTCATAGGCGTTGCTCGGTCGGTCGGTTACGAGTCCGACGCTGCGTTCAGTAAGGCGTTCAAGCGAGTTGTCGGGGCCAACCCTGGTGAATACCTCAAACGTGGTTTTGAAGGCCAGGGTCATGCCGGAATGGCGGAAGATTTTTGAAGCGGAGGATTCTGACTTTGGCGGCGCGGCCTAAGTGCCATGGAAGTGTGTTCTTCCACAAAAATCCCCAGGTCCTCGCATTTGGGAACGGGAGACCACGCACCCAAAACCGACCGAAGCGGACCACGATGAGTCCCGGTAAACGCGCTCGTATTGATTGAATTTGATGCGGATTTACCGGATGGTTTGGCAACCAGGGCATACTGGCGGTTTAACGCCCAGTTAAGCGAGGAAAGCCACAGATTTTTTGCTGAACACTTGCTGAACAATAGACCGCAAATGAGAGCGTCCAGCGCAACTAGGAAGGTCGCAACGCTAACAAAACAAATGAAAATTGGTCTGTGCGAACAGGTCAGGGTGAATTGGAAAACCGCCACGTCTATGTCGAATTGACGCAGCTATACGCGGAGCTACACGCGTCGCATCCATTGCTGGCGGTTCAAATCAAGCCTTCGCAACCACCAAAACTCCTCTTCCTCAATAAGTTCCGAATACACGGCAACCATCCGAATTTATTCTCCCCCGGCGACCAGGATCAACTCTCCACTGATCCAGCGGGAGTCGTCTGAGGCTAGGAATACAGCCGGCAAAGCCACGTCATCGGGTTCTCCCATGCGTCCCAATGGAGTCAGTTCTACATAATGCTTCTGCATGGGACTGTCAGCAAGACCGCCTGAGATAAATCCTTCTGTGGTGATCACGCCGGGATTGAGCGACATCCACAGCAGCCTTACTAGCGGAAGAAATAACTGATTTTGCGGGCGCAACTGAGTTCACGCGAGACCCGATGTTAACGATGCTACCGCCTTCGGCCGGAAAGAGAGGGAGTGCAGCTTTTGTCGTCAGGAGCAATCCCAAAACATTGAGGTTATGTTCGCGATTATACTTCTCGGCAGTCACCTCTTCGAGTGGTCCGAAGGCGTAGATGCCTGCGTTGTTCACAAGAATGTCCACCCTCCCGTAGGTCTCTTTCGTCCTCGCAAATAGCTCAGCTATCTCTGTCTCATTCGATACGTCGGCGCCAATCGCGACTGCGTTCCCACCCGCTGCGACGATTTCTGAAACTACCTTATCCGCACCACATTTGCTGGTGTGGTAGTTCACTACGACCGAAGCGCCTTCCGCTGCGAGCTGTCTAGCAATGGCAGCCCCTATGCCCTTCGATGCTCCCGTAACGACAGCAACCTTGTTCGCAATTTTCATTTGCCCCTCTTTGTCTTGTACGTGCCACAGGCCTCGTGTTCACTCGTATACATTGAGTGCAATGGAAGTGCCATTCCCAATTCGTTGAAATGAACAGCCCTTAGCCATTTATCGCGAGCTGTTTTGTCAGCGTTTGCTGAACATTCGGCTCTTAAGCTCGGCCTTTACCTAGATTGGTTTGGTTTTTTCGGAAGGGGTACAGAGTGGCGGTGTACACAGCGACAATACTTGGAGGAAGAAAGCGTCGTGTAGTGCTACACATCTGCAGCATCTCAAGTGTTGATATGTGGGAAAAGTGTTACGCGGTCTTGAAGCGGTGCCTGTTGATTCCTAATTTTCTTATTTTTGACTCCAGCGTCTGCCTCGGCATGCCTAGTTTGGAGGCTGCACCTTTTGGGCCTCCGATTACACCCGCGGCTTCCCGAAGAGCAACTTCGAGCATTTCTCTCTCGCGCTCGACAAGACTGGCGGCTAGCGGAACAGATGTCATCGCTGGTTTCGGAGCGGCCCGCGTAAGCCAGGCTTCGTCGACCGAGAAGGTGTCGCCCTCGGACAGGATCACGGCACGTTCAATCACATTCTGTAATTCCCGAATGTTTCCTGGCCAGTCATAAGCCTGGAACAGTTCGAGGGTTTTCTTGTTGATGCTCCGAAACCTTTTGCCTGCTTTGGCACCGAAACGATCGATCAGATAGTCAACCAGTAAAGAAATATCATCCGCCCTATCGCGCAATGGTGGTATTTGAATGGGGAAAACATTGAGTCGATAAAACAAGTCCTGGCGGAAATGGCCCTCTGTCACAGCCGTGTTCAAATTCCTGTTTGTAGCGGCCAGTACCCGCACATCGACTGCAATGGATTGATTGCCCCCAACGCGTTCAAACTCCCGCTCTTGCAGAACCCTCAACAGAGCAACCTGAGTTTCGGCCGGGAGGTCGCCGACTTCGTCGAGAAAGATTGTTCCGCCGTCCGCCGATTCAAATCGCCCCAGTCGTCGTTGCATTGCTCCAGTGAATGCACCCCTTTCATGACCGAACAATTCGGACGCGATCAGGTCGCGAGGAATGGCGGCGCAGTTCACGCGAATGAAAGCACGGCTTGAACGCTTAGACCGGTTATGAATGGCGCGAGCGATCAGTTCCTTGCCCGTTCCAGTCTCACCTAAGATGAGGACTGTGGAATCCATAGGCGCAACTTTCGACACTTGCTTAAGCACGATCCGCAGCGACTCGGAAGAACCAACAATTTCCTCGAACATCGAGGAGCGCTCGATCTCTTCGCGCAACGCGACATTTTCACTCCGCATCCTGTCTTCAGCTCGTTTGCGATCTTCGATGTCGGTACCAGTCGTATACCATCGAATAACTTTTCCCTGCTCGTCCAGAAGCGGGTTGTAGCGATGCAGGAACCAGCGATACTGCCCGTCCTTTCGGAGGAATCGTTGTTCGTTCTCAAATGGAACGCCTTTCAAAAGGCCTTCTCCCCTCTCTTTATGAACTCTCTCGATGTCCTCAGGATGAAATGCGCGAGTGCGAAAAGTTTCCGATCGAACATCCGCGAGGGTCAGACCCGTATAGTCGAGTGCTAATCGATTCGCATAGATAATGCGGCCGTCGGGTTGCATAACAACGATCATGTGGGGGATGGCGTCCGTAATCCTGCGAAATTCCTCGTCGTCCCGCCGGAGTTGCTCTTGCGACTTTCTGATCTCTTCCAGAGCTTGAACGAGGGCTGCCTGAGTTCGACCTTTCTCAATCGCAATCAGCGCAATACGTACGGCTCCTTCGATCAACTGCAGGTCGCTTGGTTTGGGAGGTCGCGGTTTAGGAGAGTAAATGCAGAAGGTACCAAGAACCTCGCCGTCCTTTGAAATAATCGGCTGGGACCACGCAGAACGAAGACCATTGCGTAGAGCGACGTCTCGAAACCCGGACCACAAAGGATCGGTGGCGATATCTGAAACAATCACTCTCTTCTTGAGAAATGCGGCGGTGCCGCAGGAGCCTACGCAGGGACCGATTTTCACAGGATTCACGAACTCAGCCCACTCCTTGGGGACTCGGGGACCTGCTCCAAATCGAAGCCGCTCGCCGTCTGGATCCATTAGCAAAACCGAGGAGAGGAAGTCCGAAGGCTCGGCGTCAAAACGAATGCACAAGTTTTCCAGAATCTCTTGAACAGTGGCCCCGTCGGTGATCATTTCCAGAGCGTGCTTCTCCGTCGCCAAGAGCGATTGGGTCCGTTTAAGCTCGTTGAGTTCTCTCTCTAAATCGTCGTGGGTTTGAAGGTCAGCGGGAGGGTTGCCCTCTTGCCCTCCGGCAGCTTGGATTTGAACTGCATTCGCCCCACCAGTGTCGTTGCCAGGCGTCGAAGGATCTGTTTTACCGCCAGGCTCCAACGAACTCATAGATTCTCCAGCGAGACCTTAGATTCCCAGTGCGGACATTCGACCCAAGGCGTTTCACTTAGGCCTGAGCTGTCTAGCGTATCGTACGCGCAAGCCGAGGTTCCAGCAAAGGTCAAAAACCTCTTTCGGCCCAAGCTTTTGTGAAGCCGAACTTTCAGCGAATGCTGATAAAGCGGCTGAGCGCTCACCTCTAAGTGCTTTTGCTTCAGTCGGACGTAAATGGCGCTGTTATTGCAAACCTTTCTATCGTCGAACGCGATACAGGGAGCAGATGACGTTAAAGATCGAAAAGTATTTTGACGGAAACAAATTGACGATCCGACTGACAGGTCGAATGCAAGAGGAACATCTGGAAGACTTGAAAGCCATCGTCAATGAGGCGGGCCCCAATACTGTTTTGAATTTGGGGGATCTGAATTTGGTAGGGGTGGAAGTCGTTTGTTTTCTCGCAAAGTGTGAAAGGGCTGGCATCGAGATCAACGAATGTTCTCCCTACATTCGTAATTGGATAAATAGAGAACTCGACAGAACGAGAGAAGTCACGGATTAAATCAAATTCTGCCGGGCTCGGCTTTGGTCGTGCCGGCAGAGTTTCACAAGGAGAAATAGCAATGAATGTCCTAGGAACGAGTTGCACTACGGCGCTCTTGACGCTTATTTGCGCTTCAACATTAATGTTTTCAACAAATGCTATCGCTCAAGTCGAGCCTAAGACTATTCCCGCACTTGAGAGCAAGGGGCTGAACGTCGTCTCAGTTCAGATTCCACTGACCTCGCTTGCGGACGATGTTGCTGCCACGAAGCGAGCCATCGCTCTCGCGGATGGACCCGTGCTTCTCGTCGGTCATTCCTATGGAGGAGTTGTCATCACCGAAGCAGGCGCTGATCCGAAGGTTAAAGGACTTGTGTACATTGCCGCCTTCGCGCCGGATTCCGGCGAATCCGCAGTGACGCTCTTGAAAACCGTCCCCGATTCCCCAGCGGGTGCGGAACTCCGACCCGACACGGCTGGTTTTCTCAAGCTGAGCGAAAAAGGTGTCAGCGAGGATTTTGCGGAGGACCTCTCAGCGACCGAAAAGAAGCTCCTGTTTGCGATACAGATTCCTACGTCGGTAAACGCTCTGGGCGCGCCGGTCAGTCAAGCTGCGTGGAGGACCAAACCTTCCTGGTTCCTGATCACGACCGCAGATCGGGTTATTCCGGTCGAACTACAGAAGACAATGGCACTTAGGCTCAAAGCCGAAAGAATAGAAGTTCCCTCGTGCCACGCCGTCGTCGTAGCGCACCCTGTGGAAGTGAGTGCATTCATCATAAGGGCGGCTCAGGCTGACATTGTGTCCCACTGAACGCAGGGTTTCCATCGGACGAGCAAACATCTACACAACCTGAACCCGTACTGGCATCCCATTTCAAGTCATCAAGGAGACCGATCATGAACGAAGAAATACTTACCGAATCGAGTTGTACCGCCACCATCAACGCGCCTATCGAGTTTGTTGACATCCCAACATGGCTTTTCACCCTGCCGGATGCTGAATATCAACGGTGCTCTCCGGCCCACATCGCCGCTGCTGCGACTAGAACAGACGATGGCCGAAGGATGTCGATCAATGTCGAGACGATTGGCGGCGAACTGATGGTGCAACACTACGTAGAAGATATCGGAGAAAAGCACCATTGCCGGGTACTTTCGACGTCTGACCTGTTGACACCCACCGGGTGGACGACCACGAAAGTTCTCTGGGAACTCAGTGTAAGGGCCATCGACGCAGCAACGTGCGAGTTGACCAACCATGTCATCGGCAGCACAACTCCGGAGCTTCTCAAAGCCCTGGGCAAAAGGGGCGTGCCACTCGAAATGGCAAGGGCTTCGAGAGGAAACGCCACCACGGCCCACAATGCGCAGGAGACACCGTTCTTCGCCAAGAGCATCGAGAAGAAGGCGCTTGAAGCGATGGCCAGCGGACGCAAGAGCCAGGGTGTTCTTAGTGTTGAGCGCTCGATTGCTTAGCATCGATTCGCACTGCTTTCAGATCAGAATGCACCAACTTTTCAGTTAAGGAGACTTATGACAACAGCAATCTACGAAAAGAAGAACACGGCGCTCTTGATCGTCGATCCGTATAACGACTTCATGAGCGAAGGTGGCAAGCTGTATGCGGCAACAAAACCGACGGCTGACTCTGTCGGTTTCTATCAGAACATGCGAAAGCTGATTCCGGCGGTGCGGACTGCGGGCATTCAAGTATTCATCGTTCCTCATCACCGTTCGCGAACCGACGATTTTGAGAACTGGATAAATGTAAACCCCGTCCAGATGGACACAAAAAAAAGGATGGCCTTCGCTGTCGACACATGGGGTGGCGAATGGCACCCCGAGTTTGGACCGAAGCCTGGCGACGTCGTCGTTCATGAGCATTGGGCGCAAAATGGCTTCGCCAATACCGATCTCGACGAACTGCTCAAACAGCACGGCATTCAGAAGCTGGTGTTGGTAGGGTTCATCGCAAATTCGTGTGTCGAAGCGACGGCGCGGTTCGGCATGGAACTGGGCTATCACGTGACCCTGGTCAAAGATGCAACGGCGGCCTTCAACCCTGAGGGCATGACGGCCGCACGGGTGAGTGCCAAGTTGTTTGCCCATGCAGAACTGAACACGGACGAGCTGCTTGTCGCTCTGTCTGATTCGAAACGAATTCCAGCGGACGAGGCGACCGACAGTGAACTCGGCGCTGCTCGCAAAAGTAAGAACTGAGGCCGGCCATTATGTCCACCCTATTGAAAATCGACGTTAGCTCTCGCGGCAAGCTTTCTATCTCCCGCAAACTCAGTTCGCTCTTCCTTGAACAATGGACGAAGGCTCATGCCGATTGCAAGGTCATCGAGCGCGATATCGCCACGACCGACCTCCCGTTTCTGGAGTTCCCATGGATCACTGCCAATATCACCAAACTGTCAGCTCGAACCGAGGAGCAAAAGGCTTTGCTCAAACTTAGCGATGACCTGATTGCGGAACTCCAACAGGCAGATGAATACCTGATCGCAACACCCATGTATAACTACGGAATTCCAGCCAAGTTTAAAGCTTACGTAGACCACATCGTTCGTAGCGGACTTACTTTCAAAATGAATCCTGATGGCAGCTATGAAGGCCTTCGCAGTGGTAAGAGGGCGACTGTGATCATCGCGAGCGCAGGCGAATATCAACCTGGAGCCCCTGCTGAAGGACTTGACACGTTGAAGCCCTACCTGCGCGAGATTCTCGCGTATATCGGAGTGACCGATGTGACCTTTATCCAATCCGGTTCTACATGGAAGGTGGACACTGGATCGGAGCAAGCGGACGAACACGTCGCGCCCTTGAAAGCGCAAGTTAGGCTGGCGGCCGGCGCGTAAGGCCTCAAACGCTTCCGTAAAGCGCGTCTTCGACCAGCTTGGAGGGAACGACTGCACCTTGCCTCGACACTTAGACGCTAGCCGGACTCTCGTCAACGACGGCGCGGCTGGCCTGTACATTTCGAGAACCTAAATTTCGAAAGGACCCAATGGCTACTGCGAAAGAACTTTTGTTGGAGTACATGGAGCTGATAAGGACCCCCGAAAAAGCAATCTCTCTCTTTTCGGTAGAGGCTGCCATTGAAATCCCATACCTGGTTGAAGTTGGCCTTCCCGGGAGATTCGAGGGCCACAACCAGATTCTGAAGTTCCTTCGACAGATCAATGAGCTTTTCCCTGATGTGGCTTTCATGAATGTGAGGTTCTTTGTGGACTCACCGGACCAAGTCGTTAGCGAGTACGAGGTTCACTGCTCAGCTTCATCTACGAAAAGGCATTATCACCAATTGTTTTTCGGAAGGCTGATGGCCGAGGGCGGCAGGATCAAGCTCCTGCGCGAAGCGATCAACATTATTAGCGCCGCGCAAACCATTCTTCCCAATGGACTGTCCGATGTGGCGGTTCAGAGAAGCGCGTCGCTGTGACGGATCGTATCCGGATCAGGTGTAATTCTGGACAGGCACAGTGCTCTGTTGACCGCTGACCTTGTACAGCTAGTCTCGCTGAGACTCAAGTGAGATCAACAGACAGGAAGCATGAGGTGACAAGGATGATTCACTCCGATGAACTGAAATCTGTGCCGATCTTCTCCTGCCTGACGGATCTCCAGCGTGAACGGATCGCGAAGGGTGCTGCAGACCTCTTTGTTCAACCGGGAGAGTGGCTCATTCGGGAGGGCGACATGCCATCGTTTTTTGTTCTGCTCGAAGGAGAGCTCGAGGTCGAAAAGGAATATGGCGGAGCAGGCACAGTTCGGGGGCGTTATGTGCCCGGTGACTTCTATGGTGAAACTCCGATTTTGCTCGATTCACCCACCATCGCATCGTTACGCGCGCATCTGCCATCTCGTGTTCTTCGATTGGACCGAATGCTGTTTCAAGAACTGATCGACTTTTCGCCAGAGTGCTCCGACATCATCGTGCACACGATGATGAAGCGGGTAACGACGATCCGGGAGTACATCCGGGACAACAGTCCATTACGGGCTCTCGTGGCCGGTTCGCAATATGACCCTGAATGCCGCGACATTCGAATGTTCCTATCTCTCAACCACATCCCTTATCAGTGGGTGGATAACCAACGCGATCCAGATCGCGTTCCGCTTTGCGTGTCTTCTGATCCCGCCGGGCCGTTCGTTTTGATCGGCAACTCGGTGCTGATTACTCGGCCGCTCACGGTTCGCAAGGTTGCCGAGGCGCTGAAAATGAGCACGAAGCCAGCGAAGGAAGACTATGACGTGGTCGTCGTTGGGGGAGGCCCCGCAGGACTTGCGGCTGCGGTTTACGGGGCATCGGAAGGACTAAGTGTTTTGTTAGTTGAGAAGACCGCTGCGGGTGGCCAAGCAGGGACCTCATCCCGCATCGAAAACTATCTCGGATTTCATAACGGCATCTCTGGGGAGGAGTTGAGTTCCCGAGCGTTGAAGCAGGCTACTCGCTTCGGCGCAGAAATGGTACTCACCCGTAAGGTTGAGAGAATTGCGCCGACGCCCGAAGGCTACTACGTAGAACTCGATGGCGGAAGCCGAGTGCATACGAAAACCGCGGTTCTAGCAACTGGCGTAGATTGGCGCAGACTTGAAGTTGAGGGAATAGATCGACTACAGGGAAAGGGTGTTCTCTATGGTGCCTCCCGCATGGAGGCGTTGTCGGTCGTCGGAAAAGAAATTTTCATAGTCGGAGGAGGCAACTCGGCCGGCCAAGCAGCTATGTTCTTTTCGAGCTACGCAGCATCTGTGACAGTGCTTGTGCGCGGCGAGGGTCTTGTACTGACGATGTCACAGTATTTGATTGCCCAGCTCAATCAACGCCACAACATAACCGTCGAAGCCTACACGGAGGTTGTCTCAGCCGACGGAGAACACTGTCTAGAGTCGATCTCTACGACAACGAAGGGCGCGCTTCCCCGTAAGCGTACTGCTGATGCTCTTTTTGTGATGATCGGGGCAATTGCGAGGACCGATTGGCTTCCCCCGACTCTCCAGCGAGACGCAAGAGGTTTCGTTCTGACTGGACGCGATCTTCTCGACTGGAGAGAGCCGCGCTCACCGTTTCTGCTCGAAACCAACCTGCCCGGTATATTCTGCGCGGGCGACGTCCGCCACGACTCAATCAAGCGTGTCTCAAGCGGTGTGGGCGAGGGTAGCATGGCGATTGCATTCATTCATCAGTACCTTGTGCTTCAGCAACCGATAACAAGGGGCTTGTCGACCTTGGCTGCATAGACCGAGGTTTCGCAAAATCGCGCCCTGAAGGGGCGGCTCAATACGGACGAGAAGATGACTCTGGCGCTTCATCGCAACTGCTTGCTAGGCAGGAATTTTGCTGAACAGTTGCTGAACAATAGACCGCAAATGAGAGCTTCCAGCGCAACTGAGAAACGCGCAACGCAAACAAAACAAATGAAAATCGGTCGGGGCGAACAGGTCAGGGTGAATTAGCAAACCGCTGCAACTGAGAAGACCTTAGAGCACCTTACAGCATCTCAGAACAGCTCAGGCTGTCTCTTGCGACTGAAAAATCGGCGGTTTGGAAAACCGCCTTGAGTCTGCACCACAAGAAGGGGTAACGAGCCCCAGATTTCCCACAACCTAAGTTCGGGCCCGGCATCAGAGATACTGGGACCGCAGCCAACGCGCTAAGTCCTACGAAGAATTCCCTTTTTATCATCGCATCTTCAGCCGCTTGAAAACGCGACGATCTGAGACGAGTTCTCACCGTTGTCGCCACGTGAATTGCCGCACCTCGCCGGCGAAACCTGTTTTCGGCCACATACCTATTCGTGGCCAAGACGAAGCTGATCTCCCGGCTGCAGGACGAACAGGAGAAACACCATGGCCACCGCTGGAAAGACTCTAGCAACCCCGTTGACATCCGACACGCAAGCCACTTATTACAAGGATGCGACGGAACTCGCCGCGCTGATTCGGACGAAGCAGCTCTCTTCACGCGAAGTCGTCCAGGCGCATCTCGATCGGATCAAGACCATCAATCCAAAGGTCAACGCGATCGTAACCTTGTTGGCAGAAGATGCCCTGAAGGGTGCAGACTTGGCGGACAAAGCCGTGAAGAACGGCGAAGCGCTTGGCCCTCTCCACGGCGTGCCGTTCACGATCAAAGATGCCATCGACACGGCAGGTGTGCTGACGCAGCGCGCCTCAAAAATCTTTGCAGGAAATATTCCCCAGAAAGATGCCACCGTTGTGACACGTTTCAAGGCAGCGGGCGCGATTCCGCTCGCGAAGACCAATCTTCCTGAGTTCTCGGCCTGGCAGGAAACAGACAATCTCGTGACAGGTTTATCGAGGAACCCTTGGAATTTGGAGCGCACACCGGGTGGCTCAAGCGGTGGAGAGTCGGCTGCAATTGCTGCCGGTCTCTCGCCGATCGGCATCGGTAGCGACCTTGCGATTTCGGTCCGTGGTCCGGCTGCACTGACAGGTATTGTTGGGTTGAAGGCGACCCACGGTCGCGTTCCCTACACGGGTCATTGGCCGGAAGTGCTCAATCGCTATTTCCACATTGGACCGCTGGCCCGCAGCGTGCGCGATATCACGACGGCGTTTTCCATAATGCAAGGACCAGATGGTATCGATGGACTTGCCATTCACGCGAGGGATGCTGGACCTGCCGATGCACCGATTGCCGGCAAGGCACTGCGCGTCGGTTGGCTGGTCGAACCCGGGTTTGGACCGGTGGATCGTGAGGTCGCGACTGCCGTTGCTGACGCGGCCGAACTCTTGAAGGGATTCGGCTGCGAGGTTGAGCCGGTTCGTATACCGCTGCTTGAGCAAAACAACTATTTCGAACCGGCTATCACCCTTTACGGTGCTGAACTGGGACGCTACGTTCGACGATTCGTCGGAGATCGGGAAGCGGAGCTGCACTACATCGGGAAGATCTATGTAACGTCGCCAGATCCTTCATTGGGGGAGTACATCGACGCAGAAATAAAAGTCGACAAGCTCAAGGGAGCGTTTGCCGAATATTTTCAGAAGTACGATGTTTTGCTGTGCCCCGTGATTCCGTTTACTGCTCCGCTTCCTGGACTTGAGGAATACGTCGTCAACGGTGAAAAGGTGCCGTCGACGCATATGATGCGTGCCACCGTGCCGTTCAACCTTGCTGGTCTGCCCGCGCTCTCCGTGCCATTTACGTTTAGTTCAGAGCAATTGCCGATCAACGTGCAACTCGTCTCGCGGTGGTTGGATGAAGCGACGATTCTTCGCCTCGGCTCATTGATCGAAGCGGGAAACAAAGCGCAACACCGTCACCCTAATCTCTAATTTCCCAAGATCGGCCCGGGCTTGCGAGTGCAACTGAAAAGGCCTCAGAGCAGCCTACAGAAAGGGAAAACTTCAGGCTTGGTGCGGTTTGTTCGTGTGCTTGCTTACCCGCCCTGGATCACTGATCGCTTACGCAACCAAAGTGCCCACTGTTCGTTGGATTGCCTGTGGCGACTGGCCGAATGCCCGAAGGAACGAACGCCTCATCCGTTCGCGATTTCCAAAACCGTTCTTCCTGGCAATCTCCTCCGCTGAGAAGCGGCCAGCCTCCATCATGAGCCGGGCCGATTCCACGCGCAGCCGTTCAATTGCTTTCGCGGGCGAATGTCCCGTTTCTTCTCTGAGCAAGCGGCTGAATTGCCGAGGGCTCAGAAAAGCGGCCCTCGCCAATACATCAACAGACAACGAACTGCGCAAATGTTCCTTTGCGTACGCGATGGCGGTCTGGACTCGGTCGGATGTCGCGTCCATATCCAACAACGCGGAGAACTGCGATTGCCCGCCCACACGGCGGTGATAGACAACAAGCAATTTAGCCACCTCGCGGGTAATCTTAGTGCCAAAATCCTTCTCCAACATAGCTAGCGCAAGGTCAACTCCGGCGCTCATGCCTGCCGACGTCCATATCGGTCCATCGATTCGAAAGATGCGATCTTCCTCGACAAGGATCTTGGGGTAGCGACGCTGCATATTTCTCGCAAAGTGCCAATGAGTCGTGGCTCGTCGACCGTCGAGTAATCCTGCTTCGGCCAGAACGAGCGCACCGGTGCAGATGGAAGCTATTCGCCTGGTTCGATGAACAGCGGACCGAAGGTAAGTTAGCAACGCCGGAGTCGCCGACGGGGGTACAACGCTTCCCGCAACGATGAGGGTGTCGAACGTGCGGCGTTTGAAGGAGGAAGTCTGAATCTCATATCCCAGCGAGGTGGCGACCGGGCCGCCGTTCTCCGAGAGCAGCGTGACTTCGTACGCCTGCGAGCCCAT
>WNGH01004753.1_pt1 | contig 12929 bp, 8 predicted proteins | sample 5400631 | NCBI WGS metagenome assembly WNGH01 (sample SAMN13153373, study PRJNA577476) | soil metagenome | isolation source: 115 cm soil or saprolite under Garry oak tree replicate 1 | place: USA:California | collected 2016-06-15
CAGCAGAGTTCTCATGGTTAACCGAATGGGCACTGACCTGGCCTAGCTTTGTTTACTTGTAATCCGCATCGCTGGTTTTGGATTTCGACGTTGGGCGAACTTTCAAAGCGCACGGTCCAAATACTAGCGATACAAGCGATGGTCGCCCTCCTCATGCTGGATGTAGCCGCAGCAAGGATACTTGTCCTCAGTCCCCGGCGAGTGGGTGATGGTTTGGCCGTCCAGGCGGAAGCGAGTGTCGCCTTTACCCCACGAGCCGCCGCAGGCAGGAATCGGAGCCGCAGAGAAAACAGAACTCGCATGAGGTGCAAGGATTTCCGCGAACAATGAGCCCTGGTTGAGGACAAGGTCAAGATGAAAGAGGATCGGTGATGAAAGAATTTGGCTTTGAACTCGACCAACCTCACTGAACCCAACGGTGGGTGCAGCGCAAATCCGCGACTTGACGGTTGCGCTTAAATGCGAATATAAGAAGGTAATTTCCACCTCCTATGAGGACTCACAAATGGATAGAAGAACATTTCTGGCAACGCTGAGCAGCTTCGCGGCTCTTGACCCTGTTCCGGCACTGGCCGCCAACGATGATGGAAGCGTCCGAACGACTTCCAACAGTCCCCCTCGAAAGGTCATCGTCGGCACGGTCATGCGATCCTTTTGGGGCCAGTATCCCGGACTGCGCAACCGTCTGGATCAACTGGCAGGGATCGTGGATCAAATGGCCGCGATGTCAAAACAGGCTTATGGACGCGCTCTCGATCTCGCAATTCTACCCGAAGTGGCGATTACCGGGGAAGCGGGTGACGATGCAGTGGCAGATTCGGTCTCCTTCGAGGGAGAAACCAAAGACACGTTCACTCGCAAGGCTCGTGAGCATAGTTGCTACATCGTGGTTCCCACCTACTTGTTGGATTCGAAAGAAAAGAAGTTGTGCTCGAATGCGGCGATCCTGGTCGGGCGCAAAGGCGAAGTGCTAGGAACCTACCGCAAAATCCATTTGGTGGTTTCATTGGAACGGGGAACCATGGAAAGTGGCAGCACTGCCGGCGAGGCGCTGCCGGTCTTCGACTGCGATTTCGGCAAACTGGGAATTCAAATCTGTTACGACATGGATTTCGGCGAGGGCTGGGCGGAGCTGGCACGCCGCGGAGCGGAACTGATCGCCTGGCCCACGCAATCCCCGCAGACTTCGCAACCCGCGTTCCGGGCGAGGGATCACCGCTGCTACATTGTCTCCAGCACTTGGCGGCATAACGCCTCAATCTTTGAACCCACTGGTAAGATTGCCGCGCAGATCAAGCCACCGCAAAGCATCCTGGTCCACGAACTGGACCTCAGTTACGCGCTGCTTCCGTGGAGCTCGAAGCTGCGGAACGGAGAAGCCCTCCGGAAAGCCCACGGCGACAAGGTCGGTTTCCACTATTATGAGGACGAGGATTGCGGCATTTTTTGGTCGAATGATCCAAATACAACTATCGGCCAAATGGTGCGATCGATTGGGGTGCTGGAACTCGAGCAGGAAATGGCCCGCGTGCGGCAGTTCTACCGGGCCGCGGGGGTGCGGATATAGCCATATCCAGGCGCGAACGAAATAACGTCCTAATTGGGTAGGTTTCTAAAAATGTCTCGACAGAATCTAATCTCATGAAAATGCCCATCCATTCCTTCTGTAGCAGAGCGCTATGCTCGTTCACGACGGCGCTCCTGATAACAACGCTCCTCCCATTGGTGGTTCCCTCACATGCCCTTTCACAAGAACCCACACCTCGGCCATTGCGGGCTGGCATGATTGGCCTGGACACTTCGCATGTGCCAGCCTTCGCCAAACTCTTCAACGATCCGAAGGCCACCAGCCAGCTCGCCGGCATCCGCGTCGTGGCCGGTTATCCCGGCGGCACGGACATGCCGGCCAGCCGTGAACGTGTCGGCAAATTTACCGAACAGTTGCGGGGCATGGGCGTCGAGATCGTACCCACGATCCCGGCGTTGCTGGGAAAAGTGGACGTGGTGCTCCTGGAAAGTGTGGATGGGCGGATTCATCTGCAGGAGGCCATACCGGTCATCAAAGCCGGCAAACCGCTATTCATTGACAAGCCGGCAGCGGGTTCCCTCGCCGATGCTATCGCCATCTTTGATCTAGCGCAAAAGCACAACGTGCCTTGCTTTTCCAGTTCATCGCTCCGGTTCGGAGGCGGCGTTCAGGAACTCAGGACCAACACTGCCCTGGGGGAAATTGTCGGCGCGATCACTTGGGGACCGTGCTCGTACCAGGAAGGAACGCCGGATATGTTCTTCTATGGCATCCACGGCATTGAGGCGCTCTTCACGCTCATGGGCACGGGTTGCCAAACGGTCTCGCGCGTACAGGCAGACGACGCGGATGTCCTGACCGGGGTATGGCAGGGTGGGCGAGTGGGAACCTATCACGGCATCAGGCGCCACAAGGAGGAATTTGGCGCGGTGGCATTTGGCACTAAAGGCATTGTTCCGGCCACCAAATCGGACCGTTACGAGGAATTGTGTCAGGAGATCGTCAGGTTCTTCAAGACGCGCCAGCCGCCCGTGACCGCAGAGGAAACCATCGAGATCTTCGCTTTCATGGAGGCGGCCGATGAAAGCAAACGGCAAGGCGGAAAGCCGGTGTCATTGAAAGAGGTTTTGACCAAGGCGCGCGCTCAAGCCGCCTCGAAACTATAACTCTTTACAACGGAGACACCATGCAATTCATCACCCGTCGTCGTTTCCTTGAAGACTCGATGCTCGCTGCCGCCGCTGCAGCGGCCGGCGTAGCGTTGCCTGTTCAGGCTCAAGAAAAGAAGCCCGGCAACGCGAACAACCGAATTCGAGTTGCGATTCTCGGCTGTCGCATTCGCGGCAAGCAGCACGCCCAGGAACTGGCTCCCCTGCGCGACTGCGAGATTGCCTACGTGTGCGACCCGGATCGGGACTTAGCTAACGAGCTGGCGGCTGCCGTTGCAAAGCAGCAGGGCACCGCGCCCAAGACCGCACAGGACATGCGCCACATCTTCGACGACCACGCGGTGGACGCAGTATTTGTGGCGGCGCCCAATCATTGGCACGCGCTGGCGTCCATCTGGGCGATGCAGGCGGGCAAGGACGTTTATGTTGAAAAACCGGTCAGCCACAATATCAGTGAAGGCCGCCGGATTGTACAGGTGGCACGCAAAACCGGCCGCATCTGCCAGGGCGGCACCCAGAACCGCTCCAACGCCGCGCTGGCCACGGCCATTGAATACATCAAGCAAGGCAAGCTGGGCGAAGTGAAGCTGGCCCGCAGCATCGTGTACGGCCGTCGAGGTTCGATTGGCGGGCCGGGCACGTACGAGGCTCCGCCCAATATCGATTACAATCTCTGGGCCGGTCCAGCGCCCATGAGTCCGCTCACCCGTCCCCAGTTCCATTACGACTGGCATTGGTTCTGGGAGACCGGCAACGGCGAGCTCGGCAATAACAACATCCATTCATTGGACATCTGTCGTTGGGGGCTGGGCCTCTCTGGACTTGGACGCGCAGTGCTCAGTTACGGCGGACGCCTGGGATACACCGACGCCGGCCAAACGCCCAACACGCAGGTCTGTATCTTCGATTTTGGTGACCGCACCATCGTCTCGGAGACACGCGGACTGAAGACCGCGCCATTCCGCTTCAAAGACGGGTGGATTTTCGAGGGGAGCAAGGGGTTTATCGCGGGCACCTCACTGTTTGATCCAGACGGCAAGCTGGTCAGCACCTTCACCGGCAGCGGCGAGAGCCATTTCGCGAACTTCCTCAAGGCGGTTCGCAGTCGCAACGGCGCCGACCTCAATGCCGACATCCTCGAAGGCCATCAATCCACGGCGTTGTGCCACATAGGCAACATCTCTTGGCGGCTGGGTCGGGCCACGACGCCGGAGGGAGTTCGCGAGGAACTGAGGAAACTCAAAGCGCACGAAAATGTGAGCGAAACCTTCGACCGCACCGTTGAGCATCTGCGGGAGAACAATGTGGATTTGGAGCAAACAAAATTGACCGTCGGCGCGCTCCTCCATCCTGAGCCGGAGCGGGAAGCCTTCGTGGCCAATCCTCAGGCGGATGCCCTCCTCATCCGCGAATACCGCAAGCCGTTTATAGTGCCGGCCGAATCGGAGATTTGAGCTTCATGGGACGCACGGCAGATACACTCCAGCGCTTGCGGCGCAAACTTAAGAAATCTGCTTGGCCCGTGAGATAAAGGAGAAGGTGTGGGTGGTCTAGAGGGGGTGTGCTGTATCTCACGGGCCAAGCCGCCAAGCGCTTATCGTCGAAGCGCTGTGATACGTACTAGATGCGTAGTAAGCGGGTTGTTCCTTGGAAGATGATCATCACTTCCGGCTCTCGCGAAAACACCACAGAGCTTTGTGAGTACGGACGAAAAGATCGCCATCGGAGACCGCCATCGAGGCGATCGTCGCTTCGGCTAACGAGTTCGTCGCCAGTACCTCGAATGTCGGACTCGCCTTGAGCACGAAGGCGTCGCCGCCCTGGTTGATGGCATGAAGGCTGCGTTCACCCCACAGGCGGCGAAGATTTCCGCATAGTCCTCGACACTTTCCTTTCTTAAGGCGACGACCAGGAACTCCTGCTGTCCAGGGAAGCCGTTCCCGGGGGAATGAGTGCGGAGCACAGGCTGGTAGCCCCAAGCCAATTCATCGGGAGGCAGGGGGAACTCGCTTTCAATCTGCAGCCGGAGAAAAGCTTTCCGTCTGCGACCACTATCGACGACCAGTTGTCCGACTTCGCCGCGGGGCCACGGAGCCGTTCCTCCCAGATTAACTTGCCGGTTTCCAACTCGAAGCACTCCGCCACGCCCGGATCGTTCAGGATGTAGATGTGCCCGTCGTGAATGACTCCCGATCCGATGCGCTGTTTTGTCTTCGGATGATGCCATAGTCGGCGTGATTCCGTCACGTCGCCGGAGTCGCCAGCTTTCACCGCCAGCGCCATGCCGTTGAACCCACCCATTGCCACGACGATTTCCTTCGACGGCTCATAGAGCGGCGAGGTGTAAACGAGCGGATTAATCCCCGCGCAACTCCATAATTCCCGGCCCGTCTTCGGGTCGAAGGCAACCACCCGCTTTGGCCATGTCAGGATCAATTCCTGGCGCCCGCCGGCCTTGATGACGAGAGGTGTGCTCCACGAACCGGTCCACACCGCTTTCTCCTGTTGCGGCTTTTTTTCGCCCGAATCGGCGTTCGGCTCAGCCACACGCCAGAACTCCTTGCCGGTTTTCTTGTCCAGCGCGAGCAGGAAGCTCGGTTCGCCTGGCCCGAAGTTCAGGTAACAACGGCTCTCATCCAGTGACGGCGAAGAGCCCCAGCCCCAGACATGCTTTTGCGGGCCTAGCTCGCGCCGCCAAAGTTCCTTCCCTAGCAAATCATAGCAAAACAATCCCGCCGAACCGAACCACGCAACGACTCGCTCGCCGTCCGTCACTGGGGACGATGAGCATTGGGGATTGGCCTCGTGCGTCGACTCAGCGGCGTCAACGGCCGCGCCCTGCTGCCAAAGCAACCGGCCCGTTGCCCGGTCGAAGCACAATAACACCCGCCGCTTCTCCGCCTCGATCGCCTGCGTCACAAACACCCGCTTGCCCCACACGATTGGCGTCGAATTGCCGCGCTCCGGCAACGGCGTCCGCCACAGCACGTTCTCATTGGTGCCCCAGCGCTGCGGTAGGTGCTTTTCGTTGGCCACACCCGTACCCGCCGGCCCGCGCCAGGTCGGCCAGTTTTCGGCCACCGCAGAGGCCTCGGCCCACAGCAAGCCGGCTGCAAGCATCGTTTGCCAATGGACCTGCAATGCCTTCATAAATTCCTGCTATCTCTTGATTGGCCCGATGTAGCGGCGTGCCACGACGACGTCATCGAACCAAACTGCCTGGCTGTCTTTCCAGTACTGCTTGGTGGGGTCGCCCTCGTCATAGCCGTAGTGTTCGAGCCAAAAGCAATTCACTTTCAAGTCCAGGTCGTTGCGCCAGCGGATGCCGGTGAATTCTCCGACCAGTTTACCATCCACCCACATGGCTTGCTTGCCATCGGCCTTGTCTGGCGCGGTATTCGCCTGGATTATGAATTCCCAGCACTGCCATTGACTCAGCAGCGGAATGACACGGTCCTTCCCGGCATCCGTGCCCTTACCCGGTCCCGGTGGAAAGAAGCCATTGCCCCAGTATTTGTTCATCTTCAGGTCCGGTTCCATGTCGAGATAGTAAGTGTAGAGATTCACCTCACCCGGTGGAGGATTCTTGCCCCATGCGAACCACGGCTCCATGCCCGTTGAGTAGTAGGTGCCATCCGGCCTGAGCCCGGCCTTGCCAAAGGCGGACCACTTGTTGGTACGCTGATTGGCTCCGAGCCAGACGAAGTGATGATTGTATTGGTAATCCGGGGAGAACTTGACGTAGAGGCGCGCATAGACGGTGTCGGCTCCGGGCATGAACCATTTGATGGCGTCACCGCCGTGGTTCCTACCGCGCTCCATCGGCATCTGCACGCACCAACGACCGGAGTTCGGCTTATCCTCGATCATCACCACTCGCCCGCGTTGTTGGTCCCACTTCTTCATGTCACCGGATTCGAAGTTGTCGGCGAACAACACGTCCGGGTCATTCGCAATACCAACATCGCCGGGATACTTCGCGGCGAGTCCCCAAGCGGATGCCTCCGGCTTCGGAGTGGCACGCTGCAGATTGGCGAGCTGTTCCTCCGATCTGCGATCAATCCACGTGGCGGGATACTCTCTGCGCAAGCGTTCAAAGGCGGAGATGGCTTCATCGGTCCTGCCGTTGGCAATAAGACTGTTGGCCTGCTTGTACTCATCTTCGCCCACGGTCAGCGCACGGGCCATAATGCGTCCCGCCTCCTGTTGCGTGAGGTCGATGGGCACTTTGGCGATCACAGGCGGGTTCGTGTCGGTCAGGATGCGGAATGCTCCGGGGTTCCGTTCGCGGAACAGCCGGGCGCGCATGTCACGTTGCCAGTTGGACGCGTCGCCGCCCTCGCGTTGGCCATGCGGGTCAATGTCAGCGATGGCCAGCCCGTCCGGGTCTTCGGCTTTGGCAACAATTTTCCCCTGCGGGGAGATAACCATGGCACCACTGCCGCGTTGCGCGACAACCAGCCAGATGAAGTTCTCCGCCGCGCGCACCCGCAACGCCTGCACGCCGATGTCATCGTCGCCGATGGCAGCGCCGCCCATCGTCGGAAAAAAGATGATGTCGGCGCCTTGCAATGCGAGGCAGCGCGCCGTCTCCGGAACCACCAGGTCGTAGCAGATAAGCATGCCGGCTGTACCGAGGTCCGGTGTTGTAAAAACCGGGAACTTGTCTCCTCGTTGGCGTGCACCAGACTCGCCCCACGTCGGGCAAACCTTATGGTATCGGCCAATCTCCTTGCCGTCGCGACCGAGGAAAAAGGAGGTGTTGTAGGTTCCGCCATCGCCCTCCGAACAATCGCTGCAAACAACCAGATACATATGGTGCCGCGCGGCGGCTGAGCCTAGGCGTTCGAGCATCCGCTTGACCGCCTTCGGCAACACTTCCTTCACCAATGTCTCGTTCGCTCCGACCCAGTTCAGCAAGCCCAGCGTATCCTCGGGAAGGACAAGCGCGTCGCACTTCGCCTCGCCGGCGCGATTCACGATGCGTTCGAGCTCAGCGAGGTTCTTATCCACCGCGGTGAGCGCCTCGTCCGGCCTGAGATGGAAGTCGATAATGCGACGCGCGGCCTGCGCCGCTGCGACCCGAACCGTGTTGGTTGAAGGCACACTGGGCTCGGCCAAGGCAATTGGGGATATGAACAGCAGGGTCGCCAGCCAGCCAAGGCGCGCGTTCGTCTTCATGGGACTGCCAGAATGCTCCAGTCAAGCTGCCTCGACAACGCGAATCACTCCCCGCACTGCCAACGAAGCCTATTTCGGGTGCATCAACGACCTATCCATCTCGATCACAAAAGGCAGATTCCATTTTCTTTCGACGACAGGAAATCGGTTCAACTCGCGGAATTCGTGCAGAGGAGCTATCAAGTCGTGACGAAGGGACTGGCATGGACAGCGGCTGAGCAGTTTGCGAATATGGCCTTGAAACCATTTCCGATACCCGATGAGTGGGACGATGCCTTGTCGATCCTGGATACGACAAGCGGTTCGTTCACAGCGGCGGGCAGCCTGATGACGATAAAGCCGGTGGAGCCTTTGCACAGGCTGATGCATAACTGGCTGTTCAGCTGGGGAATCGATGAGGCGGCGCTTCCCCGAGGGCCGAGCGTTGAAGCTTAGAGCGACACCCGCCCGAGACTTCAATTCTCTGGGCGTTCGCCGACCGACTCTCGTGCCGATATTGGGCGAACCTCGAACGAACAGCCGGTATTCCTCCTCATAACTTTTCATTACGAGCTTCGGCTTACTTGCCCTTGGAAAGGGCGCGGGAGAGAGCGCGCTTCAGATCGCCCGGGACGCCGTCCAGCCCGGCGCTCTCAACGCGAGCCTGAACCAGCTTCGCGACGGCCTTTTGCAGATCCGGGTTCTTGCTGAAAAATTTCAGGTAAACCACGGCACAGGCGGCGAACGATGGAGGTGGCAGGACGGCCAGGCGTTGTGACAGCATCTCGCGCACGACGGACCATTCCACACCGGCGCCGATATCGGAGGTCACCTTCCGCTCGACCAGTTCGGGCCGAGCTTCCAAGCGGTCGATCAGGGGCGGCACGATGGCAGGCCCAAAAGCGCGCAACGCTTCCGCCACCAGCGTCGGCTTGTAGCCCTCCTCAAAGGCGTCCAGTAGCGGGGCAATCGAGCGATTGTCGCCGATGTGCGCCAAAGCATGCAGCGCCTCGCGTCCGGCGTCGTCGTTCGCGGCTCGATTCTTCAGAACCGCAATCCAGAGCGGGACGGCGTCCACATCGAGGAGCGCGGCTTGAGCGTACCACGCTCGATAGCGCACCTGGACACTGGGATCGGTAGCGGCGATCCGGCGGATGTGCGGCAGCGCGGCCAGGCAGCCCTGATCGATGACGCGCGCCAGCGCTTCGCTGCGGGTCTCCCAATTTCCAGCTTTCAATCCGTCGAGGACCGGCTCTGGCACCTTAACGATCACATGCGGCCGCAGTGCCTGCCGGATGAGGTTCTGTAATGCCGGATCTCGGGAAACTCCGCTTAAGATCGATTTGAGTGCGTTACCGGCTTCCGGCGATCGCATTCGCTGCAACACCTGCACGGCTGTATAGCGGGCGACCCGGGCGGGGGCGGACCACCCCTTCATCGTATAGCGAGGCTTGCTGTCGGCCAGAAAATCGCGCGCCAATTCCAGTGCTATCCCCGGATGCGCCGCATACCGTTGAGCGACGAGGCTCGAAACGCTCCCGTCGCCGAAAAGCGTGGGCGCAAGCCGGACGAGAGTGGGTTCGTCGAAGGACCCAAGAGCTCGGTCGATCGCGATTGCGCGGCAGTGGCCGACGAGGCGGTTGGCGTGGAGTACCTGGACCAGTGCCTCCGGGTTGAGAATCTCCTCCGGCGGAAAGACCATGATCGCGGGGTGCAGCGGCGAGCGGGCCAGGCGGGTGCGGTCAATGTTTCGGCTTGCGGCCAACCGGTTCAAGCCGATCCCCAGGACCTGCAGGAGACGGACGACATCATCGAGCTTCTGCGCTGGATCGGCGTGTTGGGCGGTTTCGGCCAGGAGGGCTGCGGGTTTGGCCAAATTGAGCTGACGGAGGCGTTGGATGATACCGTCGGCGCGGCGGCTGGTGAGCGCGCTGAGGCCTTCGCTCAGGATGTCCGCGAGTTCTTCGCGCAGTTCCCCGAGAGCAATGGCGGCGGAATTAACGCCGAGTTCGCGGGCCGTATCAATCCAGCGCGGGCGTCGGCCGGGCGCGGGTTCCTTGCGTTTGCGCTTGCTCGCCCCGAGCAAGGCTTCGGCACTAACGGCGGGGAGAGGTTCCATGGCGGCCGTTGCGTTCCGCTCGACCACCAACGCCAGCGGCTGAAGCGCGGGAACCGCGCCGAGCAGCAGCAGGTCGCCTAGGATGACGCGCAGGTGCGCGCCGGCCAGCGCGCTGGTGAGCGCGATCTGCGCGGAAGCATCGCCCGCAATCAGCAGACTATCGCCGGATTCGTCCAGGGCCAGGAGACGTTCGCCTTCACCCAGGAGTGAGTCAACGCGCACGGCGATCGGGACGGTGTCCGGCGCAAAGACATCCTTTCGATGCTCACTCAACCGAGCCAATGCGGCTGCTACTGCGGGCAGGGCCTGGTCCTGAATGCGCGAGATCGTGTCGGCCGTCAAAGGCTGGAATGAGCCCGTCTCGCTCAGATCAAGCCGATGCGGGGCGAAGCCTGGGTAACGGCCTCCGCCGGCGCCCGCCAGCAGGAAGCCCTCGTAGCTGCGCTTCGGGGCGGTGCGTTTGGCGAGAAACGCGGGCAGTATCTGCTTCTCGCTGTAGTGAATTCCGCTGGCCAGATCGAGAAACCGGCTCTCGCGGATGACGAAATCGTCGGGCGTCACTTCCTGGACGAAGGCGTACTCGATTAGATCAAGGCCTTGCACAGGCGTGCGGTCCTTTTTGGTCCACGAGCGTCCGATCAACGTTTCCACATGCTCGAGGGGGAGAGCTTCGCCGTCGAGATGTTTCTGCACGCGGCGCGCGGCCAGCCATAGATCCGTCAAGGCCGCCCCGTAATCTTCGGTGTCGAGGGCGGCGTAGTCCCGGACGGCGACGCCGAGCGTGGCGGCCAATTCCAACAACCGGGCGCTCATCCGACGCAGGCGCTCGGCGCGCAAGGTCTCGGCCAGAGCGCGCACCTGGGTGATGCGCTCCTCACTCATCGTTGTGATTCCGGACAGGGCCAACTCGCGGACGAGGGTCATTGTCTGTTCGACGCCCTGGCGCATGAGCGCGGAGGCATCGACCTTGCCCGTTTTCGTTTTCGCGCGCCTGGCGGGAGCGCCGGGTTCGCCAGCCGCTTCTGGGGCCGCCTCGGCGACGGCAAAGGCGTTCGTGTCGCGCGCCCAGAGCACGAGCAACGCCGCGGCGTGCTTGCAGAACGGCCGGCTTCGCGCCGCCATGCAGGAGCAGCGGCCGCGGTATCCTTTTTCGGGATCGTGCACGATCTGAACCTTGTATGGAGCGCTGCCGCTGCCTTCCGCTTGGGCGAAGAGTTTGGGGCCGTGACGCGCGAGGTGTTTCAGACCACCGCGGTCAGCGATGGCGAGGCCCTTGGAGAGTTCCTCGGGGTCGGTAACGACCAGTTTGAGCTGAGCCGTGGGAAGCGGAGGGATTTCGTTCATGGCGCGGGATTGCGAGCGAGGTGATCGTAAGGCTGATGCTTCAGGATGCGTTCGACGATCTCGATCAGGAGTTTGGGTGTCGAACCGAAACAGTGGGCGCCGAGGCTGGCCAACTGCTGCGCGAGGTCGCGATTGTAACTCGGTTGTCCGGCGTCGGAGAGCTTCAATAGCACCATGAATTTCACATGCGATTCGACGAGTTCCTGCACTTGCTGCAGGAAACGGTTATTGTCTCCGGCGGTGTGGAAAAGATCCGTGATGAAGAGCAGCAGTGTCTTCTCGGGGCGCTCAATGAAATGTTCCTTTGCGTAATCGAGCGCCAGGTTGTAGTTCTCCGCGCCGCCGAGTTGCGCGCTGAACAGGATTTCCACCGGGTCCACGAGGTGTGGCGTCATGTCGGCCACAGTTTTGTCGTTGAAAAACGCGAGCCGGGTTTTCAGGACGTCGAGGGAGGCAAAGATGGCGGCCATGACCGAGCTGTAAATGACGCTCACGGCCATGGAACCGGATTGGTCCACCAGGATGATCACGTCCCATTCGCCATGCCGGCGCTGGTTGGCCAGAAAATGGAACGACTCGGGGACCAGACGGCGGCGGCGAGGATCGTAGGTGTGCAGGTTGCGCTGGACAGTGCGGCGCCAGTCCAGGTTGCGCGCGACCTTGAAGGGGCTTCGGGAATTCCGCTTGACCGCGCCCAGGATGGCGGTGCGTGTGGCGGTTTGCAGCTTTCGGCGTAATTCCTCCACCACCTGGCGCACGATGCCGCGGGCCATCTCCTTCGCCTCATCGGGGACCAGCGAACGCGCGGCGAGAAGCGTGGCGACGAGGTCCGGCGTCTTCTCGAGGTAGGGCAGAGTCTCGGGTTCGAAGAGGAGCCGTGTGAGGCCTTTCTTCTCGATGGCATCTTTCTGCACCAGCGCGACGACGTCCGAGGTAAAGAAATTGCGCACGCGTTCGAGCCACTTTGGCAGATAGGTGGTCAGGCCGGTCATGCGCTGCTGGCCGTAAACGAACTCGAGCGTTTCGTCGAGCTCTTCAACTTCGCCTTGAGTCATCGAGCCGAGCGCTTCCTGGTCGAGCACGGGATCGCCCAGCAACCCGGGAAGACCCATCATCGGAGCGGCGCGTTCGGCCTCGGCGCCGAGGACCAGTCGCCATCGCACAAGGGTGGCCGCATTTTTCGGAGTGAGGCTCATAAGAGATCGTTCAAATCGTCCAGGGCGTCGCCGAGGGTTTTGCCGAGGTCGGTGAGCGCTGCCTTGTCCGGTGCGGTGAGCACTTGGGCGCTCTCGGCTTTGGCGGTAGCGCCGTGGAGCGCGACGAGGTGTTCCAGCAGAAAGCGCCGTTCGCTCGAGCCGAGCACGGCGAACGCGCGACGCAAGGCGGGAAGCGCGTCGCGGAAGGCATCGGCGCCCAGTCCGCCCAGGAATGCGCTGAGGGCGGCGACGATGTCCCGATTCTTCAGCAGGACCAGGGCATTGACGGAAAAGAAGCCGGCCAGGAAATCGGCGCTGCGGGTGGGCGTAACAGTGTCGGCCAGGCGGCGGTCCAGCAGGGAACGCAGTTGCTCGTCGCTGCATTCCCGCGCCAGGTAGAGCAGCGCAGCGGC
>WNGH01004754.1_pt1 | contig 12929 bp, 11 predicted proteins | sample 5400631 | NCBI WGS metagenome assembly WNGH01 (sample SAMN13153373, study PRJNA577476) | soil metagenome | isolation source: 115 cm soil or saprolite under Garry oak tree replicate 1 | place: USA:California | collected 2016-06-15
GTCTGCAGGATCGTGTTCAACTGCGCCAGCAACCGGGCTCGCAGATCCGTCTTTTCGGCTTCGGCCTGCTCGGCGGCCTTGCGCGCTTTTTCCGCGTCGGCCTGAGCTGCCGCACGGGCCGCTTCTGCTTGGGTCTTTTCACGAGATGCCTGGTCGGCGGCAGCCTGGGCGGCCTGCTGCTGTGCCATAGCTGCCGCGCGGGCGGCCTCTGCTTGGGTCTTTTCACGAGATGCCTGGTCGGCCGCGGCCTGCGCGGCCTGCTGCTGCACCAGAGCTGCCGCACGGGCCGCTTCTGCCTCCGCCTTTTCACGAGCGGCGCGCTCGGCCGCCAGTTGCGCTTCGAGTTTGGCGCGTTCTGCCGCCACCGTCTGGGCTTTGGCATTCGCTTCACGTTCCGCCGCCGCCGCACGTTCCTGGGTGAGGCGCTCCTCTTCGCGCCGCTTGATGGTAATCGCGCGCGCGTCCTCGGCGGTCTGCACGGCTTCGCGGGCGCTCATCTCGATTTGCTTCTTGTCTCCCTTGTGCGTTAGAGAGGTCTCCGACTGCTGGAGGAGTTGCGAAGCCTTCTGGAAGCTGTCGGCGGCGTATTTCTCGGCCCCGGCCGCTTTGGCGATTTGCACAGCATTGCGCGCCTCAAAGAGTCCGAATGGCGTGCGTGAGTCCACCGCTGCCGGCTTGGAGTTGCCCTGGACGTAGGTATACTGGCTGCGCTGGAGGAGATCGAACTTGGCGTCCATCTCCTCGACGCTTCCGAGCGTATCCGGGCGAACGATGTTCTCCAGCACCACGACTTCACTCGGCTGCGTTACGGCAAAATAGGGTTCGGCGGTAACGATGAGCGCAAACGCCTGCAACTGCGCTGTGACGTCCAGCTTGCTCTTCGATCCCTCGACCAGAACTTCGCCGAGATTGTCCGCGCGCCCTTCTGGCGAGACCGCCCAGAGCACGTAGGTCAGAAATTCGGGGCCGAAGCGCGTGGCAGAGTCGAGCTTGTCAAATTGCGCCTGGATGCGTATGGCTCCGCGTTTGCTCTCGACTCTGGCTTGCCCCTTGGAAAAGGGCATCAGCACTGTGCCGCGGAAATCAATTTCCGTCGGCCCGCTCAGATGCCGGTAGTTGATGGCTTTAGTCGTCCGCGCGACCACGGTGACGCGATAGAGCGGGCTGGACTCCTGCTGCTTCTGCGTATCCACCGTTGGCGCGAGCGTTTGGCTCATCGCCGGCACCGCCAAAATTCCGAGGAACCCACTGATTGCGAGACAAACGGATGCAATTTTCAAGTTAAGCTCCATTTTCTTTGTCTATCTGTAGCGATGCGTCCGCCCAGGACCCGTCACGCGTTGCTCAAGTGGACGGCCGCATTCGGAAACAGGGCAAAGTACCCTGTTATTTATTTACGGTAGCAACAAAAAGGGAAGGCTGGAAGCCCGGCGAAGCTCGCCCTTGTGCAACTAATTACCTGCAAGCTCAACTAGATAAGCGCTACTGTGCCTTTTCGAAACTACAACGCGTGGAGACTCGCCTATCCCGTGCGGCTGTCACCTCTGCCAAAGAGTTTCTCAATGGTTTTGACAGGGTAGAACAGCCGGTTGGGCTGCGTAGGAAGCGGAATGAAATCGTGATGCAGATAAAAATTCCGAGCGTTGTCGTCCTTCGCGTCCACAACGACCATGGCGGAAGCAATCTCACGGGCACTTAAAAGAACGCGCCGCAGGGCGTCGACCAGTAGAAGTTCACCAATGCCTTGCCCACGAAAATTGACGCTCACTGCCAGGCGGCCAAGCAAAGTGGCAGGAACGTTCGGATAGCGCGGCAGTCTCTTGGCAACATTCGAAGGCAGGTCTCCGAGATTCACCACATGGGCCGAAACAGAGTAGTACCCGCCAATCATCTCGCCATCTGGTGTCAAGACGAAAACTGCAGCCACGTGCTTGCTGACATCCTGACTCGCCTGCCTTTCCAGGTAGCGATCAAGCGCCTCGACTCCACACGAAAAAGCCGCCCGGTTGTGCTTGCTACCGAGCGGCTCAATTCGATATCGACTTTCGCCTTGCGGCTGTTTCACGAATCACCGATGCGCCGCCGGTAGCGTCGCGCAGCCGCTTTCATGCGGGCGCTTGGGGCCGGGGGATGCAGCAATGCTTCCACGAACACTTTGCGGTCCCGATCGGTCAGCGTCCATACTTCGTGTTGCTGAATTGTCTGCACGGCGGCATCATCCGCACTGGAAACCATGAAATCGGAGATGGAAGTTCCCTTCAAGCTGGCCGCGTATTCAATTCGGCGCTTCTGTTCCGCATTGAGCCGTGCTTCAATACGTTCTATCTTTCTGATTTGTTTTTGCTGCTTCTTGAGTGCGAGCGGCATGGAATCCTCTCTTCGCAAAATTGTACGGTAGATTGCCGTACATTGCAACCCGCGGGTGATGTCCTGCAGGTGCGGCGTCTCGAGGTGCACGTCCAGAGCTGCTCGGCTCGCCCAGTTCTTATAGAACACGAAGAGAGCAGGATCGCTCCATTCGCTCATCCCAGTTCCCCTGAATCGCGGAGTGAATTACAAATTAAGCGTGGGATGCGGAGTGTCCTGCGAGGCGACGATCAGCTCTCCCGAAAAGGCCGTGGCACCCGGCCGCCGGCCAAGCGCTTCTTCGGCGGAGATGCGCGCCACGTCGGGATTGTTGTTGTTCTCGGAAAGATGCGCGAGCACAACGTAGCGCGCGCGCGCGTCGAAGCCCTCCGCATCGGCGAGGAATTCGCTGACCGTGTGATTCGACAGGTGCCCCGTGCGGCTCATCACGCGCTGCTTGACGTGCCACGGATACGGCCCGACCTTCAGCATTTCGAGATCATGATTCGACTCGAGCATCAGGCAATCGGAATCGCGCATGTGATATTTCACCAACTCGGGCAGGTAGCCGAGGTCGGTGACGATGGCGACCTTCGTGCCATTCGCGCGGAAGGTGAACCCGAGCGGGTCGATGGCGTCGTGGGGAATCGAGAACGGCGAGACCTCTATATCGCCGACGATAAATCGCTGTCCGGCGCGGATGTGCTCCACATGATCGAGGCGCTTCTGCGAACTCTCCGGCAACGCGCGTTTCACCTCGGAGTGCGTCGCTTCGTTGAGATACACGGTCGTGCGCCACTGGCCGAGCACCTGCGCCAGTCCGCCGATATGATCGCTATGTTCGTGGGAGATGACGATGCCGTCGAGGCGGTCCACCAAGCGCTCGACCGCGGCGAGCCGCCGCAATGTTTCTTTTTTGCCGAGACCCGCGTCCACCAGGAGACGCGTCCGCTGCGTTTCGAGCAGCGTGCAGTTGCCCGAGCTGCCTGAAGCCAATATGGTGACGCGCAGACTGATACTCCCCCCAGCGAACCGGCCCGCAAGACAGTCAGGCCCAACGGATGATGACAAAGTGCGGGCCCGCCGTCAATGATGCGGGAGTCGAAACAGTGCTGCCGCATGCCCCGGACGCACGGTCGCCGGGGCGGTCGAGCAGGGGCAAAGCGTAGATAGAACGCGGCGACTTAGGCCATCCCGGCGTTCCTTCCTGTTTCGTTTTGCTTCTTCCTTGTTGATTGTTGGGCCATCCTTCAGCGAAGAGCGACACCCTGCCGTGTCGATCCTGCGAGGAGGCTTGGAATTGTCATTGTTCAGGGTTTTGTTCATTCCAGACGAAGCTGGCAGGGAGAGGCGAGGAGCAGTTGAATTCTTGTAGCGTCCAGCCAAGGCCCCGTGCACGTCTCTCTCAGAAACTGAATCAGACCACGCCGCCCGCGACTACGCACTAGGCGAGCCAGATGTGCCGTGTTTTGCGCCAAGGTGTTCAGCAGATGTCCCAGTCGCATCAGGAAGTGGTAACCCTTCATGGCCTTCCAGTCCTGCGAAAAGCAATGCTCGTACTGATAGCCCTGACACTTCTCCACCAAAAAGTTGCTTTCGATTCCCCAACGATGCCGCGCGCCCAGGTTGCATCGTTCGTGCACCTCTTGTCGACTCAGCGCTTGGCTGGAGATCCAAGCATGACGCGAGGCTTTCTGCACCGGCTTGGTCGAATCCGGGGCCAGCTCTTCCCAGGTTTCTTCGCAGATCACCACATGCAGAATTTGCCTCCTCCGCTCTCCCTCCCCGTAGCGATACTCGATGTCGTTCACCCATCGGAAACGTTGCTTGCGGTCACCCCAGTGCTGCTCCCAATGATGGTTGCGCTGCAGTGGCCCGAGCCCGCGGACCTCTTCCCACACCGACGGTAGCGAATCGTCCTGCAGCACGATCATGAATTGCCAATGGTAGTGCCGGCACAGTTCTACGACCGGGCCGTTGGCATACAACCCATCCAACAAAACCAGGATCGGCAGACGCGGAAAATACTTTTTCATCCGCTGCGCCAGCCGGCGGAAAGCTTTTAGTTCGCAATCTTGTTTGCGCCTCTCCTGGTCGTACTCTTCGTAGGTCAGAAACTCGCTCAACAGCGGAATGGTCATGCCATTCGCGAAGGCCAGGTTGGCCTCCAAAACATAGACGTAGTATTGCGTCTCGCTGGCCATGCTCCCGTCTTCCTGCTTGCGCTGTAAGTCTCGCTCCAAGCATTGCTCGGTCCACAACCTGTCCCGCACCATCTTCTGCGTTCCATCGATCGCCACCGGATAACAGTTCCCCACCAAGTAGCGTAAGAATTTCTTCTTGCGGATGAACCGCTGGATCAGTTCGACCAGTGCTTCCTCGATCTCGTTTACCTCTATCCCCGCCAGCAGCCGGTTCAGCGTGTCCTGATGCGCAACACTCTCCAGCTCCGGAAACAGCTGTCGCAGGTTCTCCTGGAACTGTGGCAGAGTCATCTGCCGATTGGCTTCTCGTCGCGAGGCCATCTGGAAGACAAACAGGAGTATCCCGTATAACAGCAATACCGTGGATTTGTGTCGGATCGTTTTCGGATTCCGCGGGTCGCGGATCTTCCCCAACCGCTTCAACAACGTGGGCAGGGCGGAACGATATGCCTGGATCTGTTCTTCCACCGCTTCCTGTCGCGCCTGCTGTTCCTCCTCCACCGTCTTCCAGGGACTCGTTCCGTTCCCGATCGTGCCCGTCGGCGGACTCTCGAGGCCCTCTGCGGCCTGACGTTTGCGTAGTTCTTTCGCCGCTCGTCTCCGCTCCTGTCTCTCCCGTCTCCGTTCTTCTCTGCGCCCCCGGCAGCTCATCGCTGCCCCTGGCCTGCTCCGCTCGCCCCTTGCAGAAACGCACGAAACTCCGGCACCAGCGGATACACGTAGATCGCCCGGGGAGTCGATAGGTATCGCGTGTGACGATCCATCCGTCCTCGCCCACGCGTCTCCCCCAAGCGAATCCAGTTGGCCGCTTGATAGCAGGTCCCCCGGTAGCGGGCCACCTCCACGAACGTTTCCAGCAACACCGGCCCGTATCCGTAGCGCCCCTCCCAGTCTTTACGGATCCGCTGCGCCGTCAGCGACAACGCCTTGCTCGCCAAATTCCGCACCCGCACCCAGGGGAAAATCAAAAATCTCGTATTCGCCACCACCCAGTTCAATCTTTGCTCGCGATCTCGTTCCGTCCATCCGATCCACGCGTCCCGCTCTCGCAGCGCCCACGCCGAGGAAGCAAACAGCAAACAGCCCAAGCGACGCCCACCCCGGCCCACCAGAAAATACCGCTGATGCGCCCCAAACGGGCGCTTGTAGCCCAGCGGATGGTAACGATGCACGTACTCGTTCCACAGCTGCATCGCTTCCTTCCCGCCTACCGGTTGCACTTCCACCGGGCCCACCTCGCGCACCGTTCCGGCAATCTCCTCCTCCGCAGCGCTGCCCGCCCCCACAACGATGGCTCGCTCACCCTTCCGCTGCTTACTGGCGCACAGCCTTGGCAACTTCACCAATCCCAGCGCCTCCAGTTGCTGCAAAGCCTTCGCACAGGAAGCCAGCTTGTTCCGCCCTGCAGGTGTGACCCAATCCAGATGTTCACAGATAGTCTGTACCAGCTCCTTCCAACTCAGCCGCCAGTACACCCGGACCGTCTCTTGAATCTCCTGAATCTCTTGCCTGCTGAATTCCCGTCCGGATAGGAAGTTGGGTAACGCCTCCGCGTCTCGTTTCAAAGTGTGGCCTCCCGATCGAAGTAATCCACACTTATCCTCTCAAATGCCCTTTTGGATGTCCAGTGCTCTTTTGCGACAAAATAAATCGGTCGGCAGGGCTATGTTGTTCTCAACTTTGGGTTAGCAGGACCATGCGTCAGCGCTGCCCCTTTGATTCCGCAAGACGCGAGAGGAATTCCTTGAGAAAGTCGGCCGGGTGCCCCATCCTTGCGGAGCAAGGGTGGGGGTTTTGATTCTTGAGCCTCGCACTTTCCGCTCACGTGGTTTTAGGTTTACATGTTGACCCAGTGGGTAATTCTCTCAAGAGACCGGCTCTCCCAACGCCTTTCGAAACACCCTTCGCAAGAAAACGTGAATCAAATGCCGCTTGTACTCGGTGCTGCCTTCGTGGTCGTCGACTAAATCGGCGGCGTCCGCTATCGCATCCGCAGCATCGGGCAGACGCTTCTCAATCTCCTCGCGAGGACCTGTCAGCAACTTTTCGGCGTCGAGCCTGCGTGTTGGAAAGGGGCAAACACAGCCCACGGCAACTCGCGCAGAGGTGAATGTGCGCCCATCGTCAGGTGTCTCCAGCCACAACCCCAGACCGAGCGTGGGGCGCTCATGAATTTGAAATTTCATGTAACTGGCCCGGTGATTTGGCTTCGCACACGGGACATTGATTTTCGTAACAATCTCGCCCGGCAGAAGATTGCTGGCATACGCGCCTGCGATGAGTTCGCCGACAGGTATTTCCCGGGCGCCTGTTGCGCTCTCCACTTTCACAGCGCCCCCCAAGACCAGAAGCAACGTAGCCGGATCCGAATGCGGCTCGGCGAAACAAAGATTGCCGCCAAGAGTTCCGGTGGCGCGCACGCGCACGTTCGCCACTTGCGATTCCATTTCCGCAAGCACGGGCTGATTTTGCCGCACCAGTGCGGAGCGCTCAATGCTGCGGTGCGTGGATGTGGCGCCGATTTCGATGAAGCCGTCGCGCACCTCTATCGAATCGAGGCCGGGAACGACTTTGAGGTCAATCAGGTGGCGATATTTCAACGCCTGATGCCTCATGGCGAGCAGGAGTTCCGTCCCGCCTGCGTAGATTCCCGCATCCTCACCATAGTGCGAGAGCATCTGTGACGCCTCAAGGGCGCTCGCAGGCTGGTGAATTTCGAAACGGCTGAGTGTAGTCAATGCCTTCGTCCGAATTTTTCGCGCGAGTTCTTCATAAACTCTGGCCCATTCCATAGCAAGCTACTACCGAAAGGGCCGGCGCAGTCTAGTGGCACAGGCTTCAGCCTGTGTGCTGTTTAGGACTGACCAAAATCAAAATCACACAGGCTGAAGCCTGTGCTACATAGGATTTCCCTGCGGCCTCTTGGCATTATCTGATTGTCTTCGCCGTCTTCTCCTGCAACGCTTTCCAAACGCGCTCGGGCGTCAAAGGCAGCCTTCTGATCCGCACTCCCGTGGCCTGGTGCAATGCGTTCGCTATGCAAGGGGCGACCGGGTTGACGGCGCCCTCGCCACCGCCCTTGGCGCCGTAGGGCCCGACGCCATCGCGATTTTGCACCAGCTTCATTTCGACGTTCCGGGCTAAGTCTGAAAAGCGCGGCACTCGATATTCGAGCATCGAGCCGTTCATCAACTGCTGCCCGTCGTAGATCAACTCTTCGAATAAGCCGGCGCCGAGGCCCATCGTGGCTGCGCCTAAGTCTTGACCCTCCGTCATCGCCGGGTGAATCGCCAAGCCCACGTCGCCGATCGTGACGAGCGAATCTAAAGAAATACTTCCAGTTTCTTCATCCAGAGCGATCTCCACGCCTACGACGCCGATTTCCCAGAACACGGGAACCAACGTCAGATCCCCAGCCTTGCGGAGATAGGCGCGTCCAATGATGCTGCAACCTTCCATTTGAAAGTATTTCTCGAGGATTTGAGGCCAGGTCATGCGAGTTTCGCCACAACGTATGCCGCCGCGTACTTCGAACAATTTGTCCGGGGAGACTTTCAACACGTCAGCGGCCATCGCTTTGCACTGGGCGATGGCTTCGCGGCATGCTTCGAGCACCGCGCGGCCCATGAGAGTGGTCGTCCGGCTGGCCCCGGTCGAACGTTCGAACAATGTCACCGCCGTGTCCGAGCCGACCAGCCTCACTTTTTCGAGCGACACGCCCATTTCTTCCGCGGCGATTTGCGTCAGGATGGTGTGGCTGCCCTGGCCGATCTCCGTGCTTCCGCTCAACACGGAGACTGAGCCGTCGGCATACACTTGCACCATCGCGAGCGTCACCGGATGCGCGCCAGCATCGCTTGCGGAGCAGCACACGGCGCGCCCGCGTCCTGGCGCAAGCGCGCGATCCATCCGCAACATGCGGGCAGCCTCTCGAACGTCGCCAGGCACATCGGCGTCAATAGGACGCATGCCTGGATGAATCGACTCGCGGCTCTGCGCCAGGTTTTTCAGCCGGAACTCGACCGAATCACAGCCTGACATTTCCGCAAGCTCATCAATCTGGGATTCTCCCGGGAACGTCACCTGCGCGCCGCCCAATCCGCGGTAGGAACTTGCGGGCACCGTGTTCGTGTACACCGCGAGGCAGTCGATCTTCACATTTGGAATGCGGTAAGGGCCGACGATGCGATTGGCCGCCTTTCTGCAAACCATGGGGCTGTTTTCCGCGTACGCCCCGGTATTCAGATATATCGTCGCTTGCCGCGCGACGAGTTGACCCTTGGCGTCAACCGCCGTGCGAATTCGAACGCGCGCATCATCTCCGCGGGTCGTGAGGAAAGCTTCTTCAACACTTAGTTGCAGCTTTACCGGGCGACCTGACTTCCACGAGCATGCGGCGACGAGCGGTTCAATCTTCGTGTAGGACTTGCTGCCGTAGCCGCCGCCGATGTACGGCACGATCACGCGCACACTGTTGAGCGGCAAGCCGAACACTTGAGCCACGTCGTGCCGCACCATGAAGGGATGCTGCGCCGAAGAGTAGACCGTTAGTTGCCCTTTCGCGTCGTAATCGGCGATCGCAACGTATGGCTCCATCGCGTACGCGTAAACCATGGGGAAGTAGAATTCGCCTTGAGCGATATGCGCGGCCGCAGCGAAGGCTGCGTCAACATCTCCCCACTCGACGTGTACCGCCTGGCAGACATTACCCGACGCGCCCGGAAAATCGTCGAACCCGCGGAAGGCGCCATCGGCGAAATCCGTTTCGTGGATGCGAGGGGTCCCTTGCGCGAGGGCAGTGTCGACATCGAGTATCGGCTCGAGCTCCTCGTATTCGACGGCGATCTTTCCCGCCGCTTCCTGCGCGGTCAATTCATCTTCCGCAATTACCGCCGCGACCGGCTCGCCAACAAAACGAACCTGGCCGATCGCAATCAGGGGGTGATCCTTCACGCCGTGCCCGTAAAATGGATGCAGCCCTTTGAGCATGTCGCCGGTGAGCACATCGATCACTCCCGGCTGATTCTCGGCCGCTGAGACGTCGATGGAAAGAATGCGGGCGCGGGCAAACGGGCTGCGGAGAACTTTCGCCCAGGCCATGTGCTCGACAACCATGTCGCTAGTGTAGACGGCGCTCCCCGTCACCTTCGCGATACCGTCTCCGCGAGGGACGGAATGATTGACGACGGCGAATTCGCTCCGCTCCATCACTTTTGCCCTCGCAGTTCGGTTGTCGCCTGACGAATCGCTTTCAGTATTGGCAGGTAGCCCGTGCAACGGCACAAGTTGCCGTTCATATGCGCAACGATTTCCGCATCTGTGACTTCAGGATTTTCATCGAGTAGCGCTTTCGCAGCCAGAATCATCCCCGGAGTGCAGAATCCGCATTGAAACGCGAAGTGATCGAGGAACGCCTGCTGCAATGGATGCAGACGTCCCGATTCGTCCACCAAACCTTCAATCGTGGTGACTCTTTTTCCGCGGACTTCGTAGCCAAGAAACGTGCATGCGCTAACGGGAAGATCGTCGACCAAAACCGTGCAACTCCCGCACACCTGGGCCTCGCAGGATACCTTCACTCCCGTCAGGCGGCAGCGCCCTCGCAAAACCTCGGCGAGCGTCTCCCTCGGCTCAATTTCGAGGTTTGCAGGTTTTCCATTCAACACGAAACCAATGGTCACGAAAGTTCCTTTGCAAATTGTCTTTGAATGTTTTGGGCGAACTCGGCAAAAGCTTGGGTCGTTCTGCGCCGGATGGGAACCGCGCCGAGCGTCGCAAGTTTACCCAGGATTTCGATGGATGCTTCGAAATGCATTTGCGTTCCGGAGGATGCTGGGCTCAGAGCAACTTGCATGGAGCCTGTGATGCGATTCAGACCCATCGAGTCGACGCCCTTGATGGCAGCTTTAAGCAGCGAGGGCTCAATGGTTTCCGTTACGCGGACCTCTAAATTCATTGTGAGTTTGAAAGGTCCGACTTTCTCGCTCACTCTGGCTGCGTATGCTTCTACGCCTTCTTCATTCAATGGGGCAAAGTTATCGACTCAGGGCAACAGGCCCGTCAGGCGCTGCTTATCGCGCAGCAACTTCCAAACTTCATCGATCGACGCGTTGAGAGGTAACTCCTCTGTGAGCTTCAGCAGCATTGCGCGACCTGAATCAATCTACCGTCTCCAATGCTATCGGGATGGCCAGTTTGGAATGGTTAATTCAGGGATTGCGGCGCCGTCTTTGCGCGGATCTGAGGCGCCATAGTTCACGCCGGCGGCGTAATCGCGCATGACGGCCTGGCCGCCGCCGAACGTATCCGAGAAGCCGTTGTGCATGGTGAGCTTGTGGCCCTTGGCTTCGAGTTCCGTGCGCACGTTGCCGGGCATCCGACTCTCCAAATCCACGTCGCATCCGGCAAACGAGAGTTTCGTGAAGCGCGCGGTTTCGAGCGCGGCCTGAATATTCTGATTGAAGTCGACGACGTGTGATACGAACTGCGCGTGCGCTTGCGCCTGGTTCCATCCGCCCATGATGCCGAAGGCAATCCGAACCTGATCTTTCTGCATGAATGCCGGGATGATGGTGTGCAGTGGCCGCTTGTGACCCGCAAGCGCGTTCGGTGAGGCAGGGTCGAGACTAAATAGCGCGCCCCGATCGTGCAGAACAAATCCCGTGCCGTCGGCAACCAATCCTGAGCCGAATTCCGCGTAGTTCGATTCGATGAACGAGACCATGTTGCCTTCACGGTCCACGACGCTCAGATAGATCGTATCGCCGGCGTCGGGGACGAGCGTTCCGGGCGCAACTTCGCAGTTCGCGTGATCCATGTCGATCAGTTTGGCGCGTTCGGCGGCGTATTGCTTCGAGAGCATTCCGCTGACCGGCATTTTGGATCTCTTCGGGTCGCCGATATAGCGAAGAACGTCGGCGTACGCGAGCTTTTTGGCTTCGATCTGAACGTGCAGCGCGCGCGTCGAGTTCAAACCGAACTTTGCGAGGTCAAACTGCTCCATGAGGTTGAGCATTTCGAGCGCGCCGATGCCTTGCAAATTCGGCGGCAGCTCATAGACGGTCCAGCCCCGGTACGTCGTGGAGATCGGCTCAACCCATTCGCTGGAAAAGTCGGAAAAATCATTGGCGGTGAACGAGCCGCCGTGGCGCGCGGAAAGCGCCAGGAGACGCTGCGTGATTTCCCCGTGATAAAAGGCGTCGCGCCCTCCCTGCGCAATCTGGCGCAAGGACCAGGCAAGATCGGGGTTAGGGAAGACTTCTCCCATTTTCGGTGGACGATCGGAAATCAGGAAAGTTTTGGCAGCGGCCTCATTGTTGCGAAGCATGTCGGCTTCCTTCGCGAAGTGAAGCGCTACCCATTCGGTTACCGGGGAACCGTCCTGGGCAATTTGAATAGCCGGAGCAAGAAGTTCGTCGAGTTTCTTTTTTCCAAATCGATCGAGCAGTTTCTGCCATCCATCCACGGAGCCGGGAACGGTGGCGGATTCGATGCCGTACCCCGGCATGGCGCGCAAACCTTTTTCATGAAGACGCTCGATCGATTGTCCGGCGGGAGCCCAGCCGCTGGCGTTCAAGCCGTAATACTTTCCGCTTTTAGCGTCGTAGACGATGGCGAATAGATCGCCTCCGATGCCGTTCCACATCGGCGCGACGACAGTCATCACGGCATGCGCGGCGATGGCTGCATCCACCGCGTTTCCCCCGCGCTGCAAAACAGCGGCGCCTGCCTGAGATGCAAGAGGAGATTCCGAAGCGACGATCCCGGATTGCGAGATGACCATCGAGCGGCCCTGGCCGCGATCCTGAGCGAACACGTCTTCGTTCGTCATCCCCGACACCAGGAAAGCCGCGGCCACGAGCAGCGAACTGCCACGGAGAAATCTATGCATGAAGGCACCAAACTCCAGACCATACGTGATCGTAGGCGCCTCACTCTGATCCAAGGCGCCATCGGGGTCACTTTACCGTTGTGAGCGCCGTGAAGCAATCAATTACAAAGCATAAAAGATTGCGTGTCACAACTTGGCGCACCCACGACCAGGCAGAACTACAGCCGGCTGTTAGTCGCTGGAGTTGAGTTGGCCGCGGCCCTATCGCTCAATGATAAATTCCAAAAAACTCAACACAGAGGGCACAAAGAATCTCGGAGAACCACAGAGAAATCGGAGATTCACTTTCCGTCGTCGATTGTTCTTGTTCCTAAAGCCCTCAGCGCTCTCTGTGGTTTTTCTCCGTGTCCTCTGTACTACTGATCCGTAGATTCTTTGCGTGGCGCGACGAATTTCATGCGGCCTTCGGCATTAATTCTTGAACGGTTGAGCGGAGCGCGACAAGTATAGCGGTGATGGCTTTCTGTCCGGTCTCCGTCAGTTGGTAG
>WNGH01004756.1_pt1 | contig 12928 bp, 18 predicted proteins | sample 5400631 | NCBI WGS metagenome assembly WNGH01 (sample SAMN13153373, study PRJNA577476) | soil metagenome | isolation source: 115 cm soil or saprolite under Garry oak tree replicate 1 | place: USA:California | collected 2016-06-15
TTCCTAGCTGGCTGGCACGACCACGACGAGCTGCCGGACATCTTTGCCGCCTCCGATGTCGTGGTGCTGCCTTCGGTGCGAGAGCAGTTCGGGCAGGTCCTTGTTGAGGGCATGGCCTGTGGACTGCCAGCCATCGCCGTCGCCGCGCATGGACCCAGCGAGATCGTCGAAGACGGACAGACGGGGTGGCTCGTGCCACCTGACGACGAGGAGGCGCTGGCGGCGGCACTGGTGATGGCGGTCAACGACGCCTGCGAGCGCCGCCGACGTGGCGCTGCCGCGTATGCCGCCGTGCGTGCGCGCTACGGTTGGCCAATCTTGGGAGCGCGGCTGGCCTTCATCTACGAAGCGCTGCTCGGTCGGTCTCCCGTCACCTGACCGAGAACTCCCCAGCAGGGGTTCCCTGCGCTCCAGGAGCACACTGGGAAGTGGGCTTCTCATTTCGACCCTTTTCTCTCTGGTTATCTCCTTAGCGGAGATTTTGCGGGGAAAAAATGTCTGGATCCCAATATTGTTTCTGAAAAGCAGATTTGATCTGGCTTCGGGCATTCTTGAAGTTGAGCCAGGTATCTCTCTCTCGTGATTACTTCTTTGAACTGCTGGCAACGCCTGCACGCACTGGCAGTTGTGCTGCATCGGCTGCACGACGTTGGGCACGAATGGCCGGCGCCTGAGCATGGCTGGTTGTAGCAAGGGTGGCACGACTGATCACCCAGATGAAACCACCAAACATGATGAAGTTTACCACACCCAGGATGATCAGGAAGACCAGGTTGGGCAGTCCAAAGCTGTTGAGGATGAGATAGACCAGGGCTGTAAGCAGGATATTTCCCAGGGTGACTGGAATAAGTATTAACCAGGCAAACTGCATGAGCTGGTCGGCTCGCAGGCGCGGTAAGGTGCTGCGGACCCAGATAAAGACGAAACAGAGCAGGTAGACTTTGATAACGAAGTAGCCAATGCCCAGTAGATTGCCAAGGAGTTGCCAGCCAAAAGCCATGCCAGGAGCGGTTAAAAACGCGACACCAGGACCAGCCCACCCACCCAGGAAGAGTGTGGTGGCAATTGCCGAGACGATGGTCATATTGCCATATTCCCCGAGGTAAAATACCACCCAGCGGAACCCACTGTACTCGGTGAGGTAGCCGGCAACGAGTTCGGATTCTGCCTCCGGTAGATCGAAAGGAGCACGGTTGGTCTCGGCAAGGCCACAAATGTAGTAAATCAGAAGCATTAAGGGTTGGACCAGGAAGAACCAGGCCCACGGAGTAAAGCCCTGGAAGATGAAATTCCAGAAAGGAATGTCTTTTCCAGGCCAATAACTGCTACTTTGAAAGCCTATCATCTCTTTGATCGAGATGGTGCCGATGCCAGAATTAGCCAGAATGCTTGTGAGCATCACGACACCAACCAGAGCCAGGACGAGTGGCAATTCATAAGAAATCATCTGCGCAGCAGAGCGCAGGCCACCTATGAGCGAGTTTTTGTTGTGAGAACTCCAGCCGGCCATGACAACGCCAACGACATCAATGGAACTCATCGCGACGTAGTAGATGAGGCCTGTGGCAAGGGCCGTGCCTGGTAGCCCTATGTAGGGGGAGAAAGGGATCACAGCAAAAGCTGCAATGACGGGAGCCAGAAATACTGAGGGAGCTAGCAAGAAAAGTGCTTTATCTGTTAAAGCCGCATGGATATCTTCTTTCATGAGCAGTTTGACACCGTCGACAAGTGTCTGCAACAGGCCCCAGGGGCCAGTATGGATCGGTCCAATACGGTCTTGCATCCAACCCATGATTTTGCGTTCTGCCAGGATCAAGATTAATCCGCTTGTCAGGACAAAGCCAAAGACGGAAAGGAAGGCAATGATGAACGGTAAAAAGGCCCATGAGAAGAGAGTGTTAGAGAGTTGGCTCCCTATAGTATCAGTCATATCACTTACTCTCTGCTTACGATCACTCCAATACCTCTGAATCAATAGTGCTACTTCTACATTGAATAGCTCTAAAAAAGGCCGATTGAGTCAATTATTGCCCGATGTGGGGTTCATCTGCCCGAAAATGGAGCAAGTCTTCCTAAAGACTTGGGCTTCTTTGAGCCAGGTGGTGCATACTCAATCACTAAGTAGCATCATTGGTTATTCATCGCATGTAGGGAATATTGCACCGATGTATGCAACATTAGGTCATTTGACAGAACGAGATGGTATCGCAGCTAATAGCCCATTTGGTGCGGTAACTCGACAACCCGCTACGCAAATACTACCTTGAGGACCAGTCAAAGTATATCATTTTTGTACGTTAGGTGTGATAGCGCGGATGAGGACAAGCTCAAGTTCTGCCAAATGGCTCACTTTTGTATCAATCGTTGCCCTATCCCATCCTTGGGAAAACTCATCAGTTCAAGAACGCCTTGCCCGTCGACTTGCTTGAGCCACTCGCTGCGCACGAAGTATCGTTGTGAAACCTTGGATCAGCTTAAAGGTTTGGGCAATCAGCAGGTCCACTTGGCAAAAACAAAAGCCGCGTGAGATAGTCATTTTGCCAGTCGAAGCGCTGCTCTTTCGTAGAGGTCATCCAATGGCAAATTTGCAGAACCGTTGGAAAACGTTTAGGTGGAACTTGGAAAGCCGTCTCTTTCGAGAAATCTACCTGCTTGAACGTTCTCGCCTGGTCTTTGCCTTTCCGAAACTGAGCAATGAACCGCATGATGGCTTGATCTGAGCCTGGATAACCCTGGTCTTTGATTTCACAATACATAATCTGCCCATTTCGACATCCCTCATTCTATCGTTGGACGAGATAGTCTTGGTAGGGTCCGATGAGAGGCTCATGTCCGGAAAGTATAGGCTCTCGCGCCGTTCAGACATTCCTACGGTCATTGTGGCGACGTTGCTACGCGGTAGACGCTCTGGCCCTGCTACCTGAGTTCATCCTTGTACTCTTCCTCAAGTGTGTGCAGCAAGCGCAATGCCGTAGCGAGCGCTAACTCAATCTTGAGTGGTCCACCGCGACTCATTGTCACTTGGTTGAGACCGTTTTCAACCGTGTAGTTCAGCTGTAAGCGGTCATCCTCTTGTTCGTGGCGTGCAGGATGCTCATGCCTTGCACTCACCCCACGTAAAAACGCAATCAGCGTCAGTACATCATGGTCGCTCAATTCAAGTGAGGTTATTTCTGCAAGCGTGATACCTCTTTGCTCATTGACATTCACTGTGACCGTGTGTCCCTTTGCGGTCCCTGATAGTATGTGTTCTTTCATGTCCTGTCTACTCCCTGCGTCTTACAGCGCATGTGCAGCCTCTATCATCTCATCTCTATGCTGATAGAGCATTTCAAGCAGTGCAAGCGTCGTCTCTGCTGAAAGCACGAGCTGTTCTGTACGTGTGGTGAGAAGCAGAGCCGCGCATTGCGTGTGCCACTCTAGTGTAGCATACCCGTTGGTTACGGTCTTACTCTGCTCTCCCCTGTTCGGGTTCAAGGGGCATTGCTCACTTGTGCCAGCCTGATGCATGCCCTGGCAATATGGGCAGGGCGCGAGCGTCAGCTCCTCGTGTAGATTCATGGGTTATCCCTCCCTATCCCTCTATTACTCAGCACATCATTCAGTTTGGCCTGTATCAGGTCGATCGGAATCGCCAGACCAAGCCGCTGCTGTATGAAGTCCCGATCCTCACTCCAGATGATACGCTCGAGGAAACGAATGTGGTCGTCAGAGCAGGATACATGAACAGTATGTTACATGGCCCAATTTTGATCGAATCCTTGCACTACCCCTAATCTGTTCGGCGTTCCTGTAACTGTCATTGGCGAAGAGACTCTTCTTGATGAGCAAGATATAGAGGACAAGGACAATGAAGTCTATATCACCAATGAAGAGATGTATGTTACCTCTGAAGGTGAAGAGTGGGGTAGCAACGGGTTCTTTGCTCCACCTAAACAACGATGGTGGATGAGATAGAGAAAGGATGGACATCAGGCAAGTAACAATAGGTAGTAAGGGGCACGCATTTGGCAAATAGAGCATACGGTGCAGGTCGGTTGACTTTCTCAGGGACTACCGACCTGCCTGGTGCAACACTGGAGGTAAGCCATATATACACCTGTGATGATTATACGACAATCGAAAAACGCACATTTTATAAGACGGAGCCGGTTGTGTACCTGCTCCACCTCTCAGAGAAGTTAGCCGGCAGAAGCAATCACTCTATGGGCACGACGCACAATCTGGACCGTAGGTTATACCAACATAGCCGACTCGCAACGAGCGCTGCCATGCTGAAAGCGCCGCGCGCTGAAGGTATCACCTGGGTTGTCGTTCGTACCTGGCCTGGTGGGCACGCGCTGGAGCGCAAATTAACAAATCTGAAGAACCATAAAAAACTGTGCCCGATCTGTTTGGGCGAGATGGACAACTCGGCTATCCTGCGCAGTGAGGGATATCCATCGTTTAGTACGTTTACGGGCAAACGCAAACCTATGGACACACACTACCCGACGTTCGTTCACAGAGTAGTAGATTGATTGATAGGGGGCGACCGTGAAGATCGCCTCCAAGAAAGTGAGTATCATCATGAATGATCCCTACTATACCCTCGACCCATCCCTATTCGACGGTCAGTTTCGGTACTTTGGCAGTGAGCTGGTCCAGGTTCGTGGCAAGGTCCATCAGAGTGAGGAACGATCCAGCTTGCAGAAAGCAGAGACCGATATAGAGCCAATACAAACCTTGCGAGGGACGCGAACCTATATCCACATGAAGCCGTTTGTCCTGGTCCCTGATATCACCCGCACTATTGGAGTGTACCCACAACCAGTCCCAACGGGTGCAATTGGTGAAGTCTTGGGAAGCACATGAACGCAAGCACCGCGAGGGGAGACAGGAGAGCCCTGCTGATCATCCACTCGTTCCAAGCGTGCGTTTCCAAAAGACCGTCCGGGACTTCGGCTGGAACGCATGTGCGGCAGCCTGGAGTTCGTTGCATTATACGCTCCCTACTTTGCGATAGATGGCACGCTCGCTACTTTTACCCCATTTATGTAGATTTCTTTGGATTTATATAAAATCCATGAATGCCACGAGGATCAGGGGTTGGTACAGACAATGCATCTTTTGCTGCTTGTTTTTCTGTACTTAATCTTTGTTTTTCTGCTTCCGCCTCAGCAGACGATAATAATTGATCTGCTGCAGATGCTCTTGCTTTCTCATCTACAAGCAGATCAGCGGTATTTTGATAGACTTGCCGATCAGTAGACTTCCCGGCGGCCAGCTCCTTTGCTTCGATAATCCACTGTGTCGTCTGAGCAAGCGTGGGCACGCGATGCCCGATCTGTTTGTCGATAGAGATTTTTTCAAGCTGTGTGTGCAGCTTCTCAGGAATACAGTGTTGCAGTTCTCTGCAGCTGGTGACGCCGACCTCCACCAATATGTTCGAGAAGTCGCCACCGACGCCATGTAAGCGCATCAGATCAGCGCGGTTGGCCAACTCCTTGATGGCAACAAGGGTCGTGCCGACCTCGTGGGCAAGTTCTGCGCACTGCATCTCGGTGCGGGTATGCTCCAAGAGCTGCGTGGTGGTCCTAATCCCTTGCGACGCAAGTTTCGTCTTGACCTCGGGTTGTAACTCTTTCAGGTTGCTCATTGAATCATGCATGATGTGATCTCCTTGTGTGCTGGTTCCTCAGACGCATCTTTGTGTGGGAAGTCAGGTGTGTTCGTGTGGTCTCTGGAATGTCAGAGCTCTGCCGTCATCTCGCCTTTCTCCTCGTCCAATCGACAGAGGAGATGTGAGTGGTATTGACTTCGGGAGCACAGAAGCAGGAAAGTACCGAAGCTGCGCCTGTTGGAAGAAAAAGTGTTATAGTTGCTCTTGTTCCTATTGCTAGTATATCACAATAATGGGGAGTGACGCTCCAACCAGGTGAATAGAAGGATGCTGAGGTTGTCTCAGCTAGTATTCGCATCACAGGGGGCAATTTTCGCCTTATTCAGCGTCTGCTTACCAAAATCGAGCTCATTGTGCAGATTGACCCGCTTAGCGTAAAGGTGTCTACTCATTTGTAGTTCTACCCCAACATAGCAGTCGTCCTGATCATATGCTATACGCAGTTATCTGGTACGCCGTATCTTTTCGTCAGGATCACACTGACAGGCCGTATTGACTCGCCCATTTAAGTGACTTGACATAATTAATTTAAAGGATGGAGTTATTCCCAATGCGATGTTATTATGAAAAGGCTTGGTGTGATTATCAGTTCGATAAGGCAGAATACCAGCAGTTTCTGAGAGACCAGGGGTTGAGTGAGCATGATATTAAACGACTCAACATCCATTTCATTACTGATTTCACCTGCTCGCATTTAAAGGGTTGTGTCGATTTAGAGGAAGGTGGTGCTTTCTACAAACGTTGCAGGGAATATGTGGAGCAAGAAAATAAGACAACTCGAGCATTCTACCGACCATATGATCCACCCAGTAGCGAATATGCTGCAATTTTCCTTCGACCTGCAAAGTGTCATACGCCTGCACATTGGAATCATACTTTCTTACATGAGACAAGGCATCATATACAACACTGTCTGAAATTGTCGTGCTGTAGTACTGTGAATGCTGGGGTTGCAAATGAAGCGCGTAGTGCAAAAAGTCAACCCTGGGAGATTGATGCGGATCAATTCGCGATGAAGTATGGCGACCTATCTTTTTTCGTACCACCAGTTTCTCGACGCCTAAAAAGGAATGAACTACACGCCAAAGTATCGTGAGTGAAGATTGACACCCGCCCATTTCCACTACCCACAAGCTGAGTAAGATTGAATGAATGAAAGGAGTATCGAACCTATGGCAACCTACGAAGAGAGACGTGACAAGCGATTTCATGAGACGACAATAGATGTTTTGAATGATATCGAGCAACGCCTGGGCACAATTGAACCATCAGACGATCAGGTTCAATCATCTATGCGTTATGCCGCCGCATATGGCATCTTGCGAGGCTACATCGAAAGTCTGCTCGTCAACTTTGCTGAAAACTTCAGCGAAGAGCAACTTGCGGAAATCAGGATCGTGTTAGATCAACTGCGTACACTTGTCAGAGAAGATGAGCATGTAGACGAAGCAATCAGGGAAAAGCTCGATCAACTGGCGCAGGCACTGAGAGAAAGCGACGATGGCTTTCATTCACCTGAGCATGACCCTCATCGGGACTATGTGGCGGAAATGCACGAGCAGATATCGGGACCTGATGCGCGATGAGGAAAGCTGAGTCATTGACACCTGCTCACTCGTTTTGACATTCAGCGCAAAGGGCATTGAATGAAAGGAGGAACGAATATGGGAGTGCTGAACTTTGAAACTGAACCGTATCATCGACAAAAAATTACCGCTGCTTTGCAGCGTAGAGGGATGATGCCAGACCTGGAGGAAGATTGGGAGGTTCATGGTCCACACGAAAATATGAACTTCCGGGTGTATGTGGGATATGCGATCTCTAAGGATGATCTATCCGACTGCCCACTCGTCGCGATTTCTTTGCATGGTCCTCATCCAGGTGTCTATGAAATAGATGACCGTTCCGACTGGTATAAATCTGAGCCAGAAAGGAAGGTTCTCGTTGTAGAGCAGAAAGTGAGAAATCATCATGGCAGAACGTCAATGGTCGCACGATGAATTGAAGGGTATATTGGAACTTGGACCCATTGCTGACCTGGAAAAGTTGATTGCGAACCCGGGCCGCAAGTACCGGGAACAATATGCCCATACGTATGCAATCGACGCACTCAGGAATATTGCAGAGTCTGATGTTCTGCCTGAAGACATCCGGGTCCTGGTGCAGCGTGTTCTTGAGTTGCATGAGAAAGCCAGTAACCCATTTCTAGGAATGGACCTATCGGATCAGAAGCAGAGACAGCCGGACAAACCGCGTGTAGATATTGAGGCAGAGGATGCAGAAGCGCAAGCCCACCAGGACTGGTCAAACGATGAGTAATAGAGAGGAATAACGACCATGGATACCTGCATCTTTTGCGGTGCTGGGGCTGCTGTGAATCTTGGTACAGTCCGCGCCAGTTGCAATCTCTGTCATAATTTTGTGTTCTCGGATGGAGAGACGACTCATCAGGCATTTCGCTTAGGGGCGCTCATGGCCGCTCGAGTGAATGCTACGAGTGATTTAGTGCGCGAGATTGCACGCCAGGCAGAGCAGCGTCGGCGAACGTTAGGCTTTTTGGAGTAGGGGTAGCTAACCATGCTCTGAGCAGATTTGAACGAACGTCAGCAAAAATACCTGCAGGAGAACTACAGCCAGGACCAGGAAAACGAACGCTATGAAAAACGCGCATGGTCACGAGGTACGAGGCCTCGTCCTGCTATTGAATGGCGTTGGATGGGCGTTGGATGTTTTACGGCATCTTTCCAGAGACTGGAAGTGATTCACACCTCCGTCGTCGGTTGAACGTTGCTCACCTGGTGGATCCAGGAACTGGCGCAACGTTTGAAGAGCTGGAGAAACGTGGGTATATTCTTTGCAGGAATGAGCCTGTTTCAGGCTTCGGTGATCCACTCGTGTATATCCAGATAACACCTGCAGGGCGCAAGCTTGTGCGTTCTGCAACAGGCGAACAGCGCGAGAAGTCGTTACCACCTGGCACACTCTAGAGAATGGCGCTGGAAAGCAATGGCCGAGCCCTGGAGGGCAGACCTGAAGGTGTAATGGCTTCTGGCGGTTGGTATGGCGATTATGGGAATATTGGCTGGAACACCTGGCTGCATCTCAGAGACTACGAGGCTGGTCCGCTCCTCGAAGAATATTCCACCTGGGAGCAATACAATGCGCAGACAGGCAACACTCTGCACATTCACTGGCTGCGACTCTCAGCGCTGGGAGAACAGTTCTATCGCGAAAACTGGCAACGATACCGCGAGTTATACCCTGAGGTGAGAGCATCAGCGCCAGATGAATGAAAGGAGAACGAACCCGCTTGGCTGAATGTAACCACGAACAAGCAATCGTACGCTACACCGAACGTATGTGCCTATAGATGCGGTGCAAAATACTACACGTCACTTTCAGCCGCTTTTCTCGTGATCACCTCTACCTCAATGGCCGGTATCTCTTTGCGTAAAATCTCAATATGCCACACGAGCTTCTCCGGTGTCTCTCTGAAGAGTGGTATCACCGTGACCTTCGAGCCACGCAGCATCACAACCGCGTGATCGCCCTCCTCTGTGGTCGTCACAAAGACCCTGAAGTTCGGCATGCTCTCCTCAGCTTTGTACACATCGACTGTGTGGCCGGCACTTTGTGAGAGCGCAGCCGCGATCTTGCCGATGACTGCCATCATCTCTAGGTTACCTAAGCGAAGGGGTCACCCCCTCCGCTCGGCTTCAAAACCGTGCGTGAGACTTGTCGCCTCACACGGCTCCTCAAGCATGCGGTCAGTTGTGACTGATACCTTCCGCTTCGTGTTTGGCATGCCTTTGGTCGTGGCAGTGGCGATGAAGAGCACATTTGTTGCTGAGTTCTTCATTGCCACCTTCACTTCTTGGGGTGATATGATCGATTTCTATCTGATCCTCCTTCCGAAAGAGCAGTTCACACCATCGGCATTTGCCTTGCTGTTTCTGTAACAGTTTTCCCAGCGTCGTTTTCGTTAATGGGTGATGTTGGAGCCGTTTTGCCCAGTAAAGCAGGTTCCCGTCGAACGGGCTGACTTGCCCTTTGACCTTAATATGGCGTTGGATAGGTGTTGATACATGCCGTCGAAGCGTTCGCATCGTTGAGCCGTTTGACGCAGCAAATGTCCAGGTATTCCCTTTGATTGTTCGCCAATATTGCTCTTTAACCCATTTGGCGCTTTTCTTCGGATGTCTTCGGGTCATCTTCTGCCAAAGCATATGCATCAGAACACAGTCGCACACCGCAAATCGCTTCTTGGAGACAACTGTGCGATAGTACAGCGACCAGCCGTGAATGACTGGATTTAGCTGGTCAACAAGTTCCTCCTGTGAGAGCGAGGCACTTTTCTGTAGGATCGTCCTGAGTGCTTGCACATGGCGTTGGACTCCTTCTTTACTGGGGGTAATGATCGTCTTGAACCCAAGTGGTTTTCCCTTGCTGGTTCCTGTATGGGGTTTCCCTACCGGGAATTGTCGAATGGAAAACCCCAAGAAGTTGAACCCCACGTTGCCCTGATAGTCGTTGAGGGTATGGGACAGTCGGGTTTTGCTTGGCTTCAATTCCAACCCAAGGCCCTGTAACCACGTGGCGATGAGTTGCTGCGCTTTCACGACCTCCACCTCCTCGGTATGCAGAACCACAAAATCGTCGGCATAACGGATGAGTTTAGGCGCTCGTTTTCGTGCCGTGAGCGTGTTCTTCTCCCCTATATACGCTTCAATTAGTGCTTCTTGCATCCCGTGAAGGGCGATATTCATGAGGAGAGGTGAAACCACGCCGCCCTGCGGTGTACCCGCCAAGGTGGGCGAGAGTTCCAATCCATCCATGACACCAGCGATGAGCCAACCTTTCACCAGTCGTCTCATCGTTGGATACGTACGCAGTTTTTCTAAGAGCGCTTGATGGTTGATGTTATCGAAGCAACCTTTAATATCGGCGTCAAGCACATATTTGCTCTTTTTGCTGATATTACTAAAGATGGCGGCAATCGCATCATGGGCACCGCGTCCTGGTCGGAACCCATAGCTGTCGGCTTCAAACAAGGCTTCCCATTGGGGTTCGAGAGCAAGCTTGGCTACTGCTTGACATGCTCTGTCGGACATCACGGGTATGCCGAGTGGCCTCTGCTCAGCTTTTCCTGGTTTGGGTATCCAGACACGCCTGAGCGGCTTGGGTTTCCTCGTGTTCATCCGGTTCGGGTGAATGGCCTCAGCCAGGGCCAATCTTCCGGCGGGTGGGACGGATTTGACTCCATCTACTCCGGCGGTTTTCTTGCCTTGATTCTCCTGGGTCACTCGACGGACGGCGACGAGTCGGGCCGACCGAGACTTCATTACCAATTTCTGTAACTGGTGAACTGTTTTCAGATCGCCACGAGCAGAGGCTTTGAAGATGCGCTTTTGCAGGCGGTACAGATGTTGCTCCAGCTTACGCCAGGGCAGTGCTGCCCATTCCTCACTCGGAGGTGCCTCCGGTGCCTTGGTTTCTTCCATGCGACTTGCACCCCTTCATTCCACACGCTCGGACCTGCGTCAGCATATCCTGGGCATTACCCCAGGCATTGGCTTCTCAGATCATCCCACCAAACAGAGGCATGCGGTTGGTACCTGCTCATGGCATCGACCTTCCATGAGAGCCGTCTGTTGGTTACTTCGTTCCGCTAGTCCGTTTGGCGTTGCCTGTAGGCTCCTGCTCTCCGCCGGGTTTAATGGGAGTGAGTGCCGATCACCAAGAAATATGTCAGCCCCTATCCTTGTCCATTTTGGACCAAGCCCCGCTTTGGCTTGTGGCTACTGGCGTTAACTCGCGTGGGCTTGTTGGCAATTACGACGGTTCACGTACAGATTCGCTTGCGCTAGCCATAGCAACTTGCTAGAGGTGGTGACCCCATCGAGTTTGGAGCGTTCCCTCATTTCCTCCCGCTGCTCGGATTGATGACCAGTCGCTACCGAGGGGAGAATGCTGTTTCTCTCTCACTTAGAGGGGTGGGAATTGCACCCACCATCGAACTAGCAGTTGTCATCGGGATGGGTATCCCGTGCTGTCCTTCCCCCGTTTTCACGGTTTTAGACAAACGAATCGCACTTCCTGGTCTGCCATAGAGAACCTCCTTTGGTGTGTGCTCCTTTTTCCTTTTCTTTGACCTTGTACGTCGTCAAGGGCTTTCTCTACTATACCCAATACAGAGTAACTGATGCTTGTCTGTCTCGTTGCGACACTGCAGACCTTCATGTGAAACAACTCCTCCATTTAGAAGCAGAGATCACGCGACCAGGCGGCGCGTCATTGTTGTTTTTCGGGTTTATGGTGCAACGGAACAGAAAAGTGGGTGAAGACCGATTGTATGGCGAAAATGCCCTGCAAAAGTGTTCAAGAGATGCAAAAGATGCACATGTGTGACGAGCAGAGAGAGTGTACACCTCTTTTACCAATCTTGCCCATCGGCCCCTGTGCTGGCTACGTAGCCAGCACAACAGATGGAAGGATCTACCTGAACAAAACGGGCATATGTTATACTGTTGGCAGAACGTAGCGGGAGATAACAGACCATGCCAAACATGACGAGCAAACAAGACTTGATAGCGTATTTTGCAGAGAAGAGCCAGCGCAGCGCAAAAGACGGCGGGACCTATTTTGAGACGGTCAACGAGATGTTGATGCTCTTGGATGAGACGGATGATGTTGCAGAGATCAAAGCAGTTGTACGTAATCTTCACCGAGAGAAGTTGAAGGAGATCCAACGTACAGAGAGTGTCGAGACGCGTATCGAGTTACGCAAGCAACTGGGGATCTATGACGATTGCCTGACACAAATACGCACTATTCCAGTACAGTAGTGTGATGAAGTCGGTTCGTCCCTCCTCCAGGGAACGTTCGTGTCAACTTCTGAATTCCTTAGCGTACTTTCGGTTTTTGCGCACTTTGTGTGGGGCGGTTCATTTTTTGCAAGACTTGCACATGAAGTACGACAAGAGCACAGAATCTCATTGCTAGCATATTCATCTCAAGCTCAGAAATGTAGAGCTGTGCAAAAATGAACCGCACCCGCCCGAGGGATTGTAGATTTTCTCGTAGAGCGGTCCTAAGAGTTGCAAAATAAGGCGATGGACGGGCTGTAAGCGTAGGACAAGGACAAGAGAAGTGGCAGCCCTCTGCACATGGAGTAACTCATTGCCCTCAAAACATTGGAAGACGAGAGCCGCATCGTAGGACTGTGGCTCTCTCCATCAGCTCTGCAGGTAAGGATACACTTATGAA
>WNGH01017206.1_pt1 | contig 12927 bp, 14 predicted proteins | sample 5400631 | NCBI WGS metagenome assembly WNGH01 (sample SAMN13153373, study PRJNA577476) | soil metagenome | isolation source: 115 cm soil or saprolite under Garry oak tree replicate 1 | place: USA:California | collected 2016-06-15
GGGCGGCGCCCGGTTCATCTGCCACGGCGCGGAGACGCGCGGGCTTCGGATCGGCTCGCGCGTCGCGATCGAAGCGGTGGACGACGTCTACTACTTCTCCCACCTCGGCGCACTGGACCGCGCCCGCTTGTTCTGGCGGCGCGCCGGCCGCGCCGGCGACCGCATGCACGCGATCAGCCGGAGCCTCGCCAAACGAGTCTGGAAAGGAAAAGAACGTGTCTCGAGCTGACCAGCCACTCGCCGGTGTCCGCGTCCTGGATCTCACCCGCGTCCTCGCCGGGCCCTTCTGCTCGATGATGCTGGGCGACATGGGCGCCGAGGTCATCAAGATCGAAGAGCCTGGGAAGGGCGACGACACGCGGAGCTGGCCGCCCTTCGCGGACGGCGAGTCGACGTACTTCATGTCCGTCAACCGCAACAAGAAGAGCGTCACCCTGAACCTCAAGGCCCCGGAGGGCCAGGCGATCCTCCGGACGCTCGTCGGGCAGAGCGACGTCCTTCTCGAAAACTTTCGGCCCGGGACGATGGAGAAGCTCGGGTTCGGCTACCGGACGCTCGCCCGGCTCAACCCGCGGCTCGTCTACTGCTCGATCTCGGGCTTCGGTGCGTCGGGGCCGGAGGCGCACCGCGCTGGCTACGACCTCGTCGTGCAGGCCGAGTCGGGGATCATGGACATCACCGGGTTCCCCGACGGGCCGCCCGTCAAGGTCGGCACCTCGATCGCCGACCTGGTCGCGGGCATGTCGGCGGCCCACGGCGTGACGCTCGCGCTGCTCGCGCGGGCCCGGACGCGCCGCGGCCAGAGGGTCGAGATCTCGATGCTCGACGCCATGGCGGCGCTCCTCACCTACCAGGCCGGGATCTACTTCGGCACGGGCCAGCGCCCGGCGCGCCGCGGGAACGCCCATCCCTCGATCGTGCCCTACGAGGTCTTCAAGGCGGCCGACGCGTACCTGACGCTCGGCGTGGCCAACAACGCGCTGTGGACGAAGTGTTGCGCCGCTCTCGACCGCCCCGAGCTCGCGAAGGATCCGCGCTACGATACCGAGGCCAAGCGCGTCCAGAACCGCGACTCGCTCGTCCCACTGCTCAACGGGATCCTCGGCGCCCACACCGTGGAGGAGTGGCTCAAGCGCTTCGAGAGCACGGGCGTTCCCGCCGGGCGGATCAAGAGCGTCGCCGAGGTGTGCGAGAGTGAGCACCTCAAGACGCGCTCCATGATCGTGACGCTCCCGCATCCCCGCGCAGGCCGCGTGAGGGTCCTCGGCGTGCCGATCCGCCTCCACGCGACGCCGGGCGGGGTGCGGCTGGCGCCGCCCGTCCTCGGCCAGCACACCGACGCGGTGCTCCGGGCGCTCGCGGGCCTCAAGAAATCGGAACTCGCGCGCCTGCGCGAGCTTGGCGTCATCTGAAGCGCGCTGCCGACGGCGGGGAGGCCGATGACGTGAATCGGCGCCTTGGTGGCTGGCGCTCTCAGTTGTACACTGTACATATGAAGAAAGTGACAGCCACTGAGGCGCGCAAGCGCTGGTTCCGCCTGCTCGACGAAGTCGCCGCCGGCGAGGTCGTGATGCTCCAGCGTCGAGGCCGCCGGCTCGTGCTTCGCCGCGAGGAGGGGCCGCGGCGGCGGGGGACCGCGACAGGAACGTACCATCGCCTCCTGCAGGTCCCCCGCGCCGCTGAGGCGGACCGGTGGTCGTGGGCGTGGGTGGGCCCAGGGCGCGCACTCCGCTCCGTCCGCCGGTCGGGCCGTTGACGCTCTTGCTCGACACTCACTTCCTGATCTGGCTGGTCCTCGGCTCCCGGCGCCTCGCCGCGTTCCCCTGGCTGGAGCGCTACCAGCCGTGGGGCGTCTCGCCCGTCTCGTTTCTGGAGATTCAGTTCCTGGCCGAAGTGGGGCGCCTGTCGGTCCGGAATCCCGACTTCATGGCCGCTGTCATGGCCGATCCTCGGTTCACCGTCGACGACCCTCCCCTGACCCCGCTGGTCCGTCACGCGCTGAGCCTCGACTGGACGAGGGATCCTTTCGACCGCCTGCTCGCCGCTCACAGCGTCGCTCGCCGCGTCCCGCTCTGCAGTGTCGACCGCGACGTCCGCCTCCACCACCGGCTACAGCCGGTGGAGCTGGGGCGGTGACGTGTCACCTGGGCGTGGGTGATGAGTCGCGGTCCCTTCGCCGACCCAGTCGGAAATAGCCTGCCGATCCTTGACACTTCAGGGCGAGGGAGTGTCCTTCTCGATGGAGGACAAGGTCCGCCTGACGACCCGCCTCGACGCGCTCGGCGTCCACTACATCGAGGGTGGCTGGCCGGGTTCCAATCCCAAGGACTTGCGCTTCTTCCGCCGGATGCGGGACATGACGCTCAAGCACGCGAAGCTCGCCGCATTCAGCATGACCCGCCGCGCGGACGCCACCGCCGAGTCGGACGCCAACATGCAGGCGCTGCTCGACGCGGGCGCGCCCGTGGCGACGATCGTGGGCAAGTCGTGGGACTTCCACGTGACCCACGCGCTCTCCACCACGCTCGACGAAAATTTGAAGATGATCGCCGACACGATCGCCTTCCTCCGACCGCGGATGGAGGAGGTGATGTTCGACGCCGAGCACTTCTTCGACGGCTTTCGCCGGAACCGCGAGTACGCGCTCGCGACTCTCCGGTCGGCAGAAGCTGCCGGTGCCCACTGGCTCGTGCTGTGCGACACGAACGGCGGCACGCTCCCGCCCGACCTCGTCGCGGTCCTCCAGGTCGTGACGAAGCACGTGAAGACGCCGCTCGGCATCCACGTCCACAACGACGCCGAGTGCGCCGTCGCCAACTCGCTGGCCGCCGTCGCCGAGGGCGTGGGGCAGGTGCAGGGCACGATGAACGGCTACGGCGAGCGGTGCGGCAACGCCAACCTCGTCTCGATCATCCCGAACCTCGTCCTCAAGATGGGGCTCGACTGCATCCCGGAGCCGAACCTGCGCGAGCTGCGGGACGTCTCGCGCTTCGTCTCCGAGCTGGCCAACCGCACGCCGTGGGGCGCGCAGCCCTACGTCGGCGACTCCGCGTTCGCCCACAAGGGCGGCATGCACGTCTCCGCCGTGCTCAAGCACCCGGAGACGTACGAGCACATCGACCCCGAGGCGGTGGGGAATCACCGGCGCGTGCTCGTCTCCGAGCTGGCGGGCAAGGCGAACATTCTCTGGAAGGCGCGCGAGTACGGGATCGACCTCGACCGCGACACGCCGGACTCGCGTCGGATTCTCGCCGAGCTCAAGGCGCTCGAGGACCAGGGGTTCCAGTTCGAGGGTGCGGAGGCGTCGTTCGAGCTCTTGATGGAGCGTGCGCTCGGCCGGCACAAGCCGTACTTCGAGCTCGACGCGTACCGCGTGATCGTCGAGGAGCAGAACCGCGACGCGGAGCCGGTCGCCGAGGCGACGGTGCGCGTACGCGTCAAGGGCATCCTCGAGCACACGGCGGCGTCCGGCAACGGGCCCGTCAACGCGCTCGACCACGCGCTCCGCAAGGCGCTCGAGGAGTTCTACCCGAGCCTCCAGGCGATGCGGCTGCTCGACTACAAGGTGCGCATCCTCGACGAGTCCAAGGGCACCGCGGCAAAGACCCGCGTGCTGATCACCTCGGGCGACGGCGAGGAGACGTGGGGCACGGTGGGGGTCGCGGACAACATCATCGAGGCGTCCTGGCAGGCGCTCGTGGACTCGATCGAGTACAAGCTGCGCCGCGACGAGCGGGCGCGCGCATGACCATCGTGGTCGTCGACGACGAGCTCGCGGTCGTCAAGATGTGCGAGAAAGTCCTCGGCGCGCAGGGCCACACGGTCCACGGCTTCACGACGACGCGCGAGGCGCTCGCGCATCTCGCCGACGGCGCCGCGGCCGCCGACCTGCTCGTCGTGGACTACCTGATGCCGGAGCTGAACGGCTTCGAGTTCATCCAGGAGGCGTGGTCGCTCAGGCCCACGCTGCGCGTCGTCATGATCACCGCCCACGGGACCCGTGAGCTCCTCGGCGAAGCCTCCCAGGCGGGCATCCACGGGATGGTGCTCAAGCCGTTTACGCCGAGCGACCTCACCCGGGGTGTGCAGGCGGCGATGGAGAGATCATCCCCGGCCTGAGATCGGCGCCGGGGCCTCACTCGTCCGTCTCTCGCTGGTCCGGAAATTATCTGGCCGTCCAGAAACTGATCAGGCAGTTTCGAGCCCTTCGACGCGGAAATCACTGGAATCTAACACAAAGGAACTTCGGTATCGAATTTGCCATTCTCCTTTCCCCAGGAGGATTCAGCAATGGGGATCGGAGAAATGGCAACCTTCGGTGGAGTGGCGCAGGGCAACGGCGAAGCGCGCCTCCCGGTGCGCGGGGTGGGCCGGCCGTCGACCGTCGCCCAGTATGGGCCCCAGATCGGGCAGTGGCTCAGAGACGAGCCGGCCCTGTCGGGCGCCGAGATTCTTCGACGCGTCCGTCTGACGGGCTATTCCGGCGGTAAGAGCGCCCTGTACGAGCTCGTGCGGCGGCTCCGGCTCGCTTCGGGACACTAACCCAACTTCCGCAACTGCGGAAGTTGGGCTAACCCGCGTCCGTCGTCACCCCGCCCCGAAGCGACGGAACCCTCAGCGCCCCTTCGCGGCGCGCCACGCCCGTATCTGGTCACCGTGCTCCTTGTAGTGGTGGGCCGAGTTCAGGTCCACGATCTTCCACGCGGTCTTCCCCGGCTGGAACCGCTCTGCCGGGACGGCCGCCGCGGCGCGCATGAAGTCCGCGTGCGAGCGCTCGAGGTCGTCGAGCACCTGGCGGACCGGGGTCGCCTTCCGCGCCGCAGCGAACTTTGCGTTCCAGGCGTCCGCGTCGTCGTAGCTCACGCCCTCGGGTATCGGCCGCTCGCCGCGCGCCATGCGCTCGAGCGCGGGCCCGAGCTCCCGGTGCCACCCGGAGATGTGCGCCACGATCTCCTTGATCGACCAGACGCCGAGCCAGACCTGAGTAAGCTGCCGCTCGTCGAGGCCCTCGAGCGCCGCGCGCAACGCCTTGTACTGGTCCTCGGCAGCGCTCAGGAGGTCCGCTTTCGTCATCGGTGTGGTGTTCACAGGGTCTCCTCCGCCGTGCGCCTACGGGTGCAGGCGCTTGTAGAACAGGAGCTCGCGGTACCCTTGTGGGAGGTTGTCGATGTACCCGGAGGGGGCGAAGCCGAGCGCGCTGTGCATCTGGATCGAGACGGCGTTGGTCTCCTCGGTCGACGAGAAGAGCCGCGGGCCGGGCGACATCTCCTCGACCATCCGGAACAGCGCGCGCGCCGCCCCGCGCCGGCGAAGATCCTCGCGGACGCAGACCAGGGAGACGAGGGTGCACTGAAACCAGTCGGTCCGGTACGCGAGGACGCCGGCGACCTCGCCCGCCTCCTCGACGACGAGCAGGTGGTGGCGCTCGGCGTGAGAGCGGACGAACGCGCCCGCGCGCTCGGCGCCGATGACCTCCGTCGCCAGCGCCATGACGGGCCCCAGGTCAGCCGGCTCCGCGTGCCGAACCCTCACGCCGACAGGAACGCCCCGAGCGCGCGCTTCACCACGGGGTTCTCGCCGAGCACGACCGTGTAGTGGTTGGTGTTCGGAACGACGACCAGCCGGCAGTTCGGGATCGCGTGGGCCATCGCCTCCGCCTCCTCCTGGGTCATCAGGCAGTCGTCGGATCTCAAGAGCCCGTCGGGCGCCCGGAAGAGGAGGGTCGGCGCCTTGATCTGGTGGTGCCAGGCCCAGAGGCGGGCGCGCTGGAGGTTCGCCACCTCCTCCTCGATCGCGTGCTTGGCGACCTTGGACCGGACGCCCCCGCCCGGCCCCGGCTCGACGTCGTACGTGAAGTGGCGCGCCAGGTAGTCGTTCCACCGCCCCTCGAACATCGGCAGGCTCTTGAGCATCTCGAGGAACTTCTCGAGCGATGGGAACTCGACACCGAGCCGGCTGATGGCAGGCGCCAGCGAGTCCAGGATCTCGGCGCGCACGTCGAGCCCGCCGTCGAAGAGGACGAGCCTCGCGACGCGCTCGGGGTGGAGCGTGGCGAAGCGCACCCCGATGTGGGCGCCGAGCGAGTGCCCCATGATGATGGCGCGGTCGAGGCGGAGGTGGTCGAGCAGCGCGAGGAGGTCCGTGGCGTGGTGGGCGAGGCTGTAGCCGGTGGGCGGCTTGTCGCTGTCGCCGCGGCCGCGGAGGTCGTACGCAATGAGGGGGTGGCTTCCGGCGAGCGCGTCGGCGATCGGGTACCGGGGCCGCGGCCCGGCCACTCGTGAGTGGCGAGCTGGATGCCGTTGACGCTGACCTTCATCAGTACGTCCCAGGCCGCACTTGCTTGTAGAGCTCCTTCAGCCCCTCGGCAGAGAACGTCGGCGACTGACAGTAGGAGATGATCTTCCGCTCGTCGGCCTCGATCGAGGCGACCGCCTCGGGGAGGCGGTCGGCGATCTCCGACGGGATCGCGAGCGCGCCGTGGTGGTCGGCGTGGATCAGGTCGCCGGGCTTCACCCAGAGCCCGCCGACCTTGACGGGCAGGCCGAAGTCCACCATGTGCACGTAGGCGTGCGACACCGAGACGTGGGCCGCCGCAAATTGGAAGCCCAACGCGCGGACTTCGTCGAGGTCGCGTACCGAGCCGTCCGTGAGGACGCCGGCGCAGCCCAGCGCCTTGTGGATGTTGGCCTGGACCTCGCCCCACTGGGCCCCCTGGCCGCGCGGGTCGTCGAGGTCGTGGACGACGACGACGCGCGGCGCGGGGATCGACAGGACGTAATCCCACCACGCGAACGTGGACGCGCGGTGCCCCGGGACGGGCGCCGGCTCCGCGCGGATGAGCGCGGTGACCGCGTAGCCGACGAGCGGCCCGAGCTCGGGGAAGAGCGCGCGGATCTCGGAGGACACGAACCCCTGGTTCCGCGGGCGGACGTTGAACGTTTCGATCCCGTTCGCGACGCTCGGGCTCGAGATCTTCTTGAGGGCGTAGATCAGGTCCATCAGATCGTGTCCTTTCGCCGCCGGATCAGCAGCGCCTTCAGCCTGTCCGCGGCCTCTTGCACGGAAGACAGGTTCGGGTTCACGGCGAGCGCGCGCTCGAAGTACTCGAGCGCGCGCGTGGGCTGGTCGAGCTGGAGGTAGATCATCCCGTAGCCGGAGAGCGCGCCGAAGTGGTACGGGTTGCGCTTGAGCACCTCGTCGCAGTCGGCGAGCGACTTCGTGTACTCGCCCAAGAGGTAATAGACGGTGGCGCGCTTGTTCCACCCCTCGGCGAACTCCGGCCGCCGCGCGATCACCCCCGTGAACGTCTCGACCGCGGCCTCGGCTTGGCGCGCTTGCATCTGCTCGACGCCGACGGCAAAGAGGCGGTCGGCCTCCGCGTCGCCCGAGCGGCTCCACACCTGCCACATCGCGTTCTCGGCGAACGCGCGGACGCGCGAATCGACGTCGCGGAGCGCCTGGACCAATGCGGGAATGTCCTCCATCACGCCCTTCTCCGCGAGCCAGCGGACCGCCCGCTGCCGGGCCTCGGCGTCGGCGGCGCCCGCGAGCGCCTGGAGCGCTTCCTCACGCGTGGGCTCAGCGGCGCGCGCCCAGGGCGCGGCCGGGGCCACGAGCAGGAGGACCAGCACGAGCGCGCGTGCGAGCGTCACGGCGTGTAGGCCTCGTTCGCGTCCGTGCGGGCGAGACCCGGCTCGGTCCCGCCGCCCACGACGTAGATCCGGTCGCCGACCGCGGCGGCGCCCGCGCCGTGGCGCGGGGTCCGCATCGGCTCCTTGCCGATCCAGCGGTTACCGGCGATTTCGTACATCTCGTTCGCGCTGAAGATCCGGAATGGCGCCTCGCCCCCCAAGGCGAAGACGCGGTCGGCGAGGGCCACGGCGGCGAGACCGCCGCGGGCGGTGGGGAGCGGCGTCCCGGTGGACCAGCCGTTCGTGGCGGGATCGTAGACCTCCACCGTCGCGTACTGCTTCCCCAGGAAGGACTCGCGCCCGCCGAGCGCCCAGAGGCGCCCCTGGAAGGCGACCGCGGCGAGATGATCGCGCGCCGTCGGCATCGCCGGCGCCTCCGTCCAGCGGTCGGTCTCCGGATCGTAGACCTCGTGGGCACCCGTGACTTGCCCGTTGCTGCCGCCGATGGCGTGGAGACGGCCGCCGAGCGCCACGACGGCGAGAGCGCCGCGCGGACTCCCGAGCGGCGCGCGCGTCGCCCAGGAGTTCCTCGCCTCGTCGTACTCGTACACCGTCGCGAGCGGCGTCCAGCGGAGAATGGCACGGCCCGAATAGCCGCCGGCGACGAAGAGGCGGCCGTTCACGACGGCCGCCCCGGGGTGGTGCGTCGGCGCGGGAAGCGGAGCTCGCGTCTCCCACCGGTCAGTCGCGGGGTCGTACACCTCGACCGTCCCGACAGCCTCGCCGTTGGCGCCGAAGCCCCCGATGACGAAGACTCGGCCGCCGAGCGCCGCCGCGGCGACTTCCTGGCGTGCCGTCGGCATCGGCGCCAGCGCGGTCCACGTCCCGGGGCTCCTGATGTCGAGCGGCGCCGACGTGTCGGTGGTCCGACCGACGCAACCCATTGTAGCGAGCGCCGCGAGCATGGTGAGAAGCGTAGGTGGCCCGAGAAAGGTGCGGTTTGGCTGCGTACGTCTAATCACGATTACGGGGTTCGTCATTCTTGTTTCACCAGCGCGAGGAATTCGCTCTCGTCGAGCATCGTTACCCCCAGGCGTCGTGCGTCGTCGGCCTTGCTGCCCCCAGCCTCGCCCACCACGACGTAGTCGGTCTTTTTCGAAACGGCGCTTGCCACGCGCCCGCCGAGTCGCTCGATCCGCTCGCGCGCGGCGTCGCGCGTGAGCGTCCTGAGCGTGCCCGTGAGGACAAAGGTCTTGCCGGCCAGAGGCTTCGGCCCGGCGGCCGCCTCCGGCTCCGCGGTGACGACGCCCACCTCCTTGAGCCTTTTGATCAGGGCGCTGTTGGTCGGATCGTCGAAGAAGGCCCGGACCGACCGCGCGATCGCCTCGCCGACGCCGTGCACCTCGGCCAGCTCGGCTTCCGGCGCCTGCGCGAGCCGCTCGAGACTGCCGAAGCGGGCGGCGAGGAGCTGCGCCACGCGCTCGCCCACGAGCCGGATACCGAGGGCGTTCAGCAAGCGCGCCAGCCCCCGCGTCCGCGACCCGTCGATGGCCCGCACCAGGTTCTCGGCAGACTTGTCGCCGAGGCGCTCGAGGTCGGCGAGTCGGTCGACGGTGAGAGTGTAAAGATCGGCGAAGTCTTTCACCAGCCCCCGGTCGACGAGCTGCTCGATGACCTTCTCGCCGAGGTGCTCGATGTCCATCGCGCGGCGCGAGCCGAAATGACGCAGCCGCTCCTTGAGCTGGGCCGGGCAGCCGCTGTTCATGCACCGCCAGTACGCTTCGCCCTCGGGACGGAACGCGACGCCGCCACACGCGGGGCAGCGCGTGGGAAATTTGAAGACCTCGGCGCCCGCGGGCCGCTTGGCGGTGACGACCTGGACGACGTAGGGGATCACGTCGCCGGCGCGCTCGATGAGGACCGTGTCGCCGACGCGGATGTCCTTCCGGCGGATCTCGTCCTCGTTGTGCAGGCTCACGTTGCGGATCACGACGCCGGCCAGCTCCACGGGCCGGAGCTTCGCGACGGGCGTGAGGATGCCGGTCTTGCCGACGCCGACCTCGATCGCCTCGATCACCGTGGTCGCCTGACGCGCGGCGAACTTGAACGCGATCGCCCAGCGCGGGTGGTGGGTGGTGGAGCCGAGGCGCCGCTGGTGCTCGAGCGCGTCGACCTTGACGACGACGCCGTCGGTGTCGTAGCCGAGGTCGTCGCGAAGGTGCTCGAGGCGCTCGCAATAGGCGATCACGGCGTCGAGCGTCTCGCAGCGCTCGACCTTCGGGTTCGTCTTGAAGCCGGCCGCGCGGAGCGCCTCGAGCGTCTCCCAGTGGGTGGCGAAGGCGAGCGCGTCGGCACGGCTCAGATGGTAGAGGAAGATGTCGAGCGGGTGCCGTGCCGTGACGGCCGGGTCTTTCTGGCGGACGGCGCCCGCCGCGAAGTTCCGCGGGTTGGCGAAGGTCGTCTCGCCCGCCTCCGCGAGGGTGCGGTTCAGCTTGGCGAACGCCGCGCGGGGCATGAACACCTCGCCGCGCACCTCGAGCTCGTCGACCGCGGCGAGCGGGCCGCGCAGCACCATCGGAATGGATCGGATGGTCTTGAGATTCGGCGTGATGTCCTCCCCGACGCGCCCGTCGCCGCGGGTGGCGCCGCGCGCGAGGCGGCCACGCCGGTAGAGCAGGGCGACGCCGAGGCCGTCGATCTTCGGCTCGCACACGTACGTGAAGCGGGTCCCGGCCAGCGCCCGGCTGATCCGCGCCTCGAACTCCCGCAGGTCGTCCGCGGTGGTCGCGTTGTCGAGGGAGAGCATCGCAATCTGGTGCTCGACCGGCTTGAAGACGTCGGTGGGCGCGCCCGAGACGCGCTGGGTCGGACTGTCGCCGGTGATCAGGTCGGGGAAGCGCGCCTCGAGCTCGCGCAACTCCCGCGTGAGCCGGTCGTACTCGGCGTCGGCGATCTCGGGGCGCGCCTCGACGTAGTACAGGGAGTCGTGGTGGTGGATCTGCTCGCGCAGCGCGGCGATCCGCTTCGCCGCATCGGCCCGGGTCATGAAGGAGAGGATAGCAGAAGCCGCTTCGGCTCGTTCCTTGCCGCTCCCGGGTACCAGCGGCTATACTCGACACGGCGAGCCGATGGCGAGGTTCTCTCCTCTCCCCCGAATGCGATGAGGTCGTCCCCTCCCAAGACACGCTCGGCGCCGAAGGACGCGACCGCCTCCGTCCAGGACTACCTGGCCGCGATCTACGACCTCCAGTCGAGCGGGAAACCCGTCATCGGCGCGCGGCTCGCCAAGCACATGGCGATCTCGGCGCCGGCCGTGACCGAGGCGATCCAGCGGCTCTCCCGGGCCGGCTACGTCCGCGTCGGCCGCGGGAAGGAGCTCACGCTGACACCGCGGGGCCGCCAGATCGCCGAGGTGATGGCGCGCCGCCATCGGCTCCTCGAGCGCTGGCTTACCGACACGCTCGGCCTCAACTGGACAGACGCGCACGAGGAGGCGCACCGGCTCGAGCACGCGCTGTCGCCCCGGGTCGAGGACCGGCTGGCGGAGCTCCTCGGCATGCCGAGCACGTGCCCGCACGGCAACCCGATCCCCGGCATGGCGAAGCCGACCCGCGTCGAGCCGTTCCCACTCGCCCAGGCCCGAGAAGGGGCGACGGTCGTCGTCGAGCGCATCACCGAAGAGGCGGAGGCGGACAAGAAGCTGCTCGAGCACCTCTGGAAGAACGACGTGCGCCCGGGCCGCCGGCTGAAGATCACCGAGGTGGCGCCGTGGGCGGGGACGATCACCGCGGCGAGCGACGGTCAGACGATCACGCTGGGGCTCCCGGCGGCTGCGAAGATCTGGGTCTACCTGCCGAAGCCATGAAAGTCACCTTCTGGCTGCTGGTTGCGATCGGCGCCGTCTACGTGCTCTACACGGGGGGCGTCGCGGCCTACTCCTACTTCCAGGTGAAGGCGATCGTCGAGGAGACGCTCGTCGAGCGCGCGAACGTGGGTCGCTACGAGCGCGCCGACCGCGTCAAACAGGACATCCTCAGGAAGGCGTCGCAGAGCGGTGTCCCGCTCCACGAGCGCGACGTGTCCGTCGCCGAGGAGAACCGGACGCTGCGAGTCCAGATCCGCTGGTCGTACCCGATGTTCTTCTACAAAGGCGAGGCGGTCCTGTCGATGCCGCTCTCCTACGACAAATCCTTCGAGATGGCCGCCGCCCGCTATCAATGAAGAGACCCGAAGAGGATCGGCGAACGGTCTCCTGGCCGCTCATGAATAATCCTGGCTAGCGCTTGGCTCTGGCTTCCGCGATCATTTTCTCGACGCGGGCGCGGTCTTCGCCGGGCGGTACCACGGCGACGAACTTCTCCCAGGAGCGGATCGCTCCCGCCGTGTCCTTCTTCGACTCGTAGAGCACCTGGCCGCGGTAGAGCAGGGCGGGCGGGTACTTGGGGTCGATCGCCAGCGCGCGCGCGAACGTCTCGAGCGCCGTGTCCGCGTGGCCGCCGATCGCGACGATGAGGCCCAGATGGGTCAGCGCGTCCACGTTCTTCGGGTCGCGCTTGAGGACCGCCTGGTACGCGGCGATCGCCTCACCGTAGCGTCCGTCGGAGAGGCTCGCGCGCGCGGCCTGCAGCATGCCCTGGAGGACGGCGGGCGTGACGACTCGCGGGGCGCCGGGTGTGCCGCTTGTGTCGGCCCCGGCACCCGGCGGGGGCGCGAGCGGCCGCGACCCCGGCATCGGCGCGCCTGCCGACCGGTCGGGCTCGGCGTAGCGCACCACGCCGGCGCCGATCGCGATCCCGAACACGAGGAGCAGGGTGGCGCCGGCCGCGAGCGCGGCCGGGTGGCGCCAGGCGGAGCGCGATTCCACCACGCGCGCCGGTGAGGGCGGCGGCGCGGGCGCCGCGGGGCCGAGGCGGTCGAGTTCCGTGAGCGCGGCCGCGGCCTCGCTCTCGTAGCGGGCGCACAGCTCGGCATAGTCGTCGTCCCCGATGTGGCCGGCTTCGTGCTCGAAGCGGAGCTCGCGGAGCGCCCGCAGCGTCGCTTCCTTTCGCTCCTCGAGCTCGCCGCGTCGGTCCGGCGGGAATCTTAACAATGCCTGCGACCGGCCCCGCGCGCCGAGGAGCGGCCACAGCGTGAACGCGAGGGCCGGGAGGCCGAGGACCAGGGCCGCGACGAGGATCCCCGTCACGGCTCCGCCTCCGTCTCGCGCCGAATGCGCTCGCGCATCGCGGGGTCCACGCGCCGCGCCGCTTCCGTCGACGCGGGTCGTCGCGTCCACTTCCAGACGAGCACGCCCACG
>WNGH01004767.1_pt1 | contig 12920 bp, 11 predicted proteins | sample 5400631 | NCBI WGS metagenome assembly WNGH01 (sample SAMN13153373, study PRJNA577476) | soil metagenome | isolation source: 115 cm soil or saprolite under Garry oak tree replicate 1 | place: USA:California | collected 2016-06-15
CCGGGACGATTCGACGACCCAGCAATACCAACCGTCGGGTCGAGCCATCCCTTCCGAGTCACAAAACTTTTGACCGCGCTGCAGCGGCCACTGCAGAAAGAGAGCGTCATCGCGCAGAAGGTTTGAGAGGTCACCTGAAGGTTGCTCGAGTTGATGAAGCGCATCAGCGAAGCCCTCATCTGCGACGACATAGAATTTGCCGCCCGATTCGATGAGGAGAGAGTCCGAAGGCTGCGGCCTGCCATTGGACCAATCAAGATCGGATGGAAAGCCATTGATGACGGCTGCCCGGATGTCACCGTGCTGAATAAATCGCCGGATTTCCGTACGCCAAGTGACCTTGATTTCGCTAACGCGATTTACATCATGGGTCCACCGGACGAGACCTTGGTAAATCCAGTGAGTTCCTTCCGACATGGGGAAAGGATGTTCGGGAACTTCCGAAGTCGATCTTGAAAGTGCGCACGTAGAAAAAATCAAGAGAGCCATGAAGAAAACCGAGGCAAGAAGAACTTTTTGCATAGGGCCTTGGCGGAAGCAGAGCCTCACCCCTGAAGGGGTGAGCTACAGCTACTTGCGGGCGAAGCGCTCGAAGTCGGCCATCTGACGCTCCATTTCCTCGCGGGCGGAGTCGGAGGCGGAGCGAATGCCCTGGATGCGCAGCTTGAATTCATCGGCGTTGGAGGCGCGAGCCAGAGCTTCGTCAAGAGTGATGAGCTGCTTGGAGTAAAGATCGAAGAGCGACTGATCGAACGTTTGCATACCGTACTGGCTGGTGCCGGCGGCGATAGCGTCATGAATCAAGCGCGTTTTGTCCGCGTTGATGATGCAATCGCGGATGTAGCCGGTGGCGATCATGATTTCAACGGCCGGAACGCGGCCCTTGTCATCGGCGCGGCGAACGAGGCGCTGCGAGACGACGGCCTTCAACGTGGCGGCAAGCTGCAAACGAATCTGTTTCTGCTCCGGGGGCGGGAAGACCGCGATAATACGCTGAATAGTTTCCGTGGCGTCGAGAGTATGCAGAGTGGAAAGCACCAGGTGGCCGGTTTCCGCGGCGAGCAGCGCGGTGGAAATGGTTTCCAGGTCGCGCATTTCGCCGACCAGAACCACGTCGGGATCCTGACGCAGGGCAGCGCGCAAAGCAGTGGAAAAGTTCGCGGTGTCCACTTCCACTTCGCGCTGATTGATGAAACTCTTTTTGTCGCGGTGCAGGAACTCAATAGGGTCTTCGATGGTGATCAAGTGGTCGGCGCGGGTGGCGTTGATGCGGTCGATCATCGCGGCCAGCGTGGTGGACTTGCCGGAACCCGTGGTTCCGGTGACGAGGACCAAGCCGCGCTGCTCTTCGCAAATTTTATTGATGACTGGGGGAAGATTCAGCTCTTCGTTGGTGCGAATCTTTGTGGGAATGACACGCAGCACCATGCCGACGTTGCCGCGCTGCTGAAAAACGTTGACGCGGAAGCGCCCCAAACCGGCGACGCCATAAGCCATGTCCAGCTCCGCAGTTTCCTTGAACTTTTGCTTCTGGCGGTTGGTCATCATGCTGAAGGCCATGGACAGCATCTCTTCCGGGGTGACGCGGGGCACGTCGGTCTGCGCGGCGAGCAGGCCGTCCACGCGCAAGTACGGGTGATTGCCGACCTTCAGATGCAAGTCGGACGCTTTGTTTTCGACCGCGCGCCGGAGTAAATCGTCAATGCTAATGGCCATGTCGTGTGAACTCCACAAGAATGCCGCTAAACGCGACACTAGCATCGGCCTAAAGGGCGGGCAAGCGAACCGCGCAGGCAGGTTGCGCGCTAGTTAACTGTACGAAAGGGAAGGAAATAGGGAAGCGCGTCGAACCTAGAGCTTACAACTCAAAACTTACAACTGAGAACTGGCTCAGGCCTTTTTCAAATAGAAGGTGTCGTAGAGCAGGCCAGCGGCAAAACCTCCGGCCAGCGGACCGACCCAGTAGACTCCCTGATGCGCCCAGTGCGTGGCTGCGAGAGCGGGGCCGAAAGCGCGAGCGGGGTTCAGTGCCGCGCCAGTTAGAGGACCGGCGACAAGAATGCCCAGCGAAATAGTCAGGCCAATGCCGAATCCCGCGATCGAGCGGAACGCGCCCTTTTCGTCGACTGCGGTCGCAAAGACCACCAGCACGAGGAAAAATGTGGTGATTGCTTCGAGGAACATCGCAGCCCAAACCGGAAAATCTCTGGCCAGCGCGGGCGTGCCCAAAGAAACGGCGCGCCAGGTTTCCTCGGGAATGACGGCTTTCAACAAAAATGCGGCGACAGCCGCGCCGGCAAGCTGCGCGGCCCAATAGAGAACTGTGTCTACCGTGGTCACGCGCTTGGTGACCCAGAAGCCGATGGAGACGGCGGGATTGAAATGTCCTCCGGAAATGTGGCCAAGCGCGGAAACCATGATGCCGATGGCGAGACCGTGAGCGAGAGCGATGCCGAGGAGACCCAGGCTGCCGCCGGCGCCGTGCAAATATTGATCCGTGCAAATCGAGCCGGCGCCGAAAAAAATCAGCGCGAACGTGCCGAGGAATTCCGCGGTCAGCTTTTGCGATGTGTTGTACATCGATGATCCTCCCGAGCAAGGAGTGGAAAGCGCGCCCGATTCGAACGGGTGCATTCTAGCCGGAATACGAGGCAGAACGCCAGCGTTTGGAATGCCCCTCTCACCAGATGGTGCGAACGAGTTTGGAGCGATGGATTTCACGGTCAGCCGTGATCAGAGAAAGTCCTTCGACCAGCGCGGTGGCTCCAATAATGCGATCTGCTGGATCTTTGGGATAAGTCGCCGGAAATGACATGGCGCGCGCACAGGCCCGGCTTTTGATGGGCAGGACAACAAAGCGGGCTTCGATTTCCTGCAGGAGAGATTCGAGGCTTAGACCGAGAAGGATACGGCCCTTACTCGCGAGCGTTGTTAACTCCAAGAGCGTAATATCGCAAACGGCTATGCCTTCTCCATTCCTACGCGAAACTTCAATTGCTGCTGTGGCCTTGCCCGACAACTTGTCAGGATCAGACGTCAACCAGAGCACAACATGCGTGTCCAGCAAATTCAATAGAGATCACCCCACTCCTCTGGTGTCAGGGCGGGAGAGACTATGTCTCCTGTAATCTTGATCTTCCCGCGAAGGAAACCGAAAATATCATCTTTTTTTGACTCGACCGGGACGAGCTTGGCCACGGGCTTGCCGTGTTTAGTAATCACGACGGTCTCGCGCTTGGCTTGAACTTCATCCATGACTGCAAGGCAATTTGCCTTGAAGACACCCGCTGCCATCTTTTTCATGCCGAAGCTCCTTATATGGCTATGGTCATTATACCATGGTCATATGAGAGTTGACAGTCCACAGTTGACAGTCAGCAGTAAGAATGGAACAGAGAAATCAGAAGAACGGCGTTCCTTTATTCGAACCCGATATGGCTAACGTGAGGTGGCAGCGACGGGGGCGTTTACGGGCGTTAGCCAGTTGTGGTGATCGGGCTTAGTGCCGCCGGTGATGCCGAAGAATTCGGCCTGCAACGTCAGCGTAATTGGACCGGCGACGCCTTTGCCGACTTGGATGTGATCCACGGAGCGGATGGGCGTGATTTCGACGGCGGTGCCTACGAAGAAGACTTCATCGGCGATGTAGAGCATTTCGCGGGGGATGACGGATTCCTTCACGGGGATGTTCAAGTCTTCGGCGAGCTTGGTGACGGCATCGCGGGTGATGCCGGGAAGAATGCTGGTGGCCAGCGGCGGGGTGTAGAGTGTGCCATCGTGAACGAGGAAAACGTTCATGCCGGAGCCTTCGCTGACGTGGCCATCGGCATCGAGGGCGATGCCTTCGGTGTACCCGTTGAAGGTGGCTTCCATGCGAATGAGCTGCGAGTTCATGTAGTTGGCAGCGGCCTTGGACATGGCGGGCAGGGTATTCGGCGAGATGCGCGTCCAGGAACTGACACCGACATCGACGCCCTTGGCCAGAGCCTCCGGACCAAGGTAAGCGCCCCAGCTCCAACAGGCCATGTAAGTGTCGATGGGAGAATTCAGCGGATTTACGCCCACTTCGCCGTAGCCGCGCAGGACGATAGGCTTCACGTAACAGGAATTCAATTTGTTCAAGCGGACCAGCTCGCAAGCTGCGTTGGCAAACTGATCGACGGAGTAGGGAAGCTCCATGCGATAAATCTTCGCGGAGTTGATCAGGCGCTGCATGTGTTCGCGAAGGCGGAAGATTGCGGGGCCCTGCTTGGTTTCGTAGCAGCGGATGCCTTCGAAGACCGCCGAGCCGTAACTCACTACGTGCGAAAGGACGTGCAGCTTGGCGTCGTCCCAATTGATCCACTTTCCGTTGTGCCAGATTTTCTCGGTCGCCTGAATCGGCATAATTACTCCCTGTTCGAAGGTGCCACTCGGTGCGTGCGGCTTGAATTCGCAGAATACGGCACACGGGATAAGGCGTCAATGCGCGGCGTGCGTCAAAAGGCGCGCTGCAAAACCAAATTGGTGTGTAATGCACTCACTTTGGCGAATGATCTGATGGTTTTACGCCGGTTCCAGGTGCAGACATCGTCGAACTCATGGAGATAAATGCCGACTTGGCCTCGAGGAGGATGCGATCCGTCCTGTTCTCCACGATACCCAGAATTAGAAATGGGATCGCGGTGGCCGCGACCAGCAACTTTGCCCGTCGGGGAATTCTGGCTTCCGGCTCCCAGCGAAAGAGCTGGGAGGACAGGAAAAACGTGAGGCTGGCCCAGACGGCAAGGGAAAGGATTTCGGCATAACGGCTCCAGGCAGTGGCGGAGTTCACGATGGTCTGCTGAAGACCATTTACGAGATAGGTGGCCGGAAGGAACAGTCCAACGCGCTGGACCGCACGCGGCAAAAAACCCAATGGGAATGTGGCGCCGGAGAGAAAGATTAGAGGCAGCCAGAGCAGTTGGTTAAGCACCTGGGTTTCCTGCATGGTATTGGTGACGCTGGCTACGACCAACCCGAGTGAGCCAAATGAAACAATGCCGACGCAGATCAGCAAGAAAAGCGAAAGGGGATCGCCAAGACTCGGAACGTGAAAAAAGGCACGGGCCAGAAACAATTCGACGACCACCGTAGGAATGGTAAGGACGAAATTGGCGACGATGCTTGAGGCGAGCAGGTCGCTGGCCGTCACCGGCGCCACATGAAAGCGCCGCAAGATTCCTTGTTCCCGGAACGCGACGAGCGTGGCGCTGAGCCCCCAGAAACTTCCCATCACGTTAAACGCGAGGACCGGACCGAGATAAAACGCCGCCACTTTCGGAGCGCCCTTGGCAATTACTCCCAACCACAAGAAGAAAAAGGCGAAAGGCATGACGAGGATAAAGAAGAAGAACATTTTGTTGCGCAACGCCAGGCGGATGCGCATGCGCGTGAGTGCGACAAAGTTTTTCAATCGCGTAGCCTCCTTCCGGTCATTTCGATGAAGACGTCTTCGAGAGAGGGGGAGGATATTTCGAGGCTGACGAGTTCATTGCCTTCCGCTTCCAGATGTTTGACGAGAGAAACGATGGCTTGAGGCGGACGCGTGGAGTGCAGCACATAGGTGCCGCCGACCTCCCTGGCGTCGGCGACTCCTTCGAGATTTTTCAGGGCGCCGTTCGATTCCGGCTTGGAGAGACGGACTTCGATACGTGTGGAACCGCCGGAATGGGCTTTCAATTCGCGGGGTGTGCCGAGGGCGATGACTTTGCCCTGATCCACGATGGCGACGCGGTCGCAGAGGCGCTCGGCTTCTTCAATGTAATGAGTGGTCATTAGGATGGTTTTTTTTTCACGGCGCAGCTCCTCGATGATGTCGTAAATCTCGCGGCGGACTTGCGGGTCAAGGCCGGCGGTGGGCTCATCGAAGAACAAAACTTTGGGGTCGTTGACCAGGGCCATGGCGAGAGCGAGCCGTTGCTTCTGGCCGCCGGAGAGCTGACTGTAGAACGCGTTGCGCTTTTCTTCCAGGCCGAAGCGCTTGAGCAATTCCTCCGGTTTGCGGCCACGCCTGTAGAAGCTGGCGAAGAGCCGCAGAGCTTCCATGACGCGCAGCTTGTCAGGAAGGGAAGTGGATTGTAGCGCGGCGCCAATCTCATGTTTGAGAGCAACCGACTCGCGTTGCGGGTCGAGACCGCAGACGGAGACACGCCCGCCATCGGGATCGCGCAAGCCTTCCAGAATCTCGACAGTGGTGGTTTTGCCGGCGCCATTTGGCCCCAGGAGGCCGAAAACTTCGCCTTCTTCCACGTTGAAGCTGACACCGCGGACGGCTTCGACGTCGCCGTAACGCTTTACGAGATTCTCTACCTGAAGAATGGAAGTTGACATTGTCAGTTGCCCCAACGGCCGGGGTTGTCAGGGAGCGTATAGCATACTCCTCATACTTCACAAGGGCGTCTGGCTTGCAAGTCGAGAACAGAGCGCCAGCGTGTTCACTTTTGCATACGTTTTTTCGGCGCTCTGTATTTCAGTGGAGATCTCTTGGGCGGTTTCCAGAGGTGGCGCTTCAGGTCCACGCGCGACTCGAAGACTGTGACACCTTCACTCTCGAGGAGTTTTCTTTGCAGCGAAGCATAAGGCTCGCGGATGAGGATTTTGCCGCGCTCGCCGATGACGCGATGCCAGGGGATGCCTTTTCCGGAAGGAGTTGCGGCCATGGCGCGTCCGGCACTGCGCGCGCCGCCAGGCAGGCGCAAGGCTTTGGCCAGGGCTCCATACGTTAAAACCCGGCCGCGGGGAATTTGTTTCACGAAGCGAAACACAGGATCCCAAGTCATTGCGAATCAAGCTCCAAGGAGAGATGGGGAGAATCTCGTGCGACATGCTAGGTGTCCGCCGCCGGAAGAACAAGAGAAAAATGGCGCGGCAGGGTTTGATGGCATAGCTGGCTTGCCGCGACAAGATAAGAACCATCGGGAAACAGCAAACATCTAATACAGTAGCAAAAGACAAGGGAAGAACAGCGCGATGAAACGAGAATGCGTTTTTTCGATGAAAAACAGCAAAATTAGTGATGAGGATTTCTCCGGTGTTTGCTCTACGTTGAAAGCCGTTACTGATTGGATGCAACTTTTTACTAAAACATGTGTCTAATGTTGTAGAGCGTAGTGGAAGAGAATTACACTACACAGGTTGAACGGCAGTTTGAGGTGACGTCGTGGCTTTTGTCCGCCGCAAAGGAAATTCGTTCTACCTGGTGCACAGCGTGCGCCGCGGCGGCAAAGTGCGCCAGCTCCATCTGGCTCGTCTGGGAGCCCGGGCGCGAATTACGGAAGACCTCGTGCGTGAAGTTTCCAAGAAGCATCCCTTCGTGGAGCTGAATTGGAAAGTGCTGCGCGAACAATTGAACGGTCAAGTGGACCTGGCAAATCCCAACTCGCCGGCGGTCCAAAAGCTAGTTTCTTCTCTTCGAGCCCTTAACCTCGACTTAGCGGATGTTTTTCCTCCGCTCCTCCGAATTTCTGAGTCCCCGGTTGTGGCACGGGAGCTGCTTGTGCAATTGCGGCTTCTGCAGTCAACGATTCAGGTCAAGCTGGACCAGTTTGGCCGTGGACGCGGGCGATTTGGCAGCGCGAGCCCCGCATCCCGGGTTCGCTAGGAGGCGGTCATGACTGACTACATTCTTCCGCTCGATCCCAGCAAGCGCAGCACGGACACGATCGATTTCCAGACCGCGCTGAAGGGGAAAATCGTTGGACAGGAAGAGGGTGTGCAGGCACTGGTGGACTTGTACCAGGTCTTTCGCGCCGGATTGAATTCGCCGGGCCGTCCGGTAGGGAATTTGCTGTTTCTCGGGCCGACGGGTTCGGGCAAAACACGAATTGTTGAAGCCGCCTCCGAGATTCTCTTTGGCGACCCTCGCTCAGTGATCAAGGTCGATTGCGCAGAGTTTCAGCACTCCCATGAAATTGCCAAGTTGATTGGCTCGCCTCCGGGATATTTGGGGCATCGGGAGACGCATCCGCTGATTACGCAAGAGACTCTGGCGGCTGGCCATCGCGACGACCTAAAGTTGAGTTTTCTTCTGTTCGACGAGATCGAAAAGGCCAGCGATGCGCTCTGGCAGTTGCTGCTGGGAATGCTGGACAAGGCTACCTTGACCCTGGGCGACAATCGCAAAGTGGACCTGTCACAAACGGTGATTTTCCTGACGTCCAACCTGGGCGGCGGCGAAATCGCGGAACTCATGGAGGGTGGCATGGGATTCGTCCAGCCGACGGACAAGCCGATCGTCGGTCTCGACGAGAAGGTGGAAAGAACGGCAGTGGAAGCGGCGCGGCGTAAATTTTCACCGGAATTCATGAACCGCCTCGATAAGGTGGTGGTATTCCATCCGCTCAGGCGCGAGCAACTTCAGGAAGTGCTCGATATTGAGCTGGGAAGAGTACAGCAGCGCGTCCTGGACACGGCTAAGGGGCAATTCCTATTCCGGGTGACCGAGGCAGGCCGCGAGTTCCTTCTTCAGGAAGGCACGGACCAGCGCTATGGCGCCCGGCACCTGAAACGCGCCATCGAGCGGCACGTTGTCTACCCGTTGGCGAATCTCCTAGCAACGGACCAAGTCAGCTTAGGCGACCTAGTACGAATCGATTGGGATGAGAGCCACGAGGGGCTCACGTTCGTGCGCGAAGGCGAAGGGGCAATCGTGCATTCGGCTTCGGCGCGGACCGCCGCGGCTGCCGCCGGCGAAGCGAAGGACGGCAAGACTGCGGACGCACCGGCCGAAGCGGTGGCAGAAGAGAGGAAGTCGCGAGCGGCACAGCCTGCCGCAGGCCCTGCAGCCGCTGCTCAAGGACGTAAGAAGCAGGACAAGACGAATTCTTAAAGCAGAACTTTAAGTTTGGCGGGGCGCGTCGAGAGATGCGCCCCTTTTTGTCGTTTGCACACTGACACAAACTGTTTCGTCTCTAACAATTTTCCTGCGGATGAAACACTGTCTCAAGGGTTGAGACAGTTTCCAGAGGTGCAAATCCCGTATGTTGTTGAGTTTGGGCTGGTTCGCAAGAGTAACTGACAGGGAAAAAGATTGGCATTCCCCATGCATATGCCAAGCATGGCGCGAAACTGAGACGCGCAACGCGTTTGGGGGAAGTTAGACGCGAGAAGGGTTGATGAAATGAAGGCAGCCGCCCGACATCAACTGGATCCAACCATCCGCAGCACGGATACCTGCGATTTTCAGTCCTCTTTGTGTGCCAAGATCGTCGGGCAGGAAGAGGGCGTCCAGTCCCTGGTAGACATGTTTCAGGTCTTTTGCGCCGGTTTGAACTCTCCCGGTCGTCCCGTGGGAAACCTGCTGTTCCTGGGTCCAACCGGTTCGGGAAAGACGCGCATTGTGGAAGCGGCAGCGGAAATCCTTTTTGGGGATGCTCGCGCGGTCATCAAGGTTGATTGCGCGGAGTTCCAGCACTCGCACGAGATTGCCAAGTTGATTGGCTCGCCTCCAGGCTACCTGGGCCACCGCGAAACCCATCCGTTAATCACCCAAGAGGCCCTGGCCGCCAGCCATACCGACAAACTGAAGCTCAGTTTCCTGCTCTTCGACGAGATTGAAAAAGCCAGCGATGCCCTGTGGCAATTGCTCCTGGGGATGCTGGACAAGGCCACGCTGACACTGGGCGACAACCGCCGCGTGGACCTTTCCCAGACCGTCATTTTCCTGACGTCGAACCTCGGCGGAGGGGAAATTACCGAGCTCATGCAGGGCGGCATGGGATTCATTCAGCCAAAAGACAAGCCCGCCGCCGGGCTTGATGAAAAGGTCGAGCGCACGGCCGTGGAAGCGGCGCGCCGCAAGTTTTCGCCGGAATTCATGAACCGTCTGGATAAAGTGGTGGTGTTTCATCCGCTGAGGCGCGAGCAACTTGAGCGTGTGCTCGAAATCGAGCTTGGCCAAGTGCAGCAGCGCGTTCTGGAGACCGCCAAGGGTCAGTTCCTATTCCGCGTGACCGACACGGGCCGTGACTTCCTGCTTCAGGATGGCACCGACCAGCGTTACGGCGCGCGTCACCTGAAGCGAGCTATCGAGCGCCACGTTGTGTATCCGCTGGCGAACCTGCTGGCGACGGAGCAGGTGCACCTCGGCGACCTCGTTTGCATCGATTGGAACAAGGATCAGGACCGCCTGACCTTCGTCCGCGAAGGCGAGAACCTGGCGATACCGGCGCGCAAGCCCGAGCCGGTTGTTCCCGCGCGCACGGCTCCCGCAAAGAGCGGGAAGTCCGCGGATGTCCCCGGTGTAACGCTCTCGCCGGAACCCACACCGCGCATGGCGCGTTAAGTTAATTTTCTTCTATCTGATCCCGCCCGGGTGGCCAACCACCCGGGCTTTTTCTTTTCCTACACAGCGGATGCTAAAGTAACCCTGAAACGAGGAGCGCCATCCTACTCCGCAGGGCGATTTGGAGGACGTATTGAGTGTCCGAGAGACAAAACCGAGTTCCGCGGAGTGGAAAGTCAACTGGCCAGTCCTGGTCGACAGAGCGCCATTCGCGATAGCGGCTGGACTCTTGCTGCTCGCGCTTCTTGTTGTAACTCCCCATGCATACGCGCAGCGCACAGCACTCCAGCCCGGATGGAACAAGTTTTCTCCGCAGGAGGATATAAACCTCGGCAAGCAGGCGGCCACGGATGCCCAACGGCATTTGCCACTCTGCAATGCCCCAAGAGTGGATGCTTATTTGAGGCAACTTGGGACGCGTCTAGTGCAAAAGCTTCCCACCGGTGGCGTGCAATATCCATTTGAATTTCATTGCGTGAACGACAAAGCCATCAATGCGTTTGCTTTGCCCGGCGGATATGTGTTCATAAACCGGGGCGCCATTGAAGCTTCGGACAACGAGTCGCAACTGGCTGGAGTGATGGCGCACGAGTTGTCGCACGTCGCTCTCCGGCATGGCACGAACCAAGCTACCAAGGCAATGCTGGCCGAAACAGGATTAGGAATCTTCGGCGCAGTTTTTGGAGACAGCACGGGCGGTGCGCTACTGACGACACTGGGGAGTTTCACAGCGGGCGGCGTGCTTCTGCGCTATTCACGAACGGCTGAATCGCAAGCCGACGTCATGGGCACTCAAGTTCTTTACGACGCGGGGTACGATCCGCGCGCCATGGCCCAGTTTTTCGAGAAGCTCGAAGGGGAGTCGAAAGGGAAGAATCCGCCGGAGTTTTTCTCCGACCACCCGAGTCCGGAGCGCCGCGTCGAGCGCGTCGACGAAGAAGTTGAAAAACTCGGTGGAGCCCAGCCGAACGCCCGGCGGGATTCCGCTGAATTCGAAGCTATCAAGCGCGAAGTCCTGGCTCTGCCCGTGGTGAAAAAGCTGGTGCCCGGGGCGGCCGCCGCTGCGCCAGCCCCGCCATCCCGCAACTTCGTTACTTACCAAGCGCATGCGTTCACGCTCAAGTACCCGGACAATTGGAAAAAATATCCCGATACCGAGGGCAGTGGCGTTTCGTTTGCTCCCGAAGGTGGCGTCCTGGATGACGGCAGTGGTCACGGCGCGCTCGGATATGGATTGATTGTCAGCGTAGCGAAGGCGCAAGGTGATTCCAACGATTCGAACGCTCTGGATAACGCCACGCGACAAGTGATTCAGGAGCTTCAAAAGGCAAACCCGAGTATGAAAGTCGCGCGGCAGGGCGAGCGATTACGCTTGAACGGCCGGCTTGGCCTTTCGACGTACCTGAGCAATGTTTCTCCAGCCGGTGGCCAAGAGATGGATTGGGTCGTTACTGTGCTGCGTCCGGAAGGATTGGTGTATTTCGTGTGTGTCGCGCCGCAATCCGCGTACGACAATTACGACAAGGCGTTCTCGGCGATCCTCGATTCCGTGCGCTTCACCAAATAGCGGAAAGAATAAACGCAGAGTCGCCGGGACCGCGGTAGCGCCGGGGGCAGAGAAGGAAACGCGCGAACAATTCTGAACAATGGAAAGGGCGTCCCGACGGGGGGACGCCCTCTTGTTTTGCCCCGCTTGTGAGCGACAGCTAATTCCCGCTGTTGCCGCCAAAGAGGAACGGCAAAACGGTGGTGCCCTCTTTTTGTACGGCTTGAAGTCCGCTAGGATCGATGCCCAGCGCTTTCAGGATCGACGGCGCGACTTGAGATGTGGCAACAGGAGTCTTCACCACTTTGGCACTCAGGCCCGGGTTCGAGACGATGAGCCCCACGTTGGTGTCGCCAAAGCTGAATCCTCCGTGCTCGGCATTTTTCTTGGACGAACCCGTGTAGGTCGTCCCATAGATCGGCTGCACCAGGATATCGGGCGTGGCGTTGTCGGACAGCGGATCGTTGAACTTGAGTTTGATCTCATTGCCGGCCAGCACTTCATCGATGAAGAGCGCCGCGGCATTGGCATTCAGATAGGCAGCTACGGCATCCGTTTGACTCTGGTCCTGCAGCCAGATCAGCGCGATATCGTCGTCCTGAACGAACCCGCAAGCGCCAGTGCCGCAGGCATTGGCGCTTGCAATGGCCATCGCAGCCGCGCTAGTTCCTGCTTCCGGAAGAGCGGCAACGAGGTCGGCAAAATGGCCAGGCTTGTTGACCTTCGCCGGATTAATGGGCGACTGCCCGTGCTTCGCGCTGACGATGAACAAGGTCGAATCGTAGATGTGCTGGGCCTTGAGCGCCTTGATCATGCTGCCCAGCGCCTCGTCAGTCTTCTGCAGTCCATAGGCGAGGACATCGGTTGGAGTGCCCGCGCCATCCTTGTATCCGCCAGCCTGTCCGGTGAACATTGTGTCCGCCACGCAACTGCCGTCGGAGTTGTCATTCTCCAGCTTCTGCCCCACGCTGACGGCCTGGAAATTCATGCCGAACACTGCCGGCACACCGGGTCCCGGCGTGCCATCGTGTCTTAGTCCCTTGATTTCGTTGAGGATTCCTTGAACTTTCA
>WNGH01017972.1_pt1 | contig 12916 bp, 12 predicted proteins | sample 5400631 | NCBI WGS metagenome assembly WNGH01 (sample SAMN13153373, study PRJNA577476) | soil metagenome | isolation source: 115 cm soil or saprolite under Garry oak tree replicate 1 | place: USA:California | collected 2016-06-15
CGGACCGGGTTGCGGGTCAGGCCAGTTGTTATGGACCACCATGGGCTTGTTCAATTCTTTGATAACTGCTGCCTTCATGAAGGCACCTCCTGTATGAGAAATCGCCCGGTCACCCTCTGCTGCGGGTTCTCTGCCTGTCAAGCCGCTTGTCCTATATTGCTAGGCTCTTTAGATAAGAGTAAAGCGAGTGTTATCATGACGTGCATAAATTTGGCTCGTTGCCCGGATATGACTAAAAGTGTTGAGAAAATGGCTGTAGGGCACCTCTGCCGCGCTCGCTAGACGATGAATCGTCTGGCTCAAGAGGCGAAGCCCGGTGAACCGGGCTCGACAGACGCCGACGAGGAGGCCGCGAGGTGGCTTCAGCCACCTTTGCATTCTTAGCCCGGCGCTTCGGTGCTAGGCAGTAGTGGCTGAGGACAGAGCCCGAGTTTATCAACGGTGTTATGAATGTCCAGGCTGTACAGCCACGCCGGGTCAATCCGGCGAGCCTCATTGAGGGGGTGCTGCTCTCAAGCCTGACGACTGAGTAGCCAGGCTTGGGTTTGGAGGGTGCAATGAGTCTCTCGCGACGCGACTTTCTCCGGGTCTCTTCCAGCGCGGTCGCCGGCACGGCGCTCGGCGGCTTGGTTGGGCTGGGCGGTCAACCATACCCTCGGTATCTTCTCGCTGGGTGGCGCCACCATGGACAACGAGTGGAACCATGTCCAGCAGAAGCTGATGCGCGGCCTTGGCGTGGTGGCCATCGAGAACCAGGCGCGCATATGACACAGCTCCAGCGTCCCCGGTCTGGGGATACGGCTCGGGCGTGGCGCCGCGACCACCTACCCGCGGAATCTAACCCACGCGGATTGCATCGTCATCGAAGGCTCGAACATGGCCGAGTGCCACCCGGTTGCCTTCCGCTGGGTGATGCAGGCCAAGCTTAACGGCACCAAGATCATCCACGTCGATCCTCGCTTCACCCGCACCAGCGCGCTGGCCGACCTCCACGCGCCTATACGGGCGGGGACGGATATCGTTTTCCTCGGTGGGCTGGTCAATTACGTCCTCAACAGCGAGCGGTGGCAGAGCGACTCCTTCTTCAAGGAGTACGTGGTCCGCTACACCAACGCGGCCATCCTCATCAACGAAGGATTCCGGGATACCGAAGACCTGGACGGCGTCTTCTCCGGGCTCATGGAGTACACGGGTGACCCACTGAACGGCTTCCGTGCGCAGTACGACAGCGCCTCCTGGCAGTACGCTCGTTCGCCGGTAGGTAACCAAGGCGGGGTAGCGGCCACCGCCCAGTCCGGTGAACAGGCGGTGAAGTCAGGCACCCCGCAGCCGTCCGGCCAGCCCTCTCAGGGCCAGCCCTCTCAAGGACCACCGTTCGACGCACTGGTGCAGTCGCTGCTCAAACCCGCGCCGTTGCGTGACGAGGCCCTGCAGAACCCGCGCACGGTGTTCCAGATTGTGAAGCGTCACTACAGCCGCTACACCCCGGACATGGTGGAGCGGGTAACCGGCTGCCCCAAAGAGGTTTTCCTCAGGGTTGCCGACACCCTCCTCGCCCACTCCGGCCGGGACCGCACGACCGCCTTCTGCTATGCCGTGGGGTGGACCCAGCATACCTATGGGCCGCAGATGATCGGCTGCTGCGCGCTGCTGCAACTGCTCCTCGGCAACATCGGCCGACCCGGCGGGGGAGTCGTGGCCCTGCGCGGCCATGCCACTATCCAGGGCTCAACAGACGTGCCGACGCTGTACCACAGCATCCACGGCTACATGCCGGCGCCCTCGATCCTGAAGAAGCATGACACCTTGAGTGATTACCTGGCCGCCGAGACGCTCGCCCCCGGGTACTGGGCTAATATGCCCAAGTTCCTGGTCTCGTACCTCAAGTCGGTGTCCGGCGACGCCGCCACCAGAGAGAACGACTTTGGCTACGACTGGCACCCGAAGATCAGCGGCGACCATTCCCACCTGCCGATGATGGTGGCCATGATGGAGGGCCGGGTGAAGGGGATGTTCGCCATGGGTCAGAACCCGGCGGTCGGCGGGCAGAACGCGCAGTTACAGCGCAAAGCGCTGACCAAACTCGACTGGCTGGTGGTCAAGGACAACTTCGAGACCGAGACCGCGGCGTTCTGGTACAAGTCACCGGAGGTCAAGAGCGGCGAACTCAGGCCGGAAGATATCCAGACCGAGGTCTTCTTCTTCCCTTCCGCCCAGGTCGCCGAGATGGATGGAAGCTTCACCAACACCCAGCGTCTGATCCAGTGGCACCACAAGGCGGCCGATCCACCCGGGGACTGCCGCTCGGACATCTGGTTCACCTACCACCTGGGGAAGCGGCTGAAGAAGCTGTATGCCGAGAGCGAGCTGCCGCGCGACCAGGGGATCAAACACTTAGTGTGGAACTATGAGCCGGATGCGCCGCCCAAGGACACGCGGATCGTAGACGAGCCGGACGTCCGCAAGATCCTCAAGGAGATCAACGGCTTCGAGACTGCCACGGGCCGCCACTTGGCCGGTGCCCAGGAGCTGAAGGACGACGGCTCCACAACGTGCGCGTCCTGGATCTACTCTGGGATCTTTCCTACGCCGGAGCAGAACCGCGCCGCCAGCCGAGAGCCTGACCCACCCGGCGTCGTGGGGGCCCACCTCAACTGGGGCTTCGCCTGGCCGGCCAATCGGCGCGTCCTGTACAACCGGGCCTCGGCCGATCCGGCAGGCAAGCCCTGGAGCGAGCGCAAGAAGTGGGTCTGGTGGAATGGGCAGAAGTGGACCGGCTTCGACGTGCCGGACTTCCCACTCTCCAAGGCGCCTGATACACCGGCCCGGCCGGATGGCATCGGTCTTGAGGCACACTCCGGGGCAGACCCGTTCATCCTGAAGCCGGACGGGAAGGGCTGGCTGTTCACCCCCACGGGGCTGGTGGACGGTCCACTGCCCACCCATTACGAGCCGGCCGAGTCACCTGTGCAGAACCCGCTCTACAAACAGCAGACCAACCCGGTGCTCAAGTATTGGCAGCGGGACGACAACCGGCTCGCGGTGGTGGGCGACCCCCATTACCCCTATGTGCTGACCACCTACCGTCTGACCGAGCACCATCTCTCAGGCGTGATGAGCCGCTGGAGTCCCTGGCTGGCCGAGCTCCAGCCCGAGCTGTTCATCGAACTCAGCCCGGAGCTGGCCCGGGAAAAGGGCATTCACAATTTGGGTTGGGTTACTGTCAGTACGCCCCGGGGCGCGATCAGGGCCAAAGCATTGGTCACACGGCGCCTCCGTCCCTTCAACATCGACGGCAAAACCGTCCATCACGTCGGTATGCCGTGGCACTGGGGTTACCAGGGTGTGGTGACCGGTGATGTGGTGAATGAGCTGTCGGCACTGGTCGGTGACCCGAACGTGTCCATCCACGAGGGAAAAGCCTTCGTGTGCAACGTGGAAAGGGCGTGACGATGGCCGAGCCGATGGGATTTTATACCGACACCACCGTGTGCATCGGCTGTAAGGCGTGCGAGGTCGCGTGTAAGGAGTGGAATCAGCTCCCTGCCACGCACGGCGGCGAGAATACGCTCAGCGGCGACAGCTACGACAACACGCGACGCCTCGACGGCATCCACTGGCGGCACGTGAAGTTCATAGAGCAATTCAGCGAGGACCGTAGCCAGGGCCGCTGGTTGATGATGAGCGACGTGTGCAAGCACTGTGTGCGGGCGGGCTGCCTGGAGGTGTGCCCGACCGGCGCCATCATCCGCACCGAGTTCGACACGGTGGTCATCCAATCCGACGTGTGCAACGGCTGCCGCGCCTGCATTGCGGCCTGTCCGTTCGGCGTCATCGAGGTCAACCCGGTCTCGAACACGGCGCAAAAGTGCACGCTCTGTTACGACCGCCTGCAGGTCGGCCTGGAGCCGGCATGCTCCAAGGCGTGCCCGACCGACTCCATCCAGTTTGGTCCCATCAGCGAGCTGCGCGAGCGCGCCCAGCGCCGTGCGCAGCAGCTCCACGGTCAGGGGGAGACCCGTGCCTACCTCTACGGCGCTGACGAAAACATGCTGGGCGGGCTGAACTCTTTCTACCTCCTGGTGGACAAGCCGGAGGTGTATGGCCTGCCGAGCAACCCTCAGCTCCCCACCCGCCACCTGGTCTGGAGTTCCGTGTTTTCTGCGGTGGGGGCGGCAGTGCTGGGGCTGTTCGGGCTGCTCGGCCTGCGCAAGCGCCGTATGGACGCCCTCGCCGCGCAGGGGGAGGCGAAGGGCCCTGCCTAGTTGTAGGGGCACGGCGGCGCCGTGCCCCTACGCTTGTCGAGGAACACAGAGCATAGCATGTCTGACACCTTCTTCACCAAAGCGCCGCACTGGGAATGGTTGATCATCCTGTATTTCTTCATCGGCGGCATCGCCGGTGGGAGCTATTTCCTGGCGGCGCTGCTGGACCTGTGGGATGAACCGGAAGATCGGCCCGTGGCCCGGCTCGGCTATTACGTGGCTTTCGTAGGCATCGTGCTCAGCGGCCTCCTGTTAACCGTGGACCTAAACCGGCCTGAACGCTTCTGGCACATGCTGATCATGTCGGAGCATGGTTGGCCGATGTTTAAGTACTGGTCCCCGATGTCGGTCGGTTCCTGGGCGGTCCTGGTGTTCTGCGCTTTTGCCTTTTTGTCGGCCCTGTCGGCTCTTGAGGAGGAAGGACGGGTGCGCTGGCCGCTTCTGGGCACGCTGCGAAGAGGAGTGCCGGGTGTACTCCTTGCCGTACTTGGCGGGCTGTGTGGCTTTTTCGTCGCCGGCTACACTGGCGTGCTGCTGTCGGTGACCAACCGTCCCCTGGTGGTATCGCTCGGCTCGGTAGCGCGCGTCTGGCTCAACGCCTGGGGGATACTGCTTGTGATAGGCGTCGTGCTGACCGGCATCCTGCTGCCGCTCACGCTGCACGCACGTCCGCACTGGCTAGGGAATCTGAGCGTCCCGGCGGGCGCGGCGCTGGTCCTGATCGGCGGGTTTCTCCTGCGCGTGGTGGTTGTGCTGTCTGCACAGGGAGTGTGAAGGCGATTGCGGAATGCAGAATGCGGATTGCGGAATACATAGACAGTGGCTTGCTGTTGGTGATACTGGCGATGGTCCTCGTTGCTTGCACGAGTCCGGAGGCCCAACGCACCCGCGGCGGGGGCCCGGGTGCCGATGTGGGCAATCGCGATGCCGTTGTGGAAATCCATGCCGGCGCGCAGCCATACTACCAGACTCCGTGTCGAGGACCGAGGAACCCATGTTGAAGTCGACATTCCGCAATCCGCAATCCGCAGTCCGCACTCAGGACGTTCATTCCCGCCTCCAGGCGGTTGCCCAACGGAATCCTGAGTGGCGCCCGTGGCTCCTCTTGCTTGAGGAGACACTGCGCGCGCTGGACGAGCCGGCCTGGACCAAGGCTATGCCTCAACTTCGCACTGACCGGCCTGTGGCCACACCATTGCTCGACGGGGTAGAGTTGGCCGTTGATGGTCGCCGGGCGCGCAGTTGGGTGCTCCGCCTTGTGAGGACAGCGGCGACGGGCGAGGGCCCGGAAGCAACTGCGCTGGCGGCAGTCGATCTCAGCCGCCTGGATACCTTCACACTGCTCGAGGCCGCAGCGTGCCAAGATCATACGCGCTTGCAGACTCTGGCGGACAGGATGGGCGCGGACTCACAAGCTCTGGGGGCCATTGCGCAACTGGCTGTGATGCCTCTGCTACAGGCGTGCGGGCGACACTTAGCCAGTCAGGTGCCTCCCACCTGGTCCTCTGGCTACTGCCCGGTGTGCGGCGCCTGGCCGACGCTGGCTGAACTGCGCGGACTAGAACATACTCGCCGGTTGCGCTGCGCCCGCTGCGGTGGAGATTGGGGGGGCGCTTGGCTACGCTGTCCGTACTGTGGTGAGGCGGACCACCAACGGCTGGGCCGTCTGCTACCGGAGGGTAGGGATGAGACCCACAAGGTGGAAACGTGTACGGCGTGTAAGGGGTACATCAAAACGCTGACGACCTTACAAGGGAGCCCTCCCCACACGGTCGTCCTGGAAGACCTAGCCACGGTCGATTTAGATATCGTGGCGTTGGAGCGCGGCTACACGCGCCCCGAGCGACCAGGCTACGCGGTGAAGCTCCGCCTGGTTGAACTGCCCAGCCGCTTGCGGCGTAATCGTCTGCGCGCCTTCTTCAGCCGCCACTCGTGAGGCTATGGGCCCTCTCCAAGCTTATGAGCTATATAACCAGTGTGTTATGTGCTTCGACAGGCTCAGCACGAACGGTTATCTCAGAGAGTCTCACACACTGACCCGGTCACCCTGAGCTTGTCGAAGGGTGACTCATGGCACGAAACTCTAAAGAAAGCGTGTTATGCGACCCGCCGATTTCTGCCGCCAACTGCTAGCCGCGCTGGACGCGTCCGAAGGCCGTCGCAAGCGACGGAAACGCGACACCACACCCGATGCAATAGGCATGGCCCTCAAGCGCGGCCTGCTCGAGCGCGCCATGCGAGACGACCCCGAGCCCGAGGCCTTCGAGCGCTGGCTGCTGGAGCATTGCCTTGCCGCGGGCAATGCAAGCGGCCCGCTGCGCGCCATGGCGCAGGACATGCTCGCCGAGTGGCGGCTAGCCGAGGCGTCCCCTTCCTTCCGAGAGTGGCTTAATCAAGGAGCGCCGTCCGACGACGCCAATGGTGAGGTCGATCACTGACCTCTAGAACCAGCGTCAGCAATTCCCAGAGCTTTCGTAAGCGGAACCTTTTGCGATCGTCAGGAACTGAGCGTATTCCTTGCGACTCCCTCTTTCATACCCTTCCGCAATATTGGCCGAAACTGAAACGGCCGCCCTCTGCAATTGATCCCTTAATCCCCAGTCCGTTGACCATGCGCCCTGCTGGCACGCCTGGTACACTCTTGCAACCAGGTCCATGCTCTTCTGCCAGACGAGCAAATCTTCAAACCCTTCCCCCCTACCCACTTCACTCCTCCCTTTCTCCTTTCTCCTTTTTTACTTTTCTCCCTTTCGCCTTTCACCGTCCACCTTTTTCTTACCTTTCACCTTTCGCCCCTTTTACCTTTCGCCTTCGCATATTATGCGACAGAACAGATTGAGCAGCGTCATCTGCAACAGCGAACGACAGCGGGTCTGCGCCAGCGCTGGGTTGGCCACCACGATGGCGAGACTCTGCGCCCGCGAGAGCGCCACATTGAGCCGATGCTTGTTGAGCAAAAACTCCAGACCTCGCGGTGACCCCTCGCCCTGACTGGCACACAGAGACAGGATCACTACCGGCGCCTCCTGCCCCTGAAACTTATCCACCGATCCCACTCGCGCTCGGGACCCGAGGGCACGGCTGAGCTTGCGCACTTGCATGTTGTAGGGAGCGACAAAGAGAATGTCCTCGAGCTGCAGGCGTCCCGCCACCTGCCCCTGTTGGTTTGTTACTTCGCGCTCCAGTAACTCGTCCACCAGTTCGCGAATGACTGCTACTTCTTCATCACTCCCCTGTGTATTCCCTTCATGGACCACAGGTACGACGAGCAGACCTGCTTCCCGGGTCACATACCGTGCTGTCGGCGGGACGCGCACAACGCGGTGTTGGGTGTGAGGAGCTGGCTGCAACCGCCCTTCGTACACGGCGCCAGAGATAAAATCACACAAGCGCGGGTGCAGTCGCCACGTCGTACCCAGAAAGATGCCCAACTCTTGTAGAATCGTCGCCTTCCCTTGCAGGAGGTAATCAAGAATTGAGAGACCACTCTCGCCAGGATGGAAGCCCTGAATCGGTTGCCCCAACTGCATCTGATCGCCGATGAGGACGAGATTGTGAGCTGCAGGCGCCATCCCAATCAGGTTTGCTACAGACACCTGTCCGGCTTCATCGACAAACAAGTAGTCCAATGTCCCTCGCAGGGCCGGGTCGCTGAACACCCAGGCTGTGCCGCCAACGAGGGGTATCTGGCCAACCTTGGGCAGGGCAGCTCTGAGATTCTCCGCATAGATTGCCTCGGGACAGACAGTAAAGAAGGGGGCTTCCTTCGATCCCCCAATCTTCAGGCAGATGAGGGTGCCGGTTGCTAACTCATGACATCTGCTCAACACGTTGAGGATGGCGGCATGACTGTTAGCCGTGATGCCGATGCGTTTGCCCTGTTTCAGCAGCGCTAAGATCGCGTGTGCGGCGACCGTAGTCTTTCCCGCGCCTGGTGGTCCCTGGATACAGAGGGCGGAACGATCAAGCGCAGCAATCACTTTGATCGTGGCTTCGATAAGGTTCGTGTCAGGCGAGATGATGGGACCCCCTTTGTGCCCCGTGATCCGCGGCGGCCGACGGCACAGAAAATCTTCCAGCGCCGGAGAAAGCTGCTGTGTCTCCCGCCACGTCGTGGCGGTCTCAGCAATCGAGTTGACGATGACATCGGCACGCACATATTCATCTGGAATTAAGGACAACCGTTCAGGCGGGACACCCCCGGGCAGTTGTTTCAGCTTCGCAGGGCTAAACTTTAGACAGAGGCGCCCCTGCTCGCGGTCCAGCTGCTGAATCTCGGTCTGTAGAGCCAGGTCATGGGCAAAGTAGCAGCGGCTGCCCGCCTCCAATTTCGTATCCTGATCGGGCTCAAACGTGTACCAGAAACCCAACGACTGCTTGATCTTCTCTGGGGGATGTTGCAGGTGTCGGAGACCGCCCAAACAGTTGAGGTCTTCGCAGAGCTCTTCCTCGGTCATGGCATGGCGATCGAACATAGCCCACCACACAGGTTTGTCTTCCCGGCGATGAAACTCCACAACATGGGCTAAGAGTGTCTGCACACGCCGGCGCTCCGTGTCGGCCGTAGATACTTCTCCTGTCTGCGGGATCTGGGCCAGGAGGCTCTCTGCCAATTCCTGTCGAGGAGACTTCGCCGCTTTCTGCTCGTCTCCTTCTGGAGTGGGTTCTCCAAGTACGGCTCCGTGCTTTGGCAACCAACCGATCCCGGCCTCCTGTTGTCGTGCCCGGAGCCAGGTGGTCAACTGCCAGGTAGATTCACAGTCCTCCCGGTTATAGTCCCGAATAGCACGCAGGATAGGCGACTCTTCCCAGCGGCGCGACTCTCCACTCGCCAGCCAGTGGTCGTAGAAGACGAGCGAATCGTCTCCAGTGGCGACATCACCTGTGCGACTCTCACGATACAGACGTTCCAGTGATTTGAGAGAGTAGTCAGGAGTTCCCACGCGGAGCCCCTGCCGCACGATGGTGTAGAGATCGACAAACACCTCATTCCGTAACAGGGTATCGACCTGAGCCTCGCGAGTGCCGTAGCGGCCCATCAGCTTGCGAACCGCTGTCACTTCATAGGCCGCGTAGTGATAGATGTGCAGCGTGGGATCAGCCCGCCAGCGGGCGTACACCCAGTCAATAAAGCTCTCGAAGGCGCGTTGTTCCTCTCTGGCATCGTGCGCCCACCAGTCGCGATACTGAGGCTCCCCGTCTTCGACGGACGTCACGCCAAAGAGGTACTCAAGTCCACCGTCGGCCAAGGGATAGCCTTCCATGTCAAAATACACATCAAGCGGCGATGCAGGCGGGAGCAGTGCCAAGCCTCTGCGCGGCTCCTGCGGCTCGGGTATCAGCACACAGTACACCGGTCGCTCTGTTTCGGCCGAGGTCATCTGCAACTGCGCTTGCTCACGAAGCCGCGTAAAGACGGTGTCGTCGAGCTTTGGTATGTGCGAGCGAGTCGTTTGAGCCAAAGCGGTCAGGGTCTGAATCCCAGCCGCCTGTAGCTTACGAATCTGTGCTGCGGTGATGGTGGCAACGCGGCTGAGATGGTCGCAGGCGTGTAACCGGGTAAGGGCGTGCGACGTCCAGCATCCATAGTCCCCACCCAACTCGGGTTCAGGTGGAACGTTGGGATCAAAGTGCTGCATCGCAGTGAGGAACGCGGCCTTGAGGGTGCGGTAGTAGTAGAAGTAGTCATCCGTGCGAAAGGGGGTAGGTCTCCCATCGCCTAGGACAAGCCATACTTGCGCGGGCCGCCGTCCCTGGAGCGTTTCCAACAAGTCGGCGTAGCAGCATAACTGCAGCAAGAATTCGGGGCGTGCCACACGGGCAAGTTTAGTGTCCCATACTTCGTAATGGTGGTTTCCCAGCGCGGAAGTCCCAGCGACCCGGACGAGAAAGTCCGCCACGCCCGTAAAGGTGCTGTGTGCGAGTGCCCCTTGATAGATGACCTCATGGCCAGCCCGCATAGCTGTCAGCGTCAACGCGGTGTGGTCGCCGACTGGCGGAACGGTATACACATCACGCCCTTCGGCCTGCAGCTGTGCCAGCACTGTCTGCTCATGTTGCTGACCTTGCTTGGCCAGGGTCACTAACTGCGGAGCTTCTGGGTCGGGCTGCACGTAGTCGGGCGAGTCGAGAGAGAGCCGGCTCATCCAGGAGGCAAAGGGCGAGGCAAAGAACTCAACCAAGTCAGAGGGGGTGTAGCAATAACGGCCGTCATGTTTCTGCATCTCCTCCCCCTCCTCCGCGGCTAGCGCGCTCAACTAGGAACAAGCGGCTCAGTTGTCAACACACTTAGTGAATCGCCGGGGATGGCGTCAGTGCTTTTCTATCACCTGACAGACACTACCTTAACAAAAGCTTGCTCAGGCACGACCCGGAACCGCTGCCGAGAGAGCAGCGGCGGTCGTGTGTTGGCCACCCTTAGGTCGGTGGGCCCCTCCGCGGGGCGCTTGTGGTACAGACAAGTCTACGAGTTCCCCCTCAGTTGGAGCAGATGGAGGAGGTAAGGAATGCAACTTCACAAAGGCATCAAAGGCGAGCCACAGCAGAAGCCAACCCGGGAGGGTTTCAAGCATAAGGCCTTTCTTCCAGATCAGCCACGCCCCAACCCCAGCCAGGCTGAGGGGGAAGAGCACCCGCAGGTCAAGCGTGTGGCCGGTGAGCCAAGAGAGCCGTTGATTGAGGTCGTCCAGCGCCTCGGCTAACGTCAAGGCGGCTTGACTGTGTCCGCGCTCGTCGGCAGAGGCTTCAAGGTGCGGAACTTCTAGCATCGTGCCTACGATTACATCGAGATCCTTGAGTAACGTTAGAATGCCTGTCCCTTGATAAGCTTGGGCATCGTAGGTCACAGTGACACTGCCAGCCTCACCTCATGGTTCACCTCGACCCCGTGCACTCCGGGGCGTGCCGTTAACTCGTGTTTGAGCCGACGCAGGACCGATGGCTGGCGGCTCTTTCTGTGCAACCGCACGCGCAAGCGCCCGGGAATGTGACTGGCGACGTCCGCATGATAGACCGTCCTCGGCTCAGGCTTATCCATACTCCTTCCCTTTCTGGAAACGCCCGCAATGACTTGCTCTATGTAGGGCTGATCCAGCACTGGCAGGGCTGTATGCCCTACCCTGCAACCAGCCTCGGCACTCCCCCGTCAGAACCCGTACTCACTTATGCTGAGCGAGCAAGTCTCCCTCCGCCACTGTCCTAGCACAACACGAGGCATCTTCCCAGAGTCTGCACCGCACCAACAATGTCATATGTGAGTTTATCCCCCGTTTAGGGAGGGTGCACTTGCTGCTGAGATGTGGTAGGCTCCGGGCATGCCAGGGCGTTCAAGCACGAACAAGAATCCTTCTAAGGATGACAAACAATTCTCATTATTTGAGGCAGCACCGGCACTCGAACTTGTCTCTCCGAGCAACGAGCGCTCGATTTTCAACGATCCTGCCTTCGCCAGCAACAAAACACTCCCGATCCATCGCTGGGTGCCGTGGATTGCTGGCTTCTCCAGCAGCTTCGTCAAGGATGCGTTGAATAGATACCTAGACGGGAAGGGCACGATCTTAGATCCGTTTGCTGGGGTGGGGACGACTTTGGTCGAAGGTGCCTTGCTCGGCCATAACGGGATCGGATTTGAAATCAATCCGTATGCTGCCTCAGCCTGTCGGGTAAAGGTCAATGCGTATCAGATTGCCCTTGAAAAGCTCTACGATGAAATTCATAGGTTCCAAACCTTCTATGATGGGACATTCCTGATGAAAGAGACTCCGCAGAGTAAACCCCCCAAAGGGTTTAAGACCAGGGAAGCATTTTACAGCCCTCAGGTATTACACAAAGTATTGATAGTTCAAGATTTTATCAACACGATCCAGGATACCGCCTTGCAGGACTTGTTCAGATTGGCATTTGTCTCAACGATGGTGCGCTATTCAAATTATTCCTATGAGCCGAGTCTTGGCAGGCGGGTAAGCGCTGGGAAAGAAAATATTGAAGATTTTCACGTCTCCACGACAATCCTCTACAAGTTGACCGAAATGGCGGAAGATATAAGGTGGGTTCAGACCCATTTGCCGCATGGGTCGGTGCAGGTGAAAATTATCAATAACTCCTTCTTTCAGTACCGCACCTATTTACCACCCCAGTCGGCCGATCTGATCGTGACCTCCCCTCCCTATCTCAACAATTAGAAAGTCCTCAAGCTATGAAAGCGCTCGAAGAAGCCAACTTTGGCAAGTTTTGGCAAACTGTGCGAGAGCGGGAACAGGTGGATTTGGACTTTGCTTTACCAGGGGTAGATCTAGCGGAACGCTTAGAGGCTCTGAGAAACCTCAATCCTGAAAAGGGCATATACGGCGGCAAGGGATGGGCCAATTACGCAGCCTCCTATTTTAATGATTGCTACAAGTTTGCCACGGGTATCCAGTATGTGCTTCGGCCAGGTGGCACGGCGTTGGTCGTTATTGGGAACAGTATCCTTCAGGGCATCTTGATCCCGACCGACCAGTACTTTGGCAAAATTGCCGAATCGGTTGGTCTTGAATTGGTCAGAGTGGATATTCCCCGAGCAGCACGGGTGGGCAATAGCATCATCCAGTCCGATGTGCGCGTGGGAAAAGCCCAGGACTCTCATCAGTTATATGAAGCCGTTGTGGAGTTAA
>WNGH01007684.1_pt1 | contig 12915 bp, 9 predicted proteins | sample 5400631 | NCBI WGS metagenome assembly WNGH01 (sample SAMN13153373, study PRJNA577476) | soil metagenome | isolation source: 115 cm soil or saprolite under Garry oak tree replicate 1 | place: USA:California | collected 2016-06-15
GCCAAATGGTCCGGAAAGAAACCGCGGTTGCCTACAATCATGCCTACGGTCATTTTTTTCGGGGGCATCATGATTCCCTCTTGAGAATATCCACCTCTAAGCCTGCCGACTCGCCGCGAACATAGACATGAGCGGCGTCATTTTTTTCCCTTTTGCTGCCCGTAATATGCGTTGCTCCCGTGCTTTCTCAGGTAGTGCTTGTCGAGGAGTCCGCTCGCAATTGGCTGCGCCGCGGGATTTATCGTAATCGTCAGATACGCCGTTCGTGCCACAGCCTCGAGAACCACAGCGTTGTGGGCCGCAGTTCCTGGATCGGGTCCCCAAGTGAAAGGACCGTGATTGGCCACCAGAATTGCTGGGACGGCTTCGTAGTCCGCGTGCTCAAATGCCCGGACGATTGTGCGTCCCGTGTTCTCTTCGTAGTCGCAAGCAATGTTCTGCTCTGTCATCAGTGCGGTCACTGGAACTGGCCCGCGGAAAGAGTCCGCATGCGTGGTGCCGAAGCAGGGTATTGGCTGGCGGGCCTGAGCCCAGGCCGTCGCGTGCTCGGAATGGGTATGCGCCACCCCGCCAATCTTTGGAAATGCTTTATAAAGGACGATGTGCGTCGGCAGGTCGGAGGAGGGTTTCAACTTCCCTTCGACAATCTTGCCACCGAGATCCGTGACGACCAGGTGTTCCAGCCTCATCTCCTCGTAAGGAACTCCACTCGGTTTAATGACGATCAGCCCTTCTTCCCGGGAGATCCCGCTGACGTTTCCGAAGGTGTACAGCACCAACCCTCTTCGGGTTAGTTCCAGGTTGGCTTCGAGCACCTCTTCGCGCAGGCGTTGCAGCATCGCTATGATTATGACTCACGACGCCATAACGAGCACAGTGTGTGGCCGCTTACTCAGCAGCGAAAACTTGGTCCAGCGGATCCGGTTTGTCAATCTCGATCTCGTCCAGCGAGCAATCTCTCTCTGTCGGAGCGACCAAGTCTCGCATGTCAACGGTTGTACCACAAAAAATCAGCAAACCAGGCTCTTACCGGGGATCGAAACCTCCGCGACCGTTTTGCGCATCCGCGCCGGCTACCTAAGTCGACACCCAATGCCCGTTCAGAAATAAAAGTGCAATCCAAGCTGGGTCGTCCTGCTGTTGAACGCGGTCCGGCTGATCTCTCCGAAGTTCGAGACCCTCGGATCGGCGTTGGGCTCCGCGAACTCCGGATGATTCGGCAGGTTGAAGAAATCCGCCGAAAACGTAAGGCGCATCTGCTCCCGGGCAGGGATCTTGAAATCTTTTTGCAAGGAGAAGTCAAAATTGTTGACGCCCGGATTCCGGACATTCGAGAAGTAGCGCGGAGCGTTCCCAAAGGCCTTGTGGACATCGAATGGACCCGTCAGATCTACCAAGCCACCCGCTGGACACGTCCCGGAGAAGTCGAATGCGCCCGTGTCAAACCAGTGGCTCGGGGTCTGCTGGAAGCCCGACGGGAGCGGATTGCCGATCATCATGGGACGATCCGACAACACTCCCGCGCCGTTGCAGAATCCATAGGCATTGTCCGTAATCCCGATTAGAACTCCAGCTTCAACGCCAATTGAATCATGCGATTGGCGTAAGATGTTGCCGAGGAACCGTAATTGACCGAATTGCGCGTGTGGGTCAGTTGGCCTGCCGCTCGATCTGAAAGCTCAAGTACAGGTATGGCGAAATGGGGAGTATTGGTTAGATTGAAGAACTCGCCACGGACTTGCAGCCTTGTGCGCTCGGTTAATGGAATCGCCTTGATCAATCCTAGGTCAAAGTTTCTGTAGGCTGGCGCCCGTAATAGATTGCGACCCTCATTTCCTGGTCCGGAGACCACCTGAAAAGCCGCTGGATTGAACCAGCACTGCGGTGTCCTCGTCTGTGGGCAGCCGGGGCCGGGAGCAAACGGATCACCGATCAAATCAGGCCGGGAATCAAAATCCGGATTCCCGCTTCCATCCACTACCGTGAAAGGCTGTCCCGAACTTAGCACCAGAAGGCCTGTGGTCTGCCATCCTCCGAGGATCGCATTTGTTGCTCCGCTCGCATTGCCTAAGAAAGAATGCCTGCGGCCAATCGGTAAATCGTAAACGTAGCTGAAAGCGAGACGATGCCGGATATCCCAATCCGAGCTGCCGCGATTTTGGGCAATATCGAAGATGTTCTGTATGCCGTGGCTATCCAGTTCTGACGAGGTAGCGTCGTCAATGGAATGCGAGTAGGTGTAGGAGCTAAGGAAGAAAAAGGTCTTGCTGAAGCGCTTCTCCAATTTCAATTGGGCGGAGTGATACACCATATCAGCAATGTTCTCAACAGAATGGATTGGCCCCAATGAAGGGAATGGCTGCGGAGTACCATCTGGGAGATCCTGGTTGATATTGACCCGGAACGGCAGCTTGTGGGCCTGCGAGCCGACGTAGGCGATCTCGACCAGCGTCTGCCACGGCAGCTCACGCTGGAAGGCAAGGCTGTACTGCTCGGAATAGCCAGTTCGGAAGTTGAAATCAGTGCTAAATAGTTCGTAACCCGTGGGAAAAGAACCGGGATCTGGCAGCGTTGGGGGGCCTGAACTTGAGAAATTCCAATTCGATGGTACTGGGCCGCTGCCATCGTCGAACTGCGTGACCTGACGATAAAAAGGAGGATTAAACTTCACATCATCACGAAAAGCGTTCGCCGGATCGTAAAACAGGCCGAATCCGCCGCGGACTGTAGTCTTCTGATTGACTTGGTAGGCGAAACCCACGCGGGGCGCCCAATTGTTCTTGTCGGGACGGACGATATAACGGCTGACGCCATTGCGCCCCGCCAGTGCCAGGACTCCCGTACTAACGTCGAACATCGAAATCTCGTCGTGCGGGCTATAAAACGGACTAGCGTATTCGTAACGCACACCTAAATTAAGGGTGAGCCGTTTTGTCGCCTTCCAGTCGTCCTGCGCGAAGAAGCCATATTGGTTATCTCGCAACATAGCGCCACTGAATCGGCGTCCAACCCAACTAATGAGAGGGTCGCCGACCAGGACCTCTGCTAATTCGTGGCCCTGCCAGTAACTCGGCCCCGCATAACTTCCGTTGCCGCAGGTCGGGTCCCCGAATATGGTGCACGGCGCACTCGTCCTAAAGGGGAAGAAGTAGAACGCGCCATTGGGGAACAACGCGTAATAATTGTTTTCCCATCGCGGCCGAAATTCAAAACCTGTCCTGAGGGTGTGTAGGCGAAAGTGATAGTTCAGAGTATCCGTTAACTGCGCACTCATTTCGCGGAAATGAAGAGGCTTGAAATCGCTCCCGCCAATGCTGTTGTAGGCGTTCAAATAGATGGCGGGAAGCCCAGAGGATAACTCATCCGTGTTGATACCAGGCAGGCCAAACTTCTGAGCCAAATTCAAACCTTGCTCGTGCTCCTGGACGCTGAGACGATAGCGGTGGAAACCGGCTCGAAGCTCGTTCAACAAAGATGGGTTGAATACGTGAATGTAGGAAAGGACCAAATTATTGTTACGGTCGCGATGAGTGCCGCCTTGCGGAATGCCCCGGCCCTCATCTCCTAGCGCTCCATCGAAGCCAGGACTAGGTCCGTCATTCACCCGAGCCAGCGGGTTGGCGTCATTGAGCAAGCTGTCGTTCCAGCGGTAACGGAAGAACGCGGTGTCCTTAGCGGAGAAGGTGTGGTCAACACGCAGACCGGCATCATTTTGCTTGTATCGCCTGCGCTGGTGCGTCAAATAGTTGCCCAAAGGATACCCGGGCGGCAGGTTGGGTTCGGCAATCGCATTCAGCAGGTACGAACCAAAGGGAGTGATCTCATTCCCCGGAATGATATTTAGACCTTGGGGATTACTTGGCGTGCCCCGGCTTGGATCCTGGACTAGCTGCGTGCTGCCGGTGCTGGGGTTGAAGCTTGCCGGATCGTAAATGCAACTTGTCTTAAATCCATCGGCTTGGGTGCAGTCGTTAGCGGGTGGAAGTAAAGACGAAAAATCGCCGCTTCGGAACGGCAATTCAGGCACGTTCGCAAAACCTTCATTGATCTTGTGCAACACGTACCCTTGATAGTCCAGGAAGAAAAAGGTCTTGTCGTGAATGATGGGACCTCCAAAAGTCCCACCGAATTGATGCTGCTTCAACGCGGGCTTCTCGCTGGGATTCACAGGATTAGCGAAGTAGTTTTGCGCGTTGAAGGCGTCGTTGCGAAGAAACTCGAAAGCCGAACCATGAAAGTCGTTCGTGCCGCTTTTGGATTGAATGGAAATTACACCGCCCGCGGTATGGCCGTAGTCGGCCGAGTACGCGTTGGTGAGTACCTTGAACTCGCTAATGGCATCAATGTTCGGACGAAGGTCCACATCTGATTCGCGAATCGATGACATCTCTATGCCGTCCAAGGTAACGGAGTTCGATTCCGGGCGCATACCATTCACGGAGAAGGTTACGTTGGTGGTCGCGCCGCCTTGGTCAGTGGAAGTGTCCTGGATGCCGTTGCTCAGCAACAGCAGAGAGAAGAAGTCGCGCCCATTGAGAGGCAGTTGCTTGATCTCGCGGTCCTGCACAATCTGGCTGACTTCACTCTGGTCGGTCACCAGCAGCGTTTCCGCCGTTGCCCGCACCTCCACGGTCTCATTGACGTTGCCCACCTCCAGCACGAAGTCCGAGCGGAGCTTCTGGTCGACGATTAGGTTCACGGGCGCTCCGATCGCCGACTTGAATCCAGAAGCCTCGGCCACGATCTGGTAACGGCCGAGCGGCATGTTCGCGAGCCGGTAGTTCCCGTCGTTGTCGGTGCGAGTGGTCCCCGTGAACCCTGTTTCGAGATTCGTTGCCTTGATGCTAGCTCCGGCGACAACCGCTCCGGTCTTATCCGTTACAGTGCCCAGGATGGTGCCGCTGGTAATTTGTGCGTGTCCCGGAACTGCGAGCACCCACAATGAGAGCGCTGCCAAGAGGCTGCAGGGGACGCCGAGACGAGTGGCCGCCAATCGCCTTCGGTGAGCCATAGAGAACCTCCTAAGTATACGTTTACTTCCCTGGACCGCGGCATCTTTGCGCCAATTTCCGCAACTTGTCAAGCATTTTCTTATAGATCCCAAGACCGCGGCGAATCTTTGGGCAAACGCTTTCGCAGTGAGCTTCATGTAGCCCCGTTCCGCAACGACCGACTGGCTTCACTGTCCCCTGGCGGTTCAGGATTGTCTGGTCATCCCAGATGCCAGGCGGCGTGACTTGATAAGGTTTTCTGCGACCGCAATGGAGGGGACAAGACCCGTGGACTTCCTCACTACCAGAGTCGTGTGTAGAACATACTCGGTGTGTTTAAGCGCCGAAGAATCACTCTCCACATGATTCAGCAAAGCCTTGAAGGCCAGATTGGCCAACTCCGTCTGAGACATCTGCACCGTCGTCAGCGGTGGAATCATGAACTGCGCCAGGCGAATGTCGTCGAACCCAACCACTGAGAGATCCTCCGGAACGCGAATCCCATAATCATATGCTTCGCGCATGACGCCTATGGCCGTCATGTCGTTCGAACAGAGGACCCCCGTCGGACGTTCGCGCATGCTGAGCAATTCCAGCAGCGCTCGCATCCCGCCTTTCATCGTGTGGTCGCCTTCGATGATCAGCTCCGGCGCGAAATTCAGCCCGATTTCCCGCATGGACTGTTCGAAAGCCGCCTTCCGAGCCAGCGCTGACCTGAGCGTCAATGGCCCGCTGACGAAAGCTATCCGCACATGTCTGAAGGCCGCCAGGTGCTGCACCGCTTCACGAATGCCCTCCTGGTAATTGACGCGAATGTTGCTCACCCCTGGCATCCGCGGTCCCACGTCCACGAACACGAGCGGGACGTTGCGAAAACGAAGATCTCTGATGAGTGAATCTTCCATACCGAATGTAAGGATGGCAACGCCGTCGACTCTGCGCTCAATCATTCGGCGCACGGACAATTCCATTCGCTTCGGATCGTGCACCGTGGACGTTAGAAGGATCTCGTAGTTGTGCTGGACAGCAAGGTCCTCAAAACTCTGAACAATTTCTGGAAAGAAAGGGTTCGTGATTTCGGAAACGATCAGGCCGAAAATTCGGCTTCTTCCAGAAACCAGCGCCCGTGCCTGCCTGTTCGGGTAATACCCCAGTTCATTCACTACCTTCCACACGCGCTTCGCGAGTTGAGGATCGACCGTCGGGACACGATTGATCGTCCGGGACACAGTCGCGGTCGATACCTTGGCCCGCCTCGCAATGTCACGAATGTCCATGGCTCTAAGGAACTTTTCAACCACCCGCCATCCTAGCATATCTGAGAATACGTTTGCTCGCTTTAGGCATAACGGTCACCGGAGGTGCATGTGATGCCTGCCACCCGAGGCTTTCCTGGACCCGAATCGGTTCGGGACGCACGGCACGAACGGCAGCGTCCATTGCGTTGCGCCGACCAGCGGCCCCGGTTCCAGCGGCAGTGGACAACGAACTGGGCTGCGTTGCATCGAATGCTCTTCACCCTACGGTGAGGACCATATAGGCAGGATAAACGAGAACTGCAGTCCTATCCTCACTGTCGATACACGTCCTATTTACCCATAGAATCCGGCAGACCTTTATAGTAACGAAATCCTTCGACCGGCTTTCCGTCTTTCATCCTCATGGCGCTACGTACCGACTCCCTCAATTGCTTCAGCTCGGCTTCGGAGAGGCTCGCTTTATAATTCCTCCAGCCCGGTCCGAATTGGCTGACGTATTTCGCCGCGGCATTTACCCTCTTCTCCGCAAACTCGCTGATGTCAATCCAAATATTTTCATCTTCTCGGGCTCCGTCATAAAACAGATACTCGGGAATCATATATTCCTTGAGGCCCTCTTGGAGAATCTGTCCTTCGAAGAGGAGCCGCCACATGGCAGCCCGAGCGGCATCTGCTGCCAGATAAGCAGCCGTCCGGTGATCCGACTTGTGCCAGCGTTGGTAGCGTTTTCCCGGGTCGAATGCAAGTAGTACGTCCGGCCGTATCGTTCGAATCAAGCGCACCAGCTTTTCCACGACTGCTTTGCGATCTTCAAATTCGAGAAGCCCGTCGTCGTATCCTAAATTGATGTAGTGTTCTCCCGGAATGCCGAGCTCCGCCAGGGCGGCCAATTCTTCTTGCCGCCGAATCTGGGCCAGCTGAGTTCGTGATAAATTTGGATCTTGTGTGCCCACATTTCCGGTTGTAAGAGTCACAATGTGGATCTGATTTCCGTGCGCCTGAAGCATTGCCAGGGTGCCATGCGACATCGCGTCATCGTCCGCATGGGCGCCGATAAGCATGAGTCTCTTCCCGGTCCACTTCTCGACAGGGACTTCAGGCTTCTGTTCGTTCCCCTGGGCAAGGGCCAGCGCCGGAAGCAATGCCATTAGATAAGCAAATCGCATTTTCTTCATGGGACCTCCCGAATGAATTCTGCATCTTGTTTTGGCTTTCAGCATCCTTGGATATCGGCTGCAACACACGCGTTTTGACCATACTGCTTATCACAAAATGGGTGGAGAATCAGAGTTCCTCAGTCGCTATCCTCTCATCAGTTGCGAATGCGTGTGCAGCACGGCAGAGTGCGGCTCCGTGGATTCGGCCCAATTACCAGTCCAAATGCGCAACCGAGATTGTGCCCTCAAGATATCTTTCGCGACGTGGGAGAGGTGATTCGGATAAGGGACGCAGGACCTCGCGAGGGGGCTCGCTAGACATCCCAGCCGTGGCGGCGTTCCGGACGCACGTACTTCTGCGCGGAATCGGAGTTAAGGACTTTCATGTTGGAGCGGTCCCAACTGAGTTTTTGCCCCGAGCGTATCGCGACATTGCCCAGAAGTAGGCTCTCGGTGACCAGGCCCGAAAACTCGAAATTCCCGCCGGGCTTGACTTTGCTTCCTTTGCAGGCGTCGAGCCATTCGCGTTCGTTGCCGGGAGACCTCGGCAATGTTTTTGCCGGCTGCTTATAACTGTTCATTCTCGTTTCGGGAATAAGCCGCGGGTTGGCACCATTAAATCCGCACAGGATCTTCCCGCGATCGCCGACGAAGAGGAGCCCTTCGTTATCCTCTTCGTTCTCCCCCTTTAGCGGGCGATTTTCTTCCAATTCCTCCGGGCGCGGCGGTTTCAAGCCGCCGTCATACCACGTGAATTTCACCGCTGGCATGTCGCCGCGGGCTGGGAAGTTGTAGCGGACGATCGAAGCCAGCGGGTAGGTCTCCTCGTAGCGCTCGCTCGAACTTGCCTCCACGCTCACTGGCGCCTCCAGCTTCAGCACGCGAAAGATAGTGTCGAAACTATAGGGGCCCATGTCGCCGAGAGCGCCACAACCGAAGTCGTCCCACCCGCGCCAGACAAAGGGCAAATAAGCGTGGTTGAAAGGGCGTTCCGCCGCTGGGCCGAGCCACAGGTCCCAATCCAGACCATCGGGGACAGGTTGCGCTTCCTTGGGCCGTTCAAGGCCCTGGGCCCAGAAGGGGCGGCTCGACCAGTTGATGACTTCGCGCACCGGCCCAATGGCGCCGTCCCAAATCCATTCGCACAACAAACGCGTCGCTTCGGAGGCCTGGTTGCCAACGGCGATCTGAGTCGCCACACCGGTCTCCCGTGCGATTTCGGCCATGCGGCGCGCCTCATGGATCGTGTGGGTCAAAGGCTTCTGGCAAAAGACGTGTTTGCCCTTCTTCATCGCTGCCACGGACACGGCCGCATGCAAGTTATCCGTGGTACACACAACAACCGCGTCGACGCCTTTCTGTTTTTCGAGTAATTCGCGGAAGTCACTATAGGCCGCGCAGCCGCGATACTCGCCGGACCGCTGCTGAGCACCGTAATAGGCGTCTACGATTTTCTGGCAGGGCTCGCGGCCCGCAACGCCGCTCGTCACCCGGAGAGAGTGGGTCAACTGAATGGGTTTGTCTGGACTGAGCCAATCCCAGCCGCTGTCGGCACCAAGCAATTTGCGCACAGAATTGCAGAACTCGTGGGCGTCCCATTGTGGATAATTCGCGCTGACCTTATTGGGGTCGCAGACGGCAATGCCTTGTACGTCGGGTTCCCGCAAAAAGTGCAGCATGACGCGCAGACCCTGCGAGCCGACGCCGACAAAAGCAATGTTGATCTTGTCGCTGGGCGGAACATATCCTGCGCCGCCCAGCACGCGGCGCGGAACGATCGAAAAGACAGCCGCCGCGGTTTGCCCTAAGAACGTGCGTCGCGAAACGCAGCTCTTTGAGAAGCTGCCGAGCTGATGTTGATTCTCCACTTCTCCTCCCATAAGCGCAGCTCACGGATACTGCGGCAAAAGGAGAATATATTCTCACCTTTCTTTTTTCTTGGCGCCAATATTTATTCCCCCCGGCCCAGACAAGAAGCAGCAAGTCGGACATCGTCGCAGTATGGCTGTTTCCAGTCAGTCTCAGTCCGATATTCCTCGTCGCAACCTCTGCGCTTCACCTCTCGCTGCTTTCGCTCGCCGTCCACAATGAGTTCCCTGCCGAACCCGGATATGCCCCCGAGCAAAATCAGAAAAAAGTTGCGAGAGGCCCTGCTCGAAGCTAGTAACCTTACGCTGTATAATCCCATCCAATGGAAAATCCAGCAGCCGCACGCGGAGAACACGCATGACTAGCTTTTTTGTAAATGGAAAAACAGTTCAGGTCGACGACGACCCCTTGACCCCATTGCTGTGGGTTTTGCGGGACTCACTGGGACTGACCGGCACGAAGTTTGGCTGTGGGATGGCGCTGTGCGGAGCGTGCACGGTGCATCTCGACGGAAAGGCCATTCGATCCTGCGTTGCGCCGCTATCGCGCGCGGAAGGAAAGCATGTAACGACGATCGAAGGACTATCCGCGAATCTCACGCATCCGCTGCAAAAAGCCTGGATTGAGTTGGATGTACCGCAGTGCGGCTACTGCCAGTCGGGTCAGATCATGAGCGCCGCGGTCTTGCTGGCGGAAAACGCAAAACCTACGGATAAGGACATCGATGAGGCCATGGGCGGGAATATCTGCCGGTGCGGGACCTATCCGAGGATTCGGAAGGCAATTCATAGAGCCGCGGAGCTGGCGAGCGAACGGAGGACGAAATGAGCGCGTCGGCAATTGTGGGACGGCGGGAGTTCATCAGAACTGGGGCGGCAATCGGCGGCGGGCTCCTGGTGAGCTTGTATGTGCCGCTACCCGATGGACAGAGTGACGCTTTGGCAGCGGAAGAAAAGGATTTTGCAAGCGTGACCGTGATCTCGGCCCACTCGGAAATGGGCCAGGGAATTTACACCTCACTGCCGATGCTGTTGAACGAGGAGTTGCAGGCGGACTGGTCGAAAGTCCTTGTCGAAGCAGCGCCGGTGGACAAAGTCTACAACCACCCGGTGTTTGGGATTCAGATGACGGGTGGCAGCACGACGTCTCCGGCGGAGTGGGAGCGATATCGCAGAATGGGGGCGCTGGCCCGGACGATGCTGGTCGAGGCGGCCGCGCGTCAGTGGAATGTAGAGGCCTCGAGCTGCCACGTCGACAACGGCGCGGTTATTCACGGCGCGACGCGCCGCCGCGCCAGCTACGGCTCGCTCGCGAACGCAGCAGCTCAATTGACTCCGCCCGCGGATGTGCCGCTCAAGAGCGCGAAGGCGTTCACGTTGATTGGCAAGCCGACCCGGAGACTCGATACTCCATCGAAGACGAACGGCACGGCGCAATTTGGCTTGGACGTTAGCGTACCGGGCATGCTTACGGCAGTAGTGGCGCGACCCCCCGTGTTCGGTGGAAAAGTGGCGAAGTCTGATGCGAGCGAAACGCTAAAGGTTCCGGGTGTAAAGGCAGTGGAACAGGTGCCGTCCGGCGTAGCCGTCATTGCCGCGCGTTTCTGGCCGGCGAAGATCGGGCGGGACAAACTCGTCATCGATTGGGATTTGGGACCGAATGCGGGGCTCTCTACAGAGCAGATGCTGCGCGATTTCGCAGAGGTGGCGAAACAGCCGGGAACGATCGCCAAAAAGACGGGCGACCCGGCAACAGCTCTGAAAACGGCAGCGAAGACCATTACAGCCGAGTACGACGTGCCGTACCTGGCACACGCGATGATGGAACCGTTGAACTGTGTTGTCGATTTGCGGTCGGACCGTTGCGAAATCTGGACGGGAACCCAGTTTGAAACAATAGACCGCGCAAACGCGGCACAGGTGGCGGGTCTTGCTCCGGAAAAGGTGCAGATTCATACCACACTGCTGGGCGGAGGATTTGGCAGGCGCGCGAATCCCGCTTCGGACTTTGTGGTGGAAGCAGTTCACGTGGCCAAAGCTGCCAAAGCTCCAGTAAAAGTCGTGTGGACACGCGAAGACGATTTGAAGGGAGGTTGGTACCGGCCGATATGGCATGACCGCTTCGTGGCAGGTCTGGATGCAAACGGCAATCCGGTCGCTTGGACGCACACGATTGTCGGCCAATCGATCATGCAAGGCACGCTCTTCGAGTCTTTCGGAATCAAGGACGGCGTAGACGCCGCGTCGGTCGAAGGCGCCGCGGACATACTTTACGGCATTCCCAACGTGCAGGTGGACCTGCACACGCCGAAGATCGGCGTCCCAGTGCAATGGTGGCGCTCGGTGGGGCACTCGCACACTGGATTTTCCGTCGAGGCCTTCCTGGATGAAGTGGCCCATGCAGGCGGAAAGGATCCCTACGAGCTAAGGCGTGTTCTCCTAGCGAAACAGCCGCGAATGTTGGCAGTCCTCGAACTCGCGGCGCAAAAGGCGAATTGGGGTTCAAAACTGCCCGCCGGAGTAGGACGCGGGATCGCAACGCATTTCTCTTTCGATAGCTACGTGGCGCAGGTGGTCGAAGCGTCGGTGGAGAAGAACGGCACAGTGCGCGTTCACCGCGTTGTTTGTGCGGTCGATTGCGGGATGGCCATCAATCCGGACACGGTTAAGGCGCAAATGGAAGGTGGCATCATCTTTGGGCTGACCGCGGCGCTGAAGTCGGAGATCACTCTCAAGGACGGAAGAGTGGAGCAGGGGAATTTTCACGACTACCAGATGTTGCGAATCTTTGAATCGCCGGAAATTGAAGTGGACATCGTGCCGAGCAGCGAAAACCCGACGGGCGTCGGAGAACCTGGTGTGCCTCCGGTCGCGCCAGCCCTGGCCAACGCGATCTTCGCGGCGACGGGCAAGCGCATTCGACGGCTGCCGATCCGCGCGAGTGATCGCGCCTAAGGTCTGGGAGCGAAATCATGACTCTGCTCACAGCAAACAAAAAAGACCGCCGTTGGAAAGGCGAACCGGCAATGACCCGCACGCTCGCCATACTTGGGTTCGGAGCCGCTTCGGCTCTGCTTGCGGCTACATTGACAGCTCGTCTAGCCAAGCCGGACGCAGCCGCCTCCCGCGCCGCGTTCCTGAACATCTATCGTGTCCTGACTTCCCCGCGCTGCCAGAATTGCCATCCCGCCGGCGATGCACCCCTTCAAGGAGATGATAGCCACGAGCATCTTCAGAACGTAAAGCGGGGCAAGGATGGGCACGGAGTGTACGGGATGCGCTGCGATACTTGCCATCAAACGGCGAATCTTCCGGGCGCGCACATGCCGCCGGGCAATCCGAAGTGGGCGCTTCCCTCACCCGAGCACAAGATGGTGTTTGCCGGACGCTCCGCAGGCGAGCTTTGCAGGCAGCTCAAGGATCCGAAGCAGACAGGTGGACGATCCCTCGAAGCGCTTCTCAATCACATCGCAAATGACGATCTTGTTGGCTGGGGTTGGAGCCCCGGCGAAGGCCGGACATTACCGCCTCTTTCCCGGTCAGAAACAGTAGCGCAAATGAAGATATGGATCGAGGGCGGCGCGGCCTGTCCGGAGTAACCACGGAACAGCCTGCAATCGTACCCGTAGTCACGGGTTCC